>Ga0137403_10003619_pt1 | contig 18503 bp, 19 predicted proteins | sample CZOMad2_1_16fung_FD_122057 | JGI IMG/M metagenome (GOLD analysis project Ga0137403, IMG submission 122057) | Vadose zone soil fungal communities from Angelo Coast Range Reserve, California, USA - CZOMad2_1_16fungal (Hybrid Assembly) | ecosystem: Environmental > Terrestrial > Soil > Vadose zone...
GCCGTCGAGCCGTGGAGCGTCATCAGTGGCGCCGAAGCAGATCAGCGACACCCTGACGCTCGCGCCGTCGATGACCCATGGCTCGTCGCTCCAGGCTTCAAAGATGCCGCTTTCGCTGACAATCCGATCGAGCACGCAGCGATTGGCTCCGCCCCGGATCGAGTTGGTTGCCACCAATCCCACCCGCTTCGTCTGGCCTGATTCGACCTGAGCGCGCGCCTTTTCGAACCAGTAGGTGACCAGATCAGCCTCTGGCGGAACGCGCTCCCGGTAGAGCTCAAACAGCGTTTCGACATCATGATCGCCTAATCCCGAACGCATCAGCTTGCCGCCAAGGAAGGGCGGGTTACCGACGATGAATTCCGCCTCCGGCCATATAGTCTTGCTGTCGTCCAGGTTCACCAGCGCATCCCGACACTCAATGGTATCCAGCGGCCGCAGGATCGGCTTGCGTTCGACATCAAAGCCATTGCGGCGCATCCATTGGATTTCCCCAATCCACACTGTGACGCGGGCCAGTTCGGCAGCGTAGGGGTTAACCTCAATGCCCCTGACACATTCGGGGCCAATCGAGGGGAATTGACGTTCCAATCCCAGCGCTTCGGCATCCAGATTGGCTTTATGCTCCAGGTCCTTGAGCGCGAGGAGCGCGAGATAGAGAAAGTTTCCGGAGCCGCAGGCGGGATCAAGCACATGCACCTGTTTCAACCTGTCCAGGAAGCGATTGTGTAAAGCCTGGGCCGCGTTCCATGCTCGTGTTCTGGTTGAGGCGGCCTTTGCCTTCTCTGCCCTTTCCATGTGCTGGGCAATCTGCGCCTTGATGGTCTCCCACTCGGCTTGCAACGGACGTATGACGACGGGCTCAACCAGCATCATGATCTTGTCGCGGTCAGTATAATGTGCCCCAAGCTGACTGCGTTTATCTGGGTCAAGACCACGCTCAAACAACGTCCCGAAAATGGACGGGTCGATGTCGCTCCAGTCTAGGCTGGCGGCCTTCAGGACCAACGCGGTATCTTGGTGGTCAAAGGGTAAGACCTCGTCGGTATCAAAGAGTCCGCCATTGAACCATTCGACGGGTTCAAATCCCACCCGGCCGCCAGATTGCATCGCCCGAAAGAGAGATTGCGCCAGTGGCACAAATTCAGTCGGCTCCTTAATGGCTTGCGCCAGCATGTGCGAGAACATGGAACTGGGGAGCAGCTCAATATCTTCAGCAAACATGCAGAAGACGAGCCTATTGATGAAATGCGCCACGGTTTGGGGATCGTGTCCGCGCGCGCGAAGCCGCTGCGCTAGACTGGCGAATTGTTCCGCTGCTTCTTCCGTGAGCATCTGGCGCGTCTTGCCGGGTTTCAGACGTTCCGGATCACTGAAAATCCACTTCAGAAGGTGCCGCTGATCGGGCTCGTGCAGATCATCAAGCGTGATGTCGTAGGTCTTCTGGACCGTATTGGTCCAGTTCGTATGAATACGAAACCGGTCCATGTCGCAGAGGACCAGAAGCGGCGGATTTTCCAGGGCCACGGAATACTGCTGCAATTGCACATACGCGGCCTTCAGATCCTTATGCTTGCCCTTATATTCCCAACTAAAGTAACCGCGCTTCCAGACATCCGCCCAGCCGTCGCCACCGGCCAGCTTGGATGCGCCCCGCTCGAAGCAATACCATTCACCATCGGGGTCAGCCTCCGCAGGCGTTGGCTCTTCTAGCAGCCTGCACAGATCAATGAAATGCTCTTGGGCGGCTGATCGTTCTTTGAGGTTTGAAGCTTTCCATTTCCTGATGAATACCGAAGGGGTCATGTCTCCTGCCCTCCTACCGGCATATTACCGGCAGTGGCCCGAGTATAGGGCAACAAGTGGCGAGCGTCAACCGGGGAGGGCAGCGGCTCCTGTTCTAAAAGTGCGTTGCTGTCTGAGAAAGATTTTTCGGGAAGGTTTTTACGGTAGGACGGCTGGGGATCACTGATTCTCTATGCTGATGGCTCCTCGGCCTGTGGCTGAATGGGGATAAGACGAATTTCGCCATATTGCTGCTCGTATCGTTGAATATGCTGAACAAGCATGTGTGCTAGCACCTTGGCGGTTTGCGGTGACAAGGAAATCGACGCCCGCTGCTCAATACGGGGATTTCGCGGGTCATCGGCCACCGTGCGACCGAACATAATCGTCATATCCCACGCCGAGGCCGCAAAGCTCACATAATTTGTATACACCTCCACAAAGGCTTCGGATCGTACTACCGGCAGATCCGTGACTTCCTTCGTCGCTGGCTGTTCCTCGTCGGCCATATTAACTTACCTCACGCAACGGTTCACGCACTGATAGACTTCTGCCTCGCCTCTCGTCTCGTACAATCACAGGGCCTGGCGCTGGAAAATTCAGGGCAAAGGACTCACCTAGTGCTGGCAATTTCAGTAGGGGGATATCCTGCTGATAATGTCCTGCTGCACTAGAGGTCAAGCGAAGTCTAGGGTTCATGGCATCTGGAGGAGCCATAGTCGTTTTATGTGTTCCATCTGCCCAGGCTTCTAATGCCGAGAGTTCTTCCATAAAGGATGAAGTGGACAGCGATTCAGGTGACAGGTCTTCATATTCTTGAACTAATCGGCTAAACGGGACTAACTTGACGAGCAGCCCAACATCAAGCGCCGCAGCAATCTTTAAGAGATTATTCAACGTCAGATTGCCATAGTTAGGATCTTCTGTCCGCGAGATGGCAGTCTGCGTCGTTTTTGCCTCTGCGGCTAACTTCCCTTGCGTCCACTCATGCTGTTCTCTGACGGTACGGATTTGCAGGGGTGTCGTCGTTTTGACATGCTCAGCCGTGTAGGCGTCCCGATAAGCTTTGTTTTTCAGTTTGGCTAATAGGCGTTTTCTAGAAGTCACACTCATGAGCCCGCCCCTTATCCTTGAGCACAAGAGTTCTTCGAGCTTCGGCTAGCGCAATAGCGTTTCTTGGCTCAAACCGGTTGCCATGCTCCCGTGCTGGTACTAGCCACGTAAACTCACAACGACCAGGGCCAAAAAAGCCTAAAGGCCGATAGAGCACGTTCCGGATCTTAAACCGGATCTCAAAAATACCTTCAGCCTCAGTCAACGCCAAGACGAACGTTGTAGGTCATGACGTATGCGGGGTATCTCGCAGATACTCTAGAATGGTATCAAACTTTGCTTGGGCACCCACGGGTAACTGCTCATACCATTCTTTGAAAATATCCCATCCATTTTCGGAGAGAAACCCCTTAAATATCCATAATGCCATTGTATCACATTTTTGCTATGTCGCAAGCAAAAAGTTCTTGACATGGTATCGCAAAGTTGCGATACCACACTTCAGAACAAAGGCCAGCGACGCTCAGGCAAGAGTTCAATCGCTGGCCTTCAGGTCTGTGGGCCTAGTGGATGGTTTCCCCCGAGGTCTTTGGCAGGCTACCGGGGAGGGTTCGATTCCCTCTAGGTCCACCGAGAATGGCTCAGCCGGTGTTACGAGCACCGGCCGAGCCCAATCCCGGAACCCCGTGAAGAGTCACTGGGATTGAGGCGACTAGGCCCGGCAAAAGTATGCCTCTTTTCGGGGTCTCCGTCAAGCAGACCACGTTGAGAACCACCGCACGGAAGGATGTCCAGCTCGAACTCTACGAGCGTGAACAACGCGGACTGCGCATCGCGGCGACGTGCAAACTGACCAAGAAGGGGCAAGTCTGGCTTGTACCTTCGCAATCAGGGCATGGTCGATACACCGTCAGCCCTGATCCTGAAGCGCCGTATTGCACGTGCCCCGATCATGAAACACGGGGATTGAAGTGCAAGCATCTCTTCGCCGTCGAATTCGCTATGAAGCGCGAGGAACATCCCGACGGCAGTACGACCGTGACGCAGACCGTCACCCTCACTGAGACGATCAACAATCCGACGTACCCGCAAGACTGGCCCGCGTATAATGCGGCACAGACGAACGAGAAGGACAAATTCTTGAGCCTGCTCCACGACCTGTGCTTAGGCATTCCTGAACCGCCCCCGGCGATCGGACACCCCAGGATTCCCCTGGCCGATGCCCTCTTTGCCGCGTGCTTTAAGGTGTACTCCACCTTCTCGGGTCGACGCTTCATGAGTGACCTGCGGGACGCTCAGAGCAAGGGACATCTTCGGACGGTGCCACATTACAACTCGATTTTTCGCACGCTGGAAGATCCCGACCTGACGCCAATCCTCCGGGGCTTGATCATCGAAAGCAGCTTGCCGCTCAAAGTCGTCGAAGCCGATTTTGCCGTCGACTCATCTGGCTTTACCACCTCACGCTTTATCCGTTGGTTCGATCATAACTATGGCGTGGTGCGCCAGCAGCATGCCTGGGTGAAAGTGCACCGGATGTGTGGTGTGAAAACGAACGTGGTCACGGCGGTTGAAATCCGGGAAAAGGACGCAAGTGATACCAAGCTACTGCCAGACCTTGTGAATAATACGGCAGTCCATTTTGATATGCGGGAAGTGTCAGCCGACAAGGGTTACTCCAGCGTGAACAACACAAACGTCATTGCGGGGTATGGGGCAACGCCCTACATTGCCTTCAAGAGCATTCACAGCGGGGCAGCGGGCGGCCTCTGGGAGAAGCTGTTCCGTGCGCCAGGAGGCGCATCGATGGAATGAGTGAAAACTCCATCGCCCTTACTAGTGCAGTTTTAACAAAGTATTTGTGCAAGTAGGGTACAGGGTGCTAGGCTCTGCGCTATGAAACCACCACGGTATATCCGCCATGTCACAGACGAAGAGCGCGCCGCCCTCACCGCTGGGCTGCGCAGTCATGAGGCCTTCACCGTGCGCCGCTGCCAGATATTGCTCGCGAGTGCAGAGCGGCAGAAACCCTCAGGGATCGCGAAGACCTTGCGCTGTGCGCCGCCAACGGTGCGCAACGTGCTCCACGCGTTTAACGCTCGTGGCCTGGCGTGTGTGCCGCGGGGGTCGAACGTGCCGCTGAGGGTCGAGCCCGTGCTGAACGCCGACAAACGAGCACAGTTACGCGTCATCTTGCACCAAAGCCCCCGGACCTTTGGCCAGCCGGCGAGTATGTGGACCCTCAAACGGCTGGCCGCCGTCTGCTGCGAGCAGGGCTTGAGCGAGACCACCCTCTCCTGTCCCACCAGGCTGGAGGCCATCGTCCGCTTGGGGGTCAGATGGCCAGGCGCTCAACACTGGATGGTCAGTCCTGATCCAGCCTACGAGCGGAAAAAAAACGCCGCGACCGCCTGAGCCAGATGGCCGCGAAGCCTCCGGACCTGGTGCGAGGCGGCGCAGATGACGTGTGGTGGAGCCGTGAAGCCCAGCCTGCCCTGCATGCCTGGAGCGACGACAAGCCCGGGCGGCGGGTGGAAAAGACGGTACCGGCCAAGGACCCAGGGGGCAAAGCCGTGGCCTGTTATGGCCTCTATGTGCCGATAGCTCACCATAGGCTGTTGCGCTTTGTGCAGGGACGTCCCGTCAGCGGGGTCACGTGCACCTTTCTGGCATGGCTCGCCACATACTTTACGGCCCCGGGCACACGGGCCCTCGTGCGTATCTGGGACAATGCCTCGTGGCACGTCAGCCAGACAGTGCGGGAGTGGATCACAGTCTACAATCGCCAAGCCAAACGCGATGGAGGTTGTCGTATCATGGTCTGTCGGTTACCGAGCAAAAGTCCCTGGCTCAATCCCCTTGAGCCCAAGTGGGTGCATGGGAAACGGGCCGTGGTGGAACCCGCTCGCGTGCGCTCCATGCCGGAACTCATGCAGCGAGTCTGTACCTACTACCAGTGCGAACTGACTGACCCCATTGCGCAACCAGATTGTTAAAACTGCACTAGGCCGCCTTGTTGGGGACCACGCCGCCTGATTTGAGCACCGTGTTTCCGACTACCTTTCCCCAGAACCATGCTGCCTTGTTGGCGCAATTCGCGCTGGCGAATACCACCTATAAAGCGTTCATCGACGACGCGGCCAAGCAATTCGGTTTTCAGCCCTCAGTGATCGGCGGCATCGGCTCGCGCGAATCACAGTGGGGATTGGATCTCAAGCCCAATGGAGCGGGACCAGCAGGTACCGGGGACTTCGCACCGCGACGCTTCCCAACGCGCTTCAGGACCGGCCCGTTACCACCCGAAGGAGGGTTTGGGCGAGAGCTGATGCAGATCGATTTCGAGGCCTTCGAGTTCGCCCGGACGGGGAATTGGAAGGATCCGGCCGCGAACATCCGGTTCGGCTGTCAGGCGCTGACTGAGAGCCAGGACTTTCTCCAGCGCAAGACCGATCTCGCGGGCAGAGCCCTTTTACGAGCAGCCATTGCTGGCTATAATGCCGGGCCAGGCAATGCCTTGCGAGCCATACGGGATGGGCATGACATCGATTTCTTCACCACCGGTCGCGACTATTCGAAGGATGTGCTCAACCGAGCTGGCTTCTTCCAGCTTAAAGGGTGGACTTAGGTCACAGAGGGGGGCGTTCAGCACTACTACTGCCCAACGCGACAGCAAAGCCGCCAGCCGTCCAGGGAGATATCGTATATCCGCTTGCTATCCGTCTCGGGGAGATTGCGCTCGATTCATTTTCATCGCCTGTTTCTCGGTCCTCCAGGTCGGTTGCGGTTTGACGCTCCAGCAACGCGCGGCAGTAGAGAGGTTCAGCGCCGCGACCATCGACTTTGCGACCCTGACGTCATCGGAACTGGTCAGGAGCCGCACCGATGTCCTAGAGATGAACACGCTGCGCGTCCAGCTCAACGACGACACCGTGAAGCTGGACCGCATGGATGCACATTTTACCGTGGAGCAAGTGAAGGTCAGAGTCGATGCCATGCATGCCCTCCAGGAGTATGCCGAGCTTCTGCACACCCTGGTCACCACCTCGCAACAAGCGCAACTCCAGAACGCCGCAGACAGCTTCGTCACCAGCCTGCATAAGGTGCAGGGCGTGAGTCTGAGCGATGACAAGGCTGGGGCCATTGGGTTGGCGATCCAGCAGGTCGGTGGGCTGGTCGTCGAGTATATGCGTGCCAAGGCTGCCCGCGAGGTGGTCACAGCCAGCCATGACAGTATCCTGCAGCTCGTGGACCTCGTCCGGCGTGACTTCGATCCAAAGGCCGATTACTGGAGCCTCGGCTACGACTTGGTCATCACGGCATTGGTAGGCGCCGCTGAGTTTGCCGCTGTCGGCCCCGATGCGGCGATAAGAGCCCCTCTGGTCGGCGAAGCCAAAGTGATGGCGGCGCAGAACCGGGCCCGATTTTCCACTGTGGCTGTGCAGGTGGACGGTTCGGCAGCGGCGCTTCGCGAAGCGCAAATCAACCTGCGCTATGCGCCGCAGTCGTCGGATGTGACGCTCGAGGACATCAATAGCTATGTGGTGCAGCTCCAAGATTTCGTGGAGATCTACAGCATCCTCCGCGCCAAATAGGAGAGGAGGCATCGCCATGGCAGTGGATAACGGCACGACATTGGGACGGGAGCTATTGCATGCGCTAGAAGCTGTCAACGGCCTCATTCCGAAGGCTGCGTCTCCTCAAGACCTGAACAACTTGCGAACAACACGGGCAAGGCTGATTGAGTAGATCGGGACGCTCGTCGATACGAATCTCAACCGCCCCAGTCAAGAGTATCGTGCAGCAACCAGTGGTCTTCAGGTAGCCTCGGCACCGATACGCAGTGCCATCAGCGGTATGGAGAGCGTGGTAAAGGCGGTGGAGACGCTCACTAAGACACTCGACCTGGTCACGCGGCTGATTGCGGCATAGCCGGAGCGGTCCGTCGCTACCCAACGAGCTTCCGGTCCGATAGCAGTCCCATATTGTGACTTTCCTCGACGTCGGGCACACATGTGGGTGGCTGCCATTTGGAGAGCGTCAGCCCAAATCTAACCTTATGTGCCATGATGCCTTCTGCCGGCTTGGCGCTGTGCGTTGTTGTGGGTCTATGTTGCTCCTGGTGGCCTCAGGCCAAGACAGTCCTGTCACAGACGGAATGACATGGGAGGATTACCCCAGCGGCACCGGCTCGGGGCGCCGCTCGAAGGCCGTGCGCAGCTCCTCTGTGGCCTCCACCCAGTCCGCTGACCTCGGCAAAATCACGCCGCCGGAGCGTTGCCGGTAGAGCTCGGGGTGGTCGACAGTCGGTGGGATGATGCCTTGCCGGAGATCGATCGCGGCCTTCATCAGCCGTCGCCGCGTCCTGATGATCATGGCATCACTGGTGCCCAGATGTTCCTGGGTGCGGTCCACGGTGGCGCCCATGCTCTCGGTGATGGCCTGGTCCTGGAGATGGATACCATCAATGCCGGTGTAGCTTTGGGTGCGTTGCCCCTCGCGATCGATCAGGTAATCGTTGGAGGCGTTGGCCGCAAGCCGCCACCGCCCGAGCCAGTCCGTGGTGTTGGGCAGGAACTGCGGTCGACCCGTGGTGCCAGCGAATGGTTGTCCATTCGTGCTGGACCGCCTGATGCCTGCTTGCAGACGCGTCGAGGGCGCGGAGAGACTCCAGAACATCGTGTGGTGGTCGTCCAGTGGGACCCAGGCGCGGACGAGAGCCTGCACGCCAAGCACACCGGTGGGGATCAATGTGTAGAAAGGGAACAAGAATTGGGCGACCCTCCAGTAGTGGGTCTCCTCTGCTGCTGGTCGGTAGGCGCCGTACATGGTACCCCACTCCGTGTCCACGACTTTATACATAGGCGCGCGGTCTTTCACAGTGTAATAGTCGAACGTACCAGGCCTCACGTCGTCAGGGGAGACACCACCCAGGTGTAGAAGACCCAGGTGGGCGGTGTCAATGTCTCCCTCCATCGCCTGCACCCAGTTACACTCCCGTAGTGCGGTCCAGATCTCGGTTTGCCCGTCGGACAGGAGGTTCGGCTCGAGGTCCGGCAGCGGCGGGGGATCCTGCCGCGGCCCCATATATGTGAAGATGATGCCGTTGCGCTCCCAACAGGGATAGGCTCTGGTCGGAGGACATGAGGGCGGGAATCCAATACTGGCGAATGAGGTCACCCACGGGGGTGCCAGGGCCGACACGGGTCAGTAGTTCATTTTCCTCAGCACTGAGCATCCTGGCTTCTCCCTTGTCGATTGAAGAGTTCCCGGAAGGGCCAGCTACCCATGTGGTAGCGGCCGTGAGAGCAACGGCTTGATCCAATCGGTCATCTCGCTGTGGTCATCGCCACGCCGCCGGTTGAAAAGGTTGCGGTGATGTGTGGTCGGGCGTGCATAGGTTTCTCCTTATCGACCCATCAGCGCAACTATAGAAACATGTGAGAGACGGGTCAAGCAGTACTTCCCGCATGATCTCTTGCCCTGCACGATAGACTAGGATATTCTTCCCGATGGGGAGGTTGCCCTGCACTGTGTGGGCAGCAAATTGGCTATGCTGGAAGGAAAGCCTATGACGAGGACGTCTCCTGGCTTGCTGTTGTGAGGTGCCCCTCGGCCTCAGGCGGTCGGGAGACCAGGGCTGCAACGTGCTCTGCAATCGGCAGTCAGTGTTGGGTCTTGGCCTGCCAGACAACGATGAACTGCTCGGCTGGAGGGGCAGGTTTGCAACCCGCCCCCTACCGTGATGCGGGAATGATAGGGCCCAGCCCTTAGGTCCTGCTCACTGGGGCAGCATCCTAGTTGGGCACCCACGCCAGAGCTCTGATCTCGCTGAACTCGCGCTTCACCTTGCGCCAGGAGTCACCAGCATCCTCGCTGACGAACACCTGCCCATAGTGGCTGCAGGTCAGCATCAGATCAGGATCGGCGCTATTCATCGCGAAGGTCCAGATGGGCGTGTTGGGCACGACGGGCAGTGGCAGCGTCTGCCAGCTCTGGCCACGGTCCTTGGAGCGCTGCAGGGAGCCCGTCTCCCCGGAGGCGGCATCGCCATTGGCGACGAATAGCACGTTGGGATCGTCGGCCTTGACGGCGATGCCACGACAGTAGCGCAGGGGGAAGAATTTCTGCACCCCTAAGGGTTGCCAGCTTTCACCCCGGTCGGTGCTGGCGAAGACCTCCCGCGGCGTGCTGACGAACACCGTGGAGGGCGACGTACCGCTGACCGCAATGCCGTGAATGTCCGGGTCGTTGAGCTGCCGGCCGATCGTGCCCGGCGTCACTGCGGCTCCTGTGGTTTCCCAGGTTTGACCGCCATCCAGGCTGCGGCGTACCCCGTCGACCTCTGCTCCGGCCCACACCACCTGGTGGTCAGTGGGATCGACCGCCATGCTCAGCACGCGGGGGAAGCGCACATTGGGGCACTCGGGGGCAAACTGCGCGCTGAGCTGTTCCCACTTCTGCCCGCCGTCGCGCGAGCGAAAGACCGCACCCGGACGAGACCCGGCAAAGATCGTGTCCGGCTGCACCGGGTCAAATGCGATCGACCAGATGGCCTTGCCGCTGAGGGGTGAGGCGACCGGCTCGAAGGTGCCCCCACCGTCATCGCTGCGGTAGATACCGTCGTGCGCGCCAGCAAAGATCACTTTGGGGTTCTGCGGATGAGGGGTGAGGGCGAAGACCTGCGTCTCGTTCCACATGCCTTTGCATCGGCTCCAGCTCTCGCCGCCGTCGCCTGAAATCCAGATACCCGTGCCGACTGTTCCGACCATCGTCATGTAATTCTTGGACATCGCACGTCCTCCCTTGAAAGCAAGTGCTGAGTGCTGAGAAGCGAGTCCCGAGTCTCCGTCTCCTACTCAGCACTCATGCCTCAGCACTCAGCACGATCCTTTTGGACTAGGTGCCCACCCAGCCGGTCTCGGTGATGTCGATCACCTGGTTGTCGGGTCCGCGGTACTTAATCTCATAATACGAGCGTGGGCCAGAGGCCGAGGCGTGAGACAAGTCCACCCGACCGATCGTGGCACTGGCGCCCGCCTCCTCCAGCTTCGTGCAGGTTTCGTCCACGTTCTCCACCAGGAAACCCAGGTGGTCAATGCCGGCATAGCCGGGCACGTCCCGCGGGCTTTCACCTGTGCCCTGATCAGAGGACTTGAGAATCGCCAGGTTGATGTACCCATCGGAGAGATAATAGCCTCTCCCGGCCTGGCCTACCTCCTGCAAGCCAAACACCTCCTTATAAAATGCCGCGGTCTTTTCGGGGTCCGGGGTGCGTATGGCGATATGCTTGATCCTGGCCATGGTTCCCTCCCTTACGTCGAAAGCGCCCACCGCATGTAGCGACACTTGTAGCCGCATTATACGAGATACAGAGTTGTTACCCAAGCGCCACGATTGTAAAGGTTGATAACTCAATAACTTACGGTTGCTTCTGGAATGGGAACTGACGCATTGTGTCTGGAAATTGTGAGTGGTTTGACAGAGAGCCTACGGGCCACGTCTTGCAAGTCACCAGGGCTCAAGACATCGTCGCGAGCATCATTTCAGCGCTTATGACCGGGTAGGGACTACGTTGCGCTCGTCGCTCCGCGGATCCGAGTTATAAGCTGGCTGGAGGAGTAGAGGGGGCCATCCGGCTGCATGCATGTCTGCGCTCCCAAGACGTGTTGGGCCAAGGGGTAACCGCAACGTTGGGCGTTGATTGAGTAGCAGCGTGGTGAGTTTGGCGGGGATTGTAGATGCGGGTCAGGGGCTGATCTCAGCACGACGGCTTCATGTCACTGTTATATTACTGCTTGGACGCATAGTTACGCGTCCTTTAATGAATACGTATTCGTTAACTCGAGCCTCGGATAGCTGACATGGCTGCCAAACACCGTTCTGAGCGTGCGCTCCGTTTCCTTGGAGCAGTTTACCCCGAGGAGCACTCTCGAAATCGTTCCTGGGAGGTCATACAGACCAGCCCCCTCGCCGCGCAAAATGCGCCACTCTTTCTCGTAGCGCCAATGATGGGATTTCGTCAGAAACATCTCGTCAAACTTCCCTCTGGCCTCCGACATTGTGTCAAGTATTTGAAGCTGAGGTCTACACCTCCGGTACTTTACCTTACGAGCGCGCTCCAGATTTACTCCATTTAGCGCAAATTCGATACAGATTCCTTGGTGATTTCCGCCATAGTGCGACCACATCAATATATTGAGTGGGTCAGAAGACAGACTCAGTAGGGCAACATTTTTCATCTTCGCCGCCCGAAGCTGATGGACAAAAAGGCGAAAACCGAACCTGTATAGCTTTGCTCCTTGCAAAGCTTCAGAAGAACCCTTGTCTGAGTCTGGACTGTGAACCTTTGCCAATAAAGCCGTTTTATCATCGAAACGGATTTTTGTCTTTAGAAAGCGAACATCTTCCTCATCCAATCCTTCGATGATCTCTTCGATTGTATCAACGCTGAAGAGAAGGGTTGGATAGCAATCAAAAGGGTCGTTGACATCGAGGGCGCGGGAAAACCAGATCTTTTGCTCTTTGAAGCCATCCAACCGCTTTTCATTCAAATTGTCAAGCCTACCATTCTTATCACTGTAGAACGGAATGTACTTATATAAGGAGCGGTTCCGCATAACTGCCATTTTCCTATGGCTTTTGGCCATGCTATCTACCCAAACCCCAAGGTAGCGAGTAGTGAGCAACATAACGGGCCGCTGACCCGCGGGCCGCGTCCGCTGCAACGCCCTCGCTTGTCGTACCACTCCCCCAACGGCACCTCACCTTCGATCTACCCCACTAAGACGCCTTCCCGAGCCTGACACAGGTTGATTAGGCTCAATGATTCCGTGAGGATGGCACAGCCGCAGGCGATGGTCCTGGGTAAGAGACGTGCCAAGGGGGCCGAGCGCGGAGGGGAGAAAGGTACGAGCGGAAGCTGGTGGGCGCCGGCTGAAAGGCATGCTTGAGTGCCCCAGCTTGTAATGATATTGTTCCTTTGGGTGGTTCTACCCACGACGACGCTCGACGGGAACTTCCACATGCCGGAACTTGATAGCCTTCATGGATATCTGCGCTCTCTCGTGCGCGACAATGCCTCTCTTATGGTTTAAGATATTGCAGTTCTGGATCGTCAACTGTGTAGGCCTAGTTATGGAGATGGCGATCGGCCCCACGCTGGGTGTCTCAAGGGCTGAACTCTCTATTCGGGAGCAGCTCGTGACGTATGCGCCGGGGAAGAGATTCCGCATACAATTACTGCCGCACTGAAGGCACTGAAGGGGGTAATCTCGCTCAGATATTGAGCGCAAGTCTTCATGAATCACTCCACACTGCGAGCATGAGTACTGGTAGAGAGGCATTCGTGTCGTCCTTCCTCACACGATAAACACGGCATCGGAATCATCGACGGAGCATCCATCTAATATGGTCTCTCCACCGGCCCGCTTGATAATCACCCGACCCGTTGGTTCGATGAGGATGCCTAGATCGGCTCTTAACATTTTGAGGTGGGTCAGCTTGAGCCCATGAGGCGGTGTAGCAACTAGCTCAAGGACGATCTCTCCAGGCGCGTTCCGAACCGTGATCTTCGGACCTTCAACCTCTGTGTCCCAATGGTGCGAAAACACTTTCCACTCGTTAACATCGATCGTGAGAGAGGGCTTCCCCACTTGGTCAAAGAAGGTGGCTGACACGCGCACTGGCCCTTCTGGCGCTTCCGGAGGTTCAATCGAGAACCATCGCTCTCCCTCCCAGGTCTTCACGATGGTGGAGATATTCTCGACAGTCGAACTGCCCAACCACAAACAGAATGGAGCGGTGAGGTCAAAGGCATCGCGAGCAAAGCCATTCCTGAATGTGATAGGGTTTTTTCGAGCTGCCACCACCTTTTCAGGCGACCAGATGCCATAAGTCTTCTTATCGTGGCATGCCCCACAAAGTAACGCGATACCTTCAGGCCTGTGCTTCTGGGCTTCTTTAAATGGCGGATCGAAATGCTCGTACTGGACGAAAGCAAGGCCGCAGATCACACATCCATAACCGCATTCACGGCGCACGGTTCGTCGTATTTCTGCTGGGATGTAACGAGGAAGCCCATACTTATTTGTTTTTATGCGATCTCCCCTTCTACGCACTGAGTTTGACTAACGGGCTGCAAGAGGGGCGACACCCTGGCCGCCCTTGTCCCACTTCGATCGTAGCGTCTTCAATTGGCAATGCCTAAGCTACTCTACCACGCGGCTTCGCATTGTCAAGGGAACTACAGCGAGGCAGGCAGGGGAAGTGAGGGTGGTGCGAGTACCCGGAAGGAGCAATCCTATTGAGGGAGCAGAAGGCAGGTTTTAACCTGATCTTCCTCGGTCAGGCCGTTGGCGCGGCTCGTAGTCGAAGGGTCGCCACTTCTGCCAGCTCCTGCGCTTTTAACATCCACTCATCCTTCTCTGCTGGCCAGCCCGCTATGTTAGCATGTCGCTGGGGTGGCTCTTGAGGTTCGACTTGAAGACCAACCCCCAGAATCTGTGAGACTAAGAGCTCAGCCCGAGCACGAAGTTCACTGCCTGACGGATTTCGGACGTGCTCGTCTCCCAAACTCCATATTTCGCTCTCTGTAAGTCCCTGCACACGAAACACTGAAGTCTTGTGATCAGCAGGGGCAGGATGAAGCGCGTGTGGTTTTACTCTACCGTTCGAAGCAGCATACTGGTTGCTATGTCGAAGATACCGGCTCGTTACCTCGTCGGGCGCTGGATCAGGAGCCAACATGCTTAGAGAGCAATTCAAAGCTATTCAGTATATCTGACGGTAAGGCCCCGACAAAGGGTACTCTACCATGGACCTTGTTACGGTCGAATAGGCCAGCATATGAGAGCATGCCGTCCCTACCGATGCTGACGGAGAAGACCTGCCGAGGGCCATAATCCCACTCGAAGAGAATCTCGCCATCGGGATCAGCAACGATGTCGGGAAGCGCCATGTTGTTTGGAATGAACTGCAGGAACTGTTGCGCGTACCCATAGGTACTGTGCTCGACTCTCTTAGAGCCTGCACCGTCCCAATTATCGTCCCGAGCCGCTAGGTAAGCAGATTCTAGGGCCGCCTTTCCTTCCTCTGGGGTAAATGTGATTGGAGCCACGATAAGACCCTCCTTCGTGCGATCAACATGCTCGTCATCATACGTACAATAACGTTTTGGGTCAATTTCCTAGGGCGGGGAGCCCCAGTCAGGTCACGGGCTGGGGCTTTGTTCTCTGACAAGTAGGTGAATGTCAAGCAGGCGTTATAGCGCATAACGGAGCGCTTCATTTACAGAGGTGGGGATTGTGCGTGGATTTGTGCGTGGCGGGGTAGGTGAGGGGCTATCCCAGGTCATCCTTAGGAATATACCCCATGCTAGGGCAGACACAACGTAGACCCCCCTAATAGCACCACTTGGGGAATAAAGCTTGCTCAACACAGTATTAGATTTTTCATATCATCGGTAGGCTAAAGCTAATTTCCCTTCTTGGACGCCAGCCCTTTCGATGTACTTTAGCGACTCAAGTAGACGCCCCCACCATTTTCCTGTCTTTATGTCCCAAACTGTACAGAAGATGCTTAGCAATACACCGATTATGGCGAGGATCATACTTTTGTAGTCCTTCGCAACATTAGCCAGAAGCCCATTCGCCACAAGGAATGCCGTCGCAATCTTGAATCGCTGGTCTGCATAGAACCGCAGCTCATTCCCTAGTGCCGTGTATTGGTCCATCGCGTCTTCCCCGAAGCTAAACGGCTTGATGGGCTCCGCCATGTGTTCTCCTGCAGATGGACTAACGGTTGCGCGCGGGTTGCTATAGCCAGACTATTGATTTTGCTATAGCTGGGGTAGGCTGGCCTGTTGGGAAAATTCACGGGACTCACCCCCAAAAACCAGCCTATTTTGTTACCCTCACCCCTTCAAAAAGCTTGATAATACAGCATATGTCTCATCGGGGGCCTCTTCGGGGAGATGATGACCACACGGCAGCGACTGACCACGCACATCGGTGGCATACTCACGCCAGACGCCCAGGACATCTTGGGTGCGCCCGACGTACCCGGTGGCGCTCCACAGGAGGAACAGCGGGCAGGTGACCTTGTTAGCGAAATCGGCCTCATCATGCACCAGGTCGATGCTCGCTCCAGCGCGATAATCCTCGCACATGGCGTGGATGGCCGCCGGCTCGCAAGCGCAACGCACATACTCCGCCACGGCCTCGGGCGGGAAGGCATTCGCTGCATCCTTGGAGCGTTCAAAGCGCGAGCGAATGAAGTAGTCGGCCCCGGCGCCGATGACGCGCTCGGGGAAATCGTACGGCTGGATGAGAAAAAACCAGTGATAGGTATTCGTCGCCATCTCTTTGTTGACGATCTTGAACATCTTGTGGGTCGGGATGATGTCCAGCAGCGCTATCCGCCGCACGCGTTGTGGGTGATCCTTGGCCAGTCGATGAGAGACCCGCGCGCCTCGATCGTGGCCAACCAGCAGGAATGACTCATAGCCGAGCTGTTGCATGACCTCGACCATGTCCTGCGCCATGGCCCGCTTGGCATAGTTGAGATGTTGCGGATCACCGTGCGGCTTGCCGCTGTCGCCGTAGCCGCGTAAATCCGCGGCCACGACGGTGAAATCCTGCGATAGGCGCGGAGCGATCTTATGCCACATGACGTGTGATTGCGGGTAGCCATGCAGCAATAACAGGGGCGGCCCATCGCCCCTCTTGACCAGGTTGATGGTGGTGCCGCTGGTGGTGATCTGGCGCTGCTCGAAGCCTTCGAACATGTACCCCTCCTTTCCAATGATGGCCATGCTGGCTCCCCCCTTAGACGAAATCTCCCTCCCTCTGGGTGAGGGTGAGGGCAAGCGCCGCGTGACAAATGTACCCGGAGATGTATATCATCGACGGCATCGACTTGCGAGAAGATTTCACTGGCAGAGGAGATCAACCATGCATGAGACACGCCAGCTGGCCCAATTCGTCGCCACCACGCACTTTGCCCACCTGCCGTCTAGCTTGATTGAGGACTTCAAGATCATCGTGCTCGACACCTTCGCCGCCGGTATGATTGGGACCGCCCAACTATGGGCTCGGATGGTGGTCGAGTTGGTCTGCGAGTTGGGAGGAAAACCACAAGCTTCGATCATCAACCAATCCTGGCGTACCGATATCTCCCGCGCCGCCCTGGCCAATGGGGCGCTGATCGGTGCCTTCGAGTGCGAGCCGCTCACCGGGTCGCACGCCAGCGGCACCGTCCTGCCGGCAGCGCTAGCCGTATGTGAACGCGAACACCTGAACGGTAGCGCGTTCATCACCGCCCTAGCCCTAGGCTTTGAGGTCTCCGCCCGCATCGCCCGCACAGCGGTGGGCCTGGAAACGACTCGCGGCTTTCACAATCCCGGCACTCAGGGGCCGTTCGGCGCGGCCGCGGCGGTGGGCAAGCTCTATGGCTGCGATGCCGATGTCCTGACCAATGCCCTGGGGATCGCCGGCTCGGGCAGCGCCGGACTGCTGGAGTTCGCCTGGAGCGGCGCCGATACCAAGCGTCTGCACCTGGGCCGCGCCAGCCAGCTCGGTCTCGAAAGTGCGCTCCTGGCGCGCCAAGGCTTCCGTGGTCCGGCCACCGTGCTGGAAGGTCGCTATGGCTATTACAATGCGTTTTCGCTGCCACCGAAGCTGGACCGACTTCTGGACGGGCTCGGTACCACCTGGGCCATTCAGCCCCTGTCGCTCAAATCCTACCCCACACATGTCACGCACCAAGCCGTGGTGCAGGCCATCCAGGAGTTGAAGCAAAAATACTCCATCGATCCCCAGGCCATCACCCGCGTCGTCATCCGTGGCGACCAGCACATCATGGATGAGCGTCATGCCGTGCGAGACCCCGAGACCATCATGGGCGGCCAGTACAGCCTGCCCTTCACCACTGCCGTCGCCCTTACCCGCGATCTGTCCAATCCGCTCCTCTATAACGATGCAGCGGTGCGGGACCCCATGGTGCGCGATCTAGCGCAGCGTATCGAGTTGGTCCCGGTCGACGCAGATGCGCATGCGGAGCCAGGCGTGTACCCCGCGGAAGTGCTCCTGGAATGCCAGGGCCATAGTTATACCCTGCCGACCAGACCCCACAAGGGCTCACCGCGGAATCCGTTTACGTGGGAGGAGATCTGCCAGAAATTTCGACGCTTCACGGCACCGATCATCAGCGCCAAGCAGGCCGACGGAATGATTGAGGCGGTGGGACAGCTGGAGCAGATCAAAGACGTGGCTGAGATATCGCAGTTGGCTGCTGCGGCACATTAATCACCCTGTGTTCGTCGCCGGATCTCGTTTTGATCATCGACGATGAACGAGACTCTCGGGTATGAGTGAGAGCGGTCGGGCAGGATCGTCGCCTGGCCGCCGAAACCGTATCTCCCGCATACCCCGACCAGGGATAGGCCAAGACCTTGGCTTTTGGATAGGAGCTAACATTGACGCGGTTGCCCTGATTGCCTCTCACTCCCATGTGTCCCGCGAAAGGAGACCAGAGGGGTTTACCCCTCTGGTCTCCCCCAGGGATCAGAGGGACAGAGTCGAGAGTAGCAAAGGCTAAAAGGCTTGCCGCACCGCCACCCGAAACCCGATGAGCCCGCCCGAAAGGCCTGGGCTGAGCCATCCGCGGGA
>Ga0137403_10003620_pt1 | contig 18500 bp, 11 predicted proteins | sample CZOMad2_1_16fung_FD_122057 | JGI IMG/M metagenome (GOLD analysis project Ga0137403, IMG submission 122057) | Vadose zone soil fungal communities from Angelo Coast Range Reserve, California, USA - CZOMad2_1_16fungal (Hybrid Assembly) | ecosystem: Environmental > Terrestrial > Soil > Vadose zone...
CGAGGCGGCCATCCTTCGCGAACGGTCTCCAGACCTCGCTGCCATTTCCGTTTGGAAGAAATGTTGTTTGGTAGCTGACTTCAACACCTTGTGCTTCCAACGCCGCGATCATCATTTGGCCGTCCCATTCATTCTGCGCCGTGCCGGCACGATCGCGATCAAACACGATTCCTTTCATAGTTCCGGCCGCGCCCAGAGGTTTGCTCACAAACCGATTGTGATTGCCTTCGTTCAATGCGCCGCTGAAGTTGTGTGAATAGGAACGAAACCAGCCGAGCATGTTCGTCCATGAAAGCAGAATCGAAATGCTAACACTTTTATTTGCGGGATTCTCCGCGTGCACGCGATAAATGGCGACGGGATAACTCGTTTCCTTATAATTGTCCGGAAGTATTGGTGAAAATTGCTCCATCATTACGTGTGCCGGAAATTTTTCCCATTGATAATCAAACCAGGATTTGGGATATAGCGCCGCATACTCCCCGGCGCCGACTGGATAATTCCAGGTCCAGCTACTCAAGTCTTTATTTGGCGGATGATCGGTGAAAAGAACTCGCGCTGTGCCCTCGGATTCACCTTCAGATTTCTGAAACATCGCGAACTGATTGGCATAGACAGTCTGATACTTGTGCGCGCCGGCCTTCATGTGCCAGCGCGCAAAATCTCCGCGGTACGTGCGCGAAAAAGTTCCGGCGCCGAAGCCGCCAACCGGCGCGCCTTGCCAGTAGCCGTCATCAATGTGATCTGCGGGCAACGCAGGTTTTTTAGTGCCGGCCTCAGCGAGCGGCTGTCCGATAGGACGTTTCCATGCTGCTTTGGGAATATCGTCGGCACGATTGACAGAAGGTATCAGCAGAAACAGCAAGATCCAAAGTGCCGAAGGCCGGCGAGTCTTAACTCTCATAGACGCTCCAAAGTATCACGCCCTCGTAGTGCAAACGATTTTCACGCGAAGGCACCGACAAAAGACCTGCCGACTGTTACAGAAAATCGTTATTCTAGCAAGAAGTTTAGTGATATAAGTTTGGGACAGAATTCGGGGGAAAACTATGAAACGCATTTTGCTCGTTCTTTGCGTGCTCGCGGCGCCTGCCTTCGCTACGCAGACGCCTTCAAACTTGATCGCCAACATCCCTGGCCGCACAGCGATCGACCTGAACGGAGCATGGAGAGCGATCGTCGATCCATACGAGACTGGAATCGGCGGCCGGTTTTACGAAAATGCTAAGCCGAAAGACAAGCATGACCTGATCGAGTACGACTTTGACGCGTCGCCGGTTTTGAATGTGCCCGGCGATTGGAATTCACAACGAGCGGATTTGTTTTTCTATGAGGGGCCGGTCTGGTACAAGAAATCGTTTTCTTACCGCAGACGCGAACATGTGCGTGAATTTATTTATTTTGGCGCCGCCAACTACAAGGCGGCCGCTTACCTGAATGGAAAGAAAATCGGCGAGCACCAGGGTGGATTCACGGCATTCAATTTTGAAGTCACCGACAAAATTCATGACGGTGAGAATTTCCTCGTGGTCGAAGTTAACAATCAACGTTTCAAAGAAGCCGTCCCAAGCACAAACACTGATTTTTGGAATTATGGTGGCTTGACCCGCGCTGTGTCGCTCGTCGAAGTTCCGGAAACTTTCATTCAGGATTACGTTGTGCAATTGACGAAGGGCTCGCTGAATGAAATCTCGGGCTGGGTCAGACTGAACGGCGCGTCACAGCCTCAGCCAGTGACCCTCGAAATTCCGGAAGCCGGAATCAAGAAAGCGATTTCGACGGACGGCGAAGGCTTCGCGGAGTTCCGTATTCCTTCGACCGTCCAGCTTTGGTCCCCAGAGGCGCCCAAACTTTATAAGGTATCGCTTTCGGCGGCTGGTGACACCGTCACCGATGAAATTGGCTTCCGCAGCATTAAAGTTCGCGGCACAAGATTAATTCTTAATGGGAAATCGATTTTATTGCGCGGCATTTCCATTCACGAGGAAGCTGCTTTCCGAGGCGGAAGAGCTTTCTCCCTTGAAGATGACGAGGTCTTGTTGGGCTGGGCAAAAGAACTGGGCTGCAATTTTGTGCGTCTAGCTCATTATCCTCACAACGAATTTATGACTAGCCTTGCTGATCGCCTCGGCCTGATTGTATGGTCGGAGATTCCCGTTTACTGGGCAACCGCTTGGGAAAATCCTTCCACTCTCCAAAATGCTGAAGACCAATTGAGGGACATGATCGTTCGTGATCACAATCGTGCTTCGGTCGCATTTTGGTCCGTCGCGAATGAAACTCCCGTCGAACCAGCCAGACTGGCATTTCTGAAAGCATTGGTGGACGATGCAAGAAAACTCGACTCTACGCGTTTGATTACTGCCGCCATGAACCACAGCGAAACTGTCGCGCCGAATACGAAGTCATTGATTGATCCACTCGCCGAATCTTTGGATGTGATTGGTTTAAACGAATATATGGCGTGGTATGGCAAGGAAACTATCGAAGATATTGACCGCACAAAATGGACGATCTCTTACAACAAACCATTGATCGTAAGTGAATTCGGCGCGGAGACTCCCTTCGGCAGCCATGGCGATGCAGACGCTCGTTGGACAGAAGAATATCAAGCTAGGATTTACGAACATCAAATTAAAATGTTGACGCAAATCCCCTCGTTTGCGGGAATGTCACCATGGGTGCTAATGGATTTTCATTCTCCTCGGCGGCTTCTCCCCGGGACTCAGGATTACATGAACCGAAAAGGACTTTTCTCCGATCGTGGAGAACGAAAGAAAGCCTTTTACGTTCTACAAGATTTCTACCGCCAAATGATCGAAGCTCCAAATAAGTAGGCTCACGACAAATCCTCGGATCGAAAGGAGTCACTTGTCCTGAGTTCGCGGAAGGATCGCGGTGTGACCCCGACAAGGTTTTTGCGCAGCTGTCCCTGCCAAAAAGTCCGTTCTGCATAACACTGTTGAACTTATGAACCTGAGAATTGTAGGCTGCCCGGCCATGATAACGCCACTCCTGTCTCTATGGGATTGTTTCCGAACGCGCGCTGTTCTGCAAACCGAAATAATCGCACTAAGACATCAACTCCTGGTTTTGCAGCGATCTAATGCAGACCGCCGCGCTCGCCCTTTTCATAGTAAAAAACTCCACCGTCTTCGGACTGTACCCAGAGTCGCCCACCCTTGTCAGTGAAGGATCCGAGTAGACGATTGGTAGTGATTTCCGTGGTGTTGCTCTTGTTAAATACGAAGAATTGAACTCCATCGAAACGAACCAGCCCGTCGTTCGTGGTAATCCAAATATAACCATCCGGCGTTTGCGTTAACGAAGTGACAGAGTTCTGCGGGAGTCCGTTGTCAGTAGTCCATCTGTCAATCCGGTATTGAGGATTCTCGTGGTCTTGCGATCTGACAGAAGTCACCGCTGACAATATGATCGCGAGCAGGAATCCTACCCAAACTCTTCTCCGCAGGCTCAGAGGGCCACCGCCGATAGAAAAGAAAACAGGAAGTGAGGATACGTCTTCGAGTTGTTAGAGCGCAACTTTTGTCCCGGACGTCGAAGGAGAAATCACACCCCCATCGGTGGCAGGCCGACTCCACCGACTCATTTTGTTGCTCAAGTGTTTCTTTGCTGCTAGTAGTTTGGAGGATATGTATTTCTTCTAGGCCTATAGCTTTGGCGTGAGGAGAGCACCTGCTCTTGTTACAGACGTGTGGTATAACGGCCCTTCGAGGTCGGCGTGTACCTTATTATTCATGGCACAAGTGGGGGCCCTTACCTGCGATCGAAGTGCTTGCGTTGGAGGACGCTGACTATGCACATGAGATGATCGACACTGGCCACGTCCGCGAAAACTAATTCTCAAAGTCGCCAACGCGGTTTCTACCCCAGACTTTATTTGGCACATCTAATGCTTGTGCCTATCCTCTGCAAGAACGCGAAAGTTTGAAGATTGGCGGTGACGATTTGAAAGCGATGCGCATACTTCTGCTGAACCTGGGCGCGGATTCCGCCCAAGAAGTCGATCAGGCCTTATCAGGTCAAGGCTATGAATTCTTCACAGAAAGCAATCTGACTGTTGATGAGGTCCTCATTCTTTCCCCTGACATACTGATCACTGAAGCCACGCCTTCGGACCTCAGCTGCTGCGGGTTAATCAGTCAAATCGCTTCAAGTCCTGAGCGGCGGAATCCCAAGATGGTGATGATCGTCCACGGTGGCGCGCTGGAACGTGCCCGCGGGCTGGACTTGCAAGCAGACGACGTCATTTCATTTCCGTTCGATCCGGTGGAATTCGCGGCCAGGATTAGAACGCAGATCCGTGAGAGACAACCCGAGATAGAACTCGAAGCAAAGCTGAAGGACGCGCTGCAAAGAGAGCACATGGCGGAGGCAGTCGTAGAAGTTCTGAGTGGCGGGACAAAGTCAAGTCACCGGCGCATTTGGCTGATTCCGTCGATACTTATTCTCGGCGCGGCGCTGGTTATTGCTGCTGTTGCGATTTTAGTTTCTAACCGACGCGGCCGGAACGACACACTCCAACTCAAATTAGAAGTCGCCCGGCTGAATGGCGGGATCCTGCAAGATAGAGAGCTCCTGCGCCGCGCGGAGGACAATCGTGCGCCTTTGACGACTAATGACGCGTCGAAAACTCGAGAATCTCTAGTAGCGCAAAGCGAAGAAATCCGCAAGAAGATGGCCGCGGGTGCCGATTCCGATAACGAGACGCTCAAGAATCAGCTTCGGGAAACCCAGAACCGGTTGAGCCGGCTTGAGACTGAAGGCCGAGGCGCAGAGACAATCGTTCACGCTTACGGACCCAGCGTCTGTCTGTTGTTCGTAGTGGTGGAATTTCGCGAACAAAATTCCGGAAAGTTAATTCACATCTCTGCCGACGCCGCCGGCAAAACGCGAGTGGATGACAAGGGTATGGCGACCGTCGAAACAGATGGAACGGGACCTCTTCTCGAGGCCGATTTCTTTGGAACAGGATTTCTCGCACGCAAGGATGGACGTCTGCTCACAAATCATCACGTCGCGGAGCCGTGGTTGGCCGATGAAGAATTGAAGCAATTTCTTAGCAAAGGCGCTGTCGCGTTCGTTGCGTCTTACACCGCGTATTTTCCGGGAACATCTCAAGGCATCTTGGCCAAGCTCGATCGGATTTCGCCGAGCGCCGATTTGGCGACCCTTAAACTCCAGGCTCCAGCTCCGCCTCACGCTGTAATTTTGGAACTCGATGATCGCAGTGAAGCCAGCGTGACGGGCGAACCCGTCGTTCTGATTGGTTATCCCACAGGAATTGAAGGCATTCTTGCCCGAGCGCAAGTCGACATCAAGCGTAAGGTGGCGGAAAACGCTCACGACATGACAACGGTGGTCTCCTTCATGTCATCGCAACACCTTATTCGCCCGACAACCACGCAAGGCCACATTGGAGATGTCTTGAAGGATCAAATTGTGTTCGATGCCGCGACGACGTCAGGTGGTTCTGGTGGACCACTTTTCAATCGCGACGGCAAGGTCATTGGAGTGAGCTTCGCCATGATCAGTGATTTTGGCGGCTCGAATTTGGCTGTTCCTGTTCGTTATGCCGGTGAGTTGTTGAAGTAATATTCTGATCGTCCACCCCGCATCGACCAACTTCTAGGAACGCGAGCGTGCAAATGTAGATAACGATTTAGACGCCTGACCATCGCGTCTCGTGTTTTCCTCATGCCAGCCCTAAGAATCTGTTCTGTTGTTGTCGCCAATCGATGGAGATGCCAGCCCGAAGGTCTCGAAGGGTCAGATTTGGTGGATGTTTTCCCACTAGAATTGCCTCAGTAACTTGAGGCGAGAGCATAGCGAACTTCAATGTGTATTTGATATCACAGGAAGGCATTCCCGTTTTCCATGCGATCTCTGCAACGTTGGCGACCTCTCCAGTGACAATTTGTTCGTACCAATCTCGCGCACGTGCAACCGCTTTTACCAGACCCGGAATTGGAGTCCGGTCGGAGTGCGAACTCTTCTGTGTTACCAGATAGAGTTCGCCTCTTCGGCGATGAACGCAGAAATCAGCCGTCAGCTTGATTAGGCGAGACTGAGTTTTACTGTCAGCCGTTCCAAATTCAGGCTTCCGACCAAGCAGAGTCTCTAAAAGCTTAGCCCTGTCAACTTCGATCCATAGTGCAGTTTGTCCTACAACGACTCGCTTCAACACGTTCCTGACGAATTCCTGTTGTTCCGAGCCTTCAAGTTTGGACCAGCCCTTAACCAATTCTTTTGCTCGTTCCGCCGCTAGATCCTTATCTGGGCTATTCTTCATGCTGCTAGTGTATTTATCCGTTGATCCAAGTAGCAGATGAATCTGCGCGATGACCAACCCTTCGATCTCTTGAGCAGGGAATCGAGTGACCTCGGATCTGTTGCTGATCCGCTTGATTGCAGCTTGCGAGGTGTAATAGCGATACCGTTTTCCACGTTTGACGGCATGCGTAGGAGTTAAGCGAACTCCTTTCGCGTCGAAAACAATTCCGCTGAGCAAGCTGGGTGACGATTGGGATTTCATATTGCGATGCGCTTGATTGTTTGCTTTGAGGTGCGCGGCGACTTGAGCCCACAACGACCGCAGAATAATCGCTTTGTGTTGGCCAGGATAATTCTGTTCGTGATGGACGATTTCACCGATGAACACGCGGTTGCTCAGCAAATGATAGAGCGCTCCGCGCGAAAACGATGTCCCTCCGCTTTTTCGTCCAGCGTTGCTGGTGCGAATCTTACTCAGAATTTGCGCGCGGTGGAGATACTGCTTTAGCTCTTCAACGCAACCGAGACGCAAATATTGGCGGAAGATCCTGCGTACGACGTTTGCTTCGGGCCGATTAATTATAAGGCGACGGTCGACGCAACTATAACCAAGAGGTACGACACCTCCCATCCACATGCCCTTCCTTTTCGAGGCGGCGATTTTGTCGCGAATCCTTTCACCAGTAACTTCGCGCTCGAATTGGGCAAACGATAAAAGGACGTTTAGAGTGAGCCGCCCCATAGAACTTGTCGTGTTGAACTGTTGCGTGACAGATACGAAACTGACGCCGTGAGAATCGAACACGTCGATGATCTTGGCAAAGTCGGTGAGAGAGCGGGTGAGACGGTCAACCTTATATACAACTACCGTGTCGACCTTGCGATCCAAGATGTCTGCCAACAGTTTTTTGAGTGCAGGGCGCTCCATCGTCCCACCGGAGAACCCGCCATCGTCATACCGAGTACTCAACGCAGTCCAGCCCTCATGCTTTTGGCTGAGAATAAAAGCGCGACACGCTTCCTGCTGGGCTCCGAGTGAATTGAAGGTTTGCTCCAGTCCTTCTTCTGATGACTTCCGGGTGTACACAGCGCACCGAACTTGTTTGCTAGTCATCGGAGCGACCTTGAGCGGAATCGGTTCTGTTCACCCCAAAGAACGCTGGGCCTGACCACCGAGTGCCAGTGATCTTGCGAGCGATTTTGGAAAGGCTTTTGTAAGTGCCCCGCCGATATTCGTACCCCGACTGACTTACGACTACTTCGTGGGATTCACCTCGCCACTGGCGAAAAATGCGAGTTCCGACTTTGGCTTTGGGCCGGAGAATCAATTCTCCGGACGATTTGGATTTCTCCAAACTTCGAGAGATTCGGCGGAGCTGAGATAGTGTCGAAGGTTTGAGACCGCCGTAGGCGTTCTCCTGAATTCTGTAAGCGAGAAAGGGAATCATCCTCTCCCTTCACATACCGTTAGGAGCAGCTCTGCGGTAAAGCTTTTGCCACAGATCGAGCAATTCCTGCCGCGACATAGCTGGTAACTTCGCAATCTGAGCTGAGATGTTTGATCCCATCTTCTCTCTTGGACATCGTTACATTCACGCTTGCAAGGGGGCAAACAGTCAAGCGAACCGCTCTTGGGATGCAGAGAAAGCTGTACATTAAAATAATGAGGGTAGGAAATGCCCCGAATGCGCTAATTGCCCGCCGCTGCATAGTTTGGGAATTGGCCCTAAATTGCCCCGGTTAAGCCAGTTTATTGGTTATATTTGAGGAAAAGTGAGCTTTGGACGCTTCATCTTCCGCTTAAAGCCTCTCCCACACAAACAATGAAGAGTTGGTTTTCAGATGGTCGAGAGCCTGAGTCGTAGAATCAACTTGGTCGTCGAACTTGGTGCCGGGGAATGTCGTGAGCTCGCGCACGTATTCCTCAAGCCACGAAGCCGAACTCGGCAGCAAAACGCGGCCACTCTCGAATTCGGCTGTCTGTGAATGAAGTCGCAACACCTTGTCAGATCCGGGTGGCGGATCATATGGCACAATTCCAAACAGTCCTTCTGACTTTAGATCTTGGATTAGCTGTGTTCCCGACGCTTTATCTTCGATCAAAATTTTATCTGCTTTGTGTTGGTCGAACTGCTCTCGAACTGCACGTTTGAGGTCCGGGTAGTTGAGGCGTCGACGGAATACCGAGATAAGATAGTAGGCACCGTGGTTGGCTCCCCATGTCGTGCAAACGCTGAAATCGTTGAGCTCTCCACTTTTGTTTGCAGTGTCCCAACTCTGAAGGATGCAACTAAATCTCGAGGGAGCATCATTCGGTTCGTAATACTTGAGCCACTCTGTTTTCACGATTGCGCCGCCAAGCGGCATCGGATCTTGTTGGTACTGGCTTGCGAAATTGTATTCGCCAATCGTCTGACGGAGAGCTTTGAGTGTTGAAAGAGATTCGCGATCAGGTTGAAGAACTTCTCCGACTTTGCGTTCGAATCGTCGCCGGCCTAACGGACTCTCGATGAGGTGAATTTCGTCCTCGCGTGCAATCGCCGGGAATGACGATACCTGCCAGTTTTCTTGGTCCCAAACATGCCCCACTAAATCGTCCTGGTGAAGTCTCTGCATCACGATGATGATCACGCCGGTTTCCTTGGAATTCAGTCGGCTTACGAGCGTATTGTCATACCATTCGTTGACACTGGTTCGCCTGGTTTGAGACATGGCATCATCCGGTTTTAGCGGATCATCGAGAATGATCAGATCCGCTCCGCGACCCGTCAAAACTCCGCCCACCGAAGTCGACATTCGAAAACCTTGTGCTGTGGTCATGAATTCGTTGACGGATTGTTTTTCGATCGACAGGCGCGTCCTGGGAAATAGTCTTTGATAAAACGCACTCGACATCAGCGTTCGACAATCTCGGGCATGTTTGTCGGCGAGGTCTTGGCCGTAACTTGCGCAGATAATTTGTGCGGTTGGATTGTGACCGAGTATCCAGGCGGGATACGCGACGCTCACCGCGTGCGACTTCAACGATCGCGGAGGTTGATTCACGATCAGGCGTCGGATGTCGCCACGACGGCAACACTCCAACCTAGCCGCCATAACCTCGATGTGCGGACTCGGCGAGAAACTTGCCTGAGCATTGAGTTCGTAGAAAGAGCGCTCTATAAAAGCAAACAGATCGTGGCGCAGAACAAATTCATACTCAGTGAGAGATAGCGATGCTTTACTCATCTGTGCCAAGTCTCTCTTTCGGTTCCGAATGGTGCCCAATGCTTTGTAGTTGGATTTCTGACTGACGGATCCGTTCGATAATCGTCGTCATTACTGCTGTGTCGGTCTCTTGAATAACCGCTGACGGGAGAGCGGATTGCTCGACATCCGCCAGCGACCTGATCCAGCTCAGAAGCTCCCGAATCGCCTTTAGGTCTCCGGCGGCCGCTTTGTTCGTCAGTTGCAGAAGTGTGGCGTCAAACTTGGTGATGAACCGGCTCTTGCCATTCGTGGTTACTCTGACTCGTTGTCGGCCCGCCCTCGCCAGAATTGTCGACAAATTTTGCGAACCTTTCGGTCTGCCTTTTGGGTTTCCGGATTTTCCTTTTGAGAACTGGGTCTGTTTGGGGGGGCATACCAAATCCGACGCGGTATTTCGAATCACCGTTATTGTCGGGCATCGGCGAATTCCTTTTCGCGCGCGGCAAATGTTTGGCCAGTCGTCTGGTGAATGGCCTCAAGTTTTGTAAACGCTTGCCAACGGTGTACGACTGTGTCGACATAACGAGGATCCAGATCCATGCCAAAACAAATTCGGCCCGTTCGTTCCGCAGCGATGACTGTCGTTCCGCTACCAAGAAATGGGTCCAGGACAACATCATCGCGAGACGTACAATCCAAAATGGCGTCGGCGACCATCGTTACCGGTTTGATCGTGGGATGAAGTCCCGACAACTGTTCCTCGCCATTTTTCGCAAGCGATCTCACGCGCGGATATTCCCACACGTTTGTGCGATATCGACCGAACTGGCCAAGTTGAATATTGTTCCTGTGCTTCGCCCTTCCACTTTTGAACACGAGCACCAATTCGTGACGACTGCGGTACAGCGATCCCTGGCCGCTGGATTCCTTTACCCAGATGCACATGTTTTTGAATTCTGAAAAAATACCTTGAGAAGCCGCGAGTACCTCGGGAAGATGTCTCCAATCCAGGCAAACGAAATGAAGCGATCCGTCTTCGCTATTTTGCTCCAAATTGTGAAACGTCTTGGAAAGAAATTCCGTGTATTCGACCACGCTCATTTCGCCGGAGGCCATCGCGAATTCACGATGATGAATTCTTCCGAATCCGGCGACGTACCCGTCAAAAAGATCGTTATAGGGAGGGTCTGTGAAAACCGCCGCAGCAAGACGACCTTGCATCAAATCGGCGCAAGATTTTTCGTTAAGCGCATCACCGCAATAGATTCGGTGCTTGCCTAAGTGCCAGGCGTCTCCGTGCTTTGTCACCGCATAGTTTGTCTCTTCAAAATCGAACACATCATCCTCAACTTGTTTTTCGGCTGCTTCCTGGAGAATCAAGTCAATTTCGGGAACTTCGAAGCCAGTGACAGTGGCATCAAACTCGCCGTCGACTGTTAGAAGGTGTTGCAGTTCGGCTGCTAGAATATTGTTATCCCAGTCAGCATTCTCCGCGAGGCGGTTGTCCGCAATGATGTACGCTCGAATTTGATTTTCGGTAAGATTTTCGAGACGGATCGTGGGCACACGCTTGATGCCCAACAACTGCGCTGCCGCCACGCGACCATGGCCCGCAATGATTTTGTTTGTGCGATCAATCAAAACAGGATTCGTAAAACCGAATTCCTTTATGCTCGTCGCGATCTGTCGAATTTGTTGTTTGGAACGCGTGCGCGCGTTATTGGACTGGGTTGTGAGTGTTTCAATTGGCAGATAGTTGACTGCCACTTCTGAAGAACGAACGCCATCCATGCTGACCCCCATTGTTGGATCTCAATAGCCCGCGAATAATCTCCGCGGTAGGAGGCAGCCTAAACTTACCCACTTTGCATTTACCGGTTCGCGCGAATAATCTTTTTGGCTCGAAAGAGCCGATCCTTGAGGCCATCAACGGATGCTTTTTTTGGTAGTCCTTGATGATTGTAGAAGTGAATTTTTCTTCCGTCACCAGCTAGGACGGAGCAATTGCCATCAATCGAGAAGATGATTCCCTCACCCTCTTGGCTTCTTAACTTTTGGAACAGCTCGTTTTGCGTGATGTCGGAATTCTCACGGGCAATCTCTACGATTAATTGTTGAAGGGCGTTGCTCTTGTCCTTCTCTCCTCCTCGTCGAGAAAAGTCGCGCTGAAACAACTGCTTGGCGTCATCCGCGTCGGCCAATGCCTGCTCGGGTGTTTTTTGCGCTCGTATGGCAACACATCTCGCAACCTCCGAACGCATACCTCTCTCGGCGATTCCGAAGATAGCGGAGTCCGCCATTCGCTCCTCTCGTAGCGCGTTTTGCTCGAGCCAAAACTGTCGATTTCGCTCGTTGATAGCTTTTAGGGTCAGAGGATCAGTGCTTGGCCAACCGTATTGCGATTGATGTAGATTCTGAGTGTCCATGATTAAATCGTGCTCGCCGAGGCCGACGAATGTCACGCTTTTTTTGCGCGACGGGAGGCCGGTCGAAGCTCTAATGGCTGACGAATACGATCGTCTTAACAAAAACTTCGTAACAGGGAATTTGTATTCCCTAATCATTCCCTGTTCGGTCCCTGTTCTAATTCATCGTATCGAGCTTGTTATCCGCGCTAAAGCACCCACCAGTAGGCACTTACCGCTTTGGTGTTGCGTTTGAAGTCGCAATATTCCCTGTATTTTTCCCTGTTAGCAGGGAATTTAACAGAGGATAGTTCGCACCAGACTGCGTCCTCCGCCATTCCGTCAGGGTTTTTTCTCTTTCGCTTACTTATTCGTTTGATATTTCGCTACTGCGTTGTCTAGACTCGACGACTGCAAATGCTCGGTTGCCGGATGTGTACCTCGTGCCCAATTCACAGTTTGAAGCATCTACAATCTATGGCAAATCGACCAAACATGATTGGAACTCCCGCGATTCGTGTAGGTTAGGAATGGTGCGCGGCGGTCCTTTGGAAATCCGGACAAGCAGCATAGGCAAGCGGGCCATTTGTCGAAGGAAACAGATCTGCAATTCATTGGGGGACGTTAATGTTGCGAGGTGAATGGGTCCGTTCAGGTGTTTTATTGTTTATAGGTTTTTGTGCGGTAAGTATGAGCGGATGCGGGGATGACGCCAAGAGCGCCTCGCAATCGAACGCGCCGCCTCCGACAGTTCAGGTAGCGGTGGTGCAGCAACGCGACGTTTCGCTCACGAGCGAGTGGATCGCCACGATGGACGGCTTTGTGAACAGCCAGATCCAATCGCACGTCACAGGGTACTTAGTTCGCATGGACTACCGCGAAGGATCAGCCGTGCGCAAGGGTCAACTGCTGTTTGAGATCGACCCGCGTCCGTTCCAGGCAACGCTCGACCAGAATAAAGCGCAGTTGACGCAAGCTCAGGCGCAGGTCGGCCAGACTCAAGCGCAACTCGCAAAGACTACTCAGGACGTCAATCGCGATACGCCGCTCGCTGCGGCCAAGGCAATCGCACAAAGTGAATTGGACAACGATCGCCAAGCCCAGGCAGGAGCTGCGGCGTCGGTTGCTGCTGCTGAGGCCGCAGTCGGGGCGGCACAGGCTGCGGTTGCGCAAGCTGAACTGGATCTTTCGTTCACAAAAATTACATCACTCGTAGATGGGGTTGCGGGAATTGCGCAAGCGCAAATGGGTGACCTTATCTCTCCAACAACTGTTCTTACCTCTGTTTCTCAAGTTGATCCGATCAAAGTTTATTTTCCCATCAGCGAACAGGACTACCTCAAGGCGCAGAAAACTCAGATCGGCGGGAAAGCCGGGCAGGTCCTTCCTCTGGAGGGAGTTTCTTTAACTCTGGTTCTTGCCGATGGCAGCAGTTATCCATTTCCCGGAAAAGTTTTGTGGACCGACCGTCAAGTGGACACAACCACTGGCACGATTCGAGTCGCCGCCGCCTTTCAGAATAAGAGTGGCGTGCTGCGGCCGGGGCAATATGGACGAGTCCGCGCTGTAACCGAATCAAAGCACAACGCAGTTCTGGTACCTCAAGCGGCTGTAACCGAACTCCAAGGAAGTTACCAAGCGGCCGTCGTTGGCGCGGATAACAAGGTGAGCATTCAGAATGTCCAGGTCGGATCGCAAGTTGGGTCCGATTGGATCGTCACGCAGGGTGTCGCACCGGGCGACCGGGTCATTGTCGGCGGCATGCAATATGCGCGTCCCGGAGTGGCTGTTAATCCCCAACCGGTATCCGCCGCGCCGGCGGGAGGCCGCTGAGCGATGGCGAAATTTTTTATTGGCCGGCCCATTGTTGCGATCGTTATCGCAATCATTATCGTGCTGGCCGGCACGATCGTGATTACGCAGCTACCGGAAGCCCAATTTCCGAATATCGTTCCGCCTCAGATCATTGTCTCAACAACTTATCCCGGTGCTGACGCGCAAACTGTCGAGCAATCAGTCGCCACCCCCATCGAGCAGCAAATGAACGGCGTGGACAACATGCTCTACATGCAATCGACCAATGGCAATGACAACACCATGCAGCTGACGGTAACGTTTGATGTTGATACGGACGTGAACACCGATCAGGTCAACGTACAGAACCGCGTCGCGCAGGCTGCGCCAAATCTACCGCCGGATGTCACCCAGTTTGGAACCACGATTCGCAAGTCCACCGGTCTGCCGTTGATGGCTTTTGCGTTGTATTCGCCCAAAAACACTCACGATTCTCTTTTTCTCGCGAATTACGCGAACATAAATATCGTTGACCAACTCCTGCGCATTCCGGGCGCCGGCCAGGCAATTCTTTTTGGCGCCACCGATTACTCCATGCGCATTTGGATTAGGCCGCAGGTTCTGGCGAAGCTCGGAATCACAGTGGGCGATCTCGTCAACGCTCTTAACCAGCAAAATACCGTAAACCCCGCCGGTCAAGTGGCCGGCAATCCCGCAGTCCCGGGCGCGGTGATGACCTACACGGTACGCACTCAGGGACGTCTCGTTACGGCAGAACAATTTGGGGAGATTACGGTTAGGGCTAATCCCGATGGCTCAGTCGTTCACATGAAGGACCTTGCCCGCATCGAGCTTGGTTCGCTCAGTTACAACCAACTATCGCGCTTCGACGGACAACCGAGCTGCATCGTTGCGATCTTCTTGACGCCCGGCGCCAACGCCGTTGCAGTTGCCGATGCTGCGCGAAAAGCAATGGCTGAACTGTCGCAGCGATTCCCGGCCGACCTGGCGTACAACAACGCGTTCGACACAACGATACCCGTTACCGAAGGCATCCACGAAATTGTGGTGACACTGTTCATCGCGATGGTATTGGTCATCCTAGTTGTTTACATATTTCTTCAGAATTGGCGCGCTACTCTGATTCCCATCATCGCGGTGCCGGTGTCGCTCATCGGCACGTTTGCTTTCTTCCCAATACTCGGATTTTCGATCAACACTCTTTCGCTTTTTGGGCTTGTGCTCGCGATCGGGCTGGTAGTGGATGACGCAATCGTTGTTGTTGAGGCGGTCGAGCACCATATTGAGGAAGGAATGTCTCCGCGTGACGCCACGTTGCAAGCGATGAATGAAGTTTCGGGACCCGTGATTGCAATCGCTCTGATTCTGGCAGCCGTATTCATTCCCATGGCTTTCATGAGCGGTATTCAGGGGCAGTTGAATAAACAATTCGCCGTCACCGTTGCAATTTCCGTTCTCATTTCGGCCTTCAACGCGTTGTCGCTTTCACCCGCACTCGCAGCCATGTTGCTTCGCCCGCGCAAGCCTGCCAGAGGACCGCTGGGATTATTTTTCCGCGGCTTTAATAAGGGATTTGAAAAAGTAAAAGTTGGCTACGTTAGCGGGAGTAACGGGCTTATCCGAAAGGTCGCGATAGCGATCGTGATTCTACTTCTCTTTGCAGGACTCGACGCGTTCGTCGGCAGGAAGTTGCCGACCAGTTTTCTGCCGGACGAGGATTACGGTTTTCTTTTCATGAACGTGCAGCTCCCGCCCGCTGCTTCGCTGGAACGCACCGATCAGGTTACACGCAAAATCGAAGCGATATTGGCGAAGACGCCCGGCGTCAGAGACTACACCACTATCGATGGATTCAGCCTTCTGACGCGCGTCTCCACGACCAACAGCGCATTTTATTTCGTCACATTTAAATCCTGGGATGAAAGATCCAAGTCGGGCCTGACTTGGAATAAGATTGAGGCAAACATCAACCAGCAACTTTTTTCGCAGATTCCGGAGGCAGTTGCATTCGCATTCAGCCCGCCCGCCATCCCGGGATTTGGCAGCGCCGGCGGTTTCTCGCTGTGGGTACAGGACCGCTCCGGCGGCCAAGTCGAATATCTGGAACAGAACCTGCAAAAATTCATCGCGGCAGCGCGCAAGCGTCCCGAGTTAGCAGGGATCAATTCCCAATTCTCCGCACTAACTCCGCAAATCTACGCCACGGTAGACCGCGATAAGGCGCTCAAGCAGGGTGTGGCGCTAAGCGACGTCTATCAGTCGCTCCAAGCCTCGCTCGGCGGACTTTTTGTGAATCAGTTCAATCGCTTCGGCCGTCAATGGAGAGTGTTTCTGGAAGCAGAAGCCGAAGATCGCGCTTCCGTCTCAGCCATATCACAATATTACGTGCGCGATCGCGCCAGCACAATGGTTCCGCTTTCCACTCTCGTTTCCACCAAACCAACAAACGGCCCGGACTACACAACTCGCTTCAACCTCTACCGGGCGGCCCAGGTAATCGGATCTGCAGCCCCGGGTTATAGTTCGGGGCAGGCGCAAAAAGCTCTCGACGAAGTAGCGCGCGAAACGCTACCGGCAAATATGGGTTACGACTGGGCCGATCTTTCTTATCAGGAGCATAAGGCCTCCGGTACAGCAGGCAGAATTTTTGCGCTCTCGTTGCTAGTTGTTTTTCTGATTCTGGCGGCGCTCTACGAAAGTTGGACTCTTCCGTTTTCGGTCCTTCTCTCCGTGCCGATTGCAATCTTGGGTGCTTTCGCCGGCCTGTACCTTCGCAAATTCGATCTCGACATATACGCGCAGATTGGACTGGTAATGCTGATTGGCCTTGCCGCGAAAAATGCGATTCTGATTGTTGAATTTGCGCGTGATGAAATGAGCAAAGGAAAAGATGTCGTTGATGCCGCGCTCGCGGGCGCAAGTTTACGATTACGCCCTATTCTGATGACGTCGTTCGCTTTTATTTTGGGATGCGTGCCGCTGGCAATCGCGTCAGGCTCCGGCGCCGAGGGCCGCAAAATTCTTGGCACGGTTGTTGTCACCGGAATGTTGGCCGCCACGGCGCTGGCGATTTTTATCATTCCGGTTTTGTTTGTAATCTTTGAGCGTATTGCGCTGAAGCTGAACGAAGGTACACCAGCGGGGACAACCCCGGCCAGCTTGCCCTCTCCGCACAATGCAAAAGAAGGAGGCGCCTGATGCGGCGAACAGTTTCGCAAATCGGAATTGTATCGTTGGTGTCGCTGGTGCTCGAAGAAAGCGGCAGCGCCGAGCTGGTTCAAGCGTTGCACAGTGAGGCGATCGATGCGGCATTCATTCGTTCGCCGATTGCCGACGTGGTGGGCCTCGAGGTGACGCCGCTGCTGCAAGAAGAAATGGTGGCCGCACTACCGACCGGACATTCCTATGCGACCGGCAATCTCGATAAGAAACGCTTGCCGCTGGCGTCGCTCGCCAAGGAAACGTTCGTGCTGTACAAGCGCCCGGGTGGACCAGGTTTGTACGACACCATCATCAGCGCGTGCCGTGACGCAGGCTTCAGTCCCCACGTCGGCCAAGAAGCCCCGCGTATCCTTTCGACGTTAAATTTAGTTGCCGCGGGTCTCGGCGTTTCGATCGTGCCCGCCTCGCTGCGGCGCTTGGAAATGGACGGTGTCGTCTATCGTTCGCTCGCAAAGACTCAGCAACCCCTTGCACCGCTCATACTCGCGTGTCGTCGCGGCGAAACTTCCGCGACGGTAAAGCGCTTTATCGATCTCGTCAAACAAACCGCACAACAGCTCGACGCATGAGCGCAGCGAACCTATTGCTGTTCAACAAGCCCTTTCGCGTGCTAACGAAATTCACGAGCGACGACGGTCGTCCGTGCTTGAAGGACTTTATCGACGCGCCCGGATTCTATCCGGCAGGAAGACTGGACTTCGACAGTGAAGGTCTGCTGCTGTTGACGAACGACGGTGCGCTGCAAGCGCGACTGAGTAGTCCGAAATTCAAAATGCCGAAGACGTACTATGCGCAAGTCGAAGGTGCGGTAAATCAAGTTGCGCTCGACAAGCTACGTCGCGGCGTCTCGTTAAACGACGGTCCTGCCCTTCCAGCCGAAGTCGCTGCGTGCGACGAACCGAACTGGCTTTGGCCGCGCGATCCCCCGATTCGCTTTCGCAAAAACATTCCGACCAGTTGGTTGCAATTGACAATTCGCGAAGGGCGCAATCGACAAGTCCGACGAATGACTGCGGCAGTTGGATTACCGACATTGCGGTTGATTCGGTGGAGCGTGGGCGAGTGGAGTTTAAAAGGGTTGGTGCCGGGGAAGTGGCGAACTGCGGCCGTGACACGTAACGCGTGACGCGCAAGATCAAGAACGCCCTGAATTGCGATGCTTAGTTCTGACGCGTCACGCATCACGCGTCACGATTCCTTCACGTTCCCGCCGCCGCCAGTCCCGCAATCCGCATCGCCAGTTCCAGCGCCTGTTCGTAATTCAAGCGCGGGTCCACCGTCGACTTGTAGGCTCGCGCGAGATCGGCATCGGTCAATCCACGCGCACCGCCTGTACATTCCGTGACATCGTCGCCGGTGAGTTCGAAGTGGACTCCGCCGAGATAGGTTCCCTGCTCGCGATGAATTCGAAAAGCGCTTTCGAGCTCGGTAACGATGTTCTCGAAGCGACGAGTTTTAAGTCCGCCCTGCGCCGTTTCGGTGTTGCCGTGCATCGGATCGCAAACCCAGAGCACGGGGCTCGCAGTCGCCCGCGCTGCTTGAATCAAGGGCGGCAGGCGCTTGTCAATTTCCTTC
>Ga0137403_10003621_pt1 | contig 18499 bp, 22 predicted proteins | sample CZOMad2_1_16fung_FD_122057 | JGI IMG/M metagenome (GOLD analysis project Ga0137403, IMG submission 122057) | Vadose zone soil fungal communities from Angelo Coast Range Reserve, California, USA - CZOMad2_1_16fungal (Hybrid Assembly) | ecosystem: Environmental > Terrestrial > Soil > Vadose zone...
GATCAACGAATTAAAAAAAAGGAGCCTGACCTGCAAGCGGTGAATCAGAGCGTGTTGCAGCACCTCCATCCTGAGCAGGTCGAAGTAGAGATCGGGCGTGCGGATGAGCTGGAGGTGTGTCGTGGGCTCAGCTCCGAGCTCGACGAGATGTGGAGCTACGTTCACAGCAAAGCCAATCCGCGCTGGTTATGGCACGCCATTGATCACCCTACGGGCAAGGTGTTGGCCTATGTGTTCGGAAGACGGCAGGACACCGTCTTTTTGCAGCTCAAAGCGCTGTTGGAGCCCTTTGGCATCACACAATATTTCACCGACGGCTGGGGTGCCTACGAACGGCATGTGGAGGCAGAGCAGCACACGATTGGCAAAGCACATACGCAGAAGATCGAAAGCAAGCACATCAATTTGCGGACCCGGATCAAGCGGTTGGTACGCCGGACGATCTGCTTTTCCAAGACGGAACGCATGCACGACTTGGTGATTGGGCTCTTCATCAATCGCTATGAGTATGGGCGACCCATCTGACATGGAATCAACAGCTCTGAAACATCTTCCTATATTGATGATGAGCACTATCGGCGACGCATTCTGACCCAACTCAACCGAGGAGAGGGGCGTCACAGTGTCGCCCGCGCTGTGTTTCATGGCCAACGGGGTGAACTTCGACAGCGCTACCGTGAGGGACAAGAAGATCAACTGGGGGCGCTTGGGTTGGTGGTCAATGCGATCGTGTTGTGGAACACCAGGTATATGGATGCGGCGCTAAACCAGTTACGGGCCGAAGGCTTGGAGGTCAACTCTGAAGATGTGGCTCGGCTGTCGCCTCTGATCCACAAACATATCAACTTCCAGGGACGTTACTCGTTCGCTTTGTCAGAATCCGTTGCTCAGGGTGGTTTGCGTCCTCTCCGGGATCCCTACGAACAGGATGATTAGCATGAACTTCCCAGTTTTCCGTTCCATTGCTACACAAACCCCATGCTCTATAGGGGTGAGGATTCTCACTATGCCACCCGTCGTCTCTGCTCTGCTGGCCTTTGTTGCTTCGCTGTTCCGCTCCCAGACTTCACTACGTCTGGAGAATCTTGCCCTGCGGCACCAGCTCGCCGTGTATCAACAGACGATTCCTCGCCCACGGCTGTCTCCAACCGATCGCCTGGTCTGGGTGTGGCTCTCCCGCTTCTGGTCCGGCTGGCAAGCTGCCCTGGCATTCGTCCAACCCCGCACCGTAATCGCCTGGCAACGTCGGCGGTTTCGCGACCACTGGCGGCGCTTGAGCCAACGCGGCACATCTGGCCGACCCGCTGTTCCCCGGGAAATCAGAGACCTGATTCGGGATCTGTCTCGGGCTAACCCGCTGTGGGGCTCACCCCGCATCGTCGGGGAGTTACGCAAGCTCGGCATCAAGGTGGCCAAATCGACGGTCGAGAAGTACCAGGTGCGATTCAGGAAGCCACCGTCACCGACGTGGAAGGTCTTCCTCAAGAACCACGTCAAAGACCTGATCGCCCTTGACTTCTTTGTGGTGCCAACGGTCTCCTATAAGGTGCTCTTCGTGCTCGTGATCCTCGCCCACGAGCGGCGACGGGTGGTGCACGTCAACGTCACAGCGCATCCCACGGCGGAATGGACAGCACAACAGGTGGTCGACGCGTTTCCCTGGGATGAGCCACCACGGTATCTCCTCCGTGATCGCGACCGTGTCTACGGCGCCTTCTTTCACCGGCGAATCCAGCACATTGGCCTCGAGGATGTGATGACCGCTCCTCAGAGTCCCTGGCAGAACCCCTACGTGGAACGCCTCATTGGGAGCATCCGCCGAGAGGTCCTTGATCACATGATCATTCTGAACGAGCGGCATCTGCGGCGTGTTCTCCACGCATATCTTGGCTATTATCACCGGTGGCGAACGCATCTTTCACTGATGATGGATTGCCCCCACCCGCGCCCCATCCAACCTCCGGAGATGGGGAAGGTCATGGCCGTATCTGAGGTCGGTGGGCTCCATCATTATTATGAGCGTCACACTGCATCATGAGGCGTGTCCTCTCAAGGATGCTGCTTCCGTGAGCTCCTGTGGCGATCCTATACACATGCTATAATGGATCACAATCTTACGGGTGAGTGGGGCGCATGGCTGAGCGCACGGAACACGGCCAGGAACGACACCAAGAGGACGACCGCCCCACGGCGGAAGCCTTTCAGGATCAGGCCCATCCGCGCGAAGTGTACCACGATGTCGACAGCGGTTACATGATCTATGTGGGCGCACACGGCCGAACCCATGTTTTTACACCTGATGGAAGGCATCACACCAGCTTTCGCACGACCAGACGCAATCGTCAACAACGCGTCCAATTGGGACGTTGGATTCGAGTCCAACCACAGGAGTAGCGATGGCCAAAAGACTCTCGGAGAGAGCAGTTGCCAGTGTGCGGTTGCTCGTCTTGGAACTCTCAGAGGATGAACTCATGGTGCTGGCCGCAGCGTTGACTATGCTGCTCAAGGAGGGAGATGACCGAGCCGTTGAGGCCCAGTCTGGGGCGAGTCGCGAGGAAGTAGAAGCCATTTTAGAAGATTTGCGCACCTTCCTGAAGCAGCCGACTCGCCAGTCGATGACGAGCTGATGGGTCACCGTTCGGGAAAGATAATCGTCTCAGGCATGCGCACCACACCATGTTCTCCTGACAGCCTGTCCCTGTAGACCCTCCAATTCTGTCGCACCACAACACCCACATGAAGATGCTGATTGATGAGCATCACCGAATTTCGGGAACCACACCGCCGAAAAATCGGGTTAAACATGGCAGCCTGGTGCAAAGCACGCTCAGGTTGTCCCATCAGTGGATAACAAGGTATTGCTTATAAATCAATGTATTGCACAAGAAGTGCTAGAATTTCACACGAATCGTGCTCGCCCCCCTTCTATGGACTCCTGGCAATCGGAACATGCGGGCTGTAGTTCTGCGAAGGCCTTCTAGCAAAGTCCTCAGCGAGACAGCATCTGAGTATTCGTTGGGGAAATACAGCGCATCACACGGCTCGACATGCTTGACAGAGTCGTCCTGACGACCGGATGTTGTCATGCGTAGCTGCGGGATGCATGTCCTTTGTGCGTCCCACTCCACCGTCAAGAATGAGTCTATGGTTGCCGCGAGCCTCATAACGAAAAAGAGGGCTGACTAAATCAGGTGGAATGTGTTAATTTTAGGACACTTACGCTTGAGATGGAACGTGAGACCTTATTTGTCAGGGATATTCGTGGCCCATGTACCACGATTGGTTGCCGTCTACCCGAAATGTCCGCACGCGTCCAAACGTCCGCACGCGGCCCGCAGAGCGGAGGGCAAGACCGGGAGGAGATCTCCGGCCGCGATGCCGTCTGGGCACGGCAGGCTCGTGATGGAGAGCGGCGCTCACCCCTGAGAGGATGACCATGAATGACGTGGAGACGATCGAAGCGATCTTTGCGAGGGATGGGGTGCTGGCGCAGGCGCTCCCGGGCTATGAGGTGCGGGCCGAGCAAGTGGCGTTCGCCCAGGGCTTGGCCGATGCCCTCGACGCGGGGGAGCACTTCCTGGGTGAAGCCGGCACGGGGACCGGGAAAAGCCTCGCCTACCTCGTGGCGGTGCTGGCGGCTGGTCAGAAAGCGGTCATCAGCACCCACACGAAAGCCCTCCAGGACCAGTTGGCGCATCACGATCTCCCCCTCGCCCGCCAGCTCTTTTCCGGGGCCACCTGGGCCGTGCTGAAGGGGCGACAGAATTATCTGTGCCAACTGGAAATGGCGAAGCTGGACGCCCACATCAGTGGCGTCGGTGGGCAGATGGCGCTCTTCAGCTCCCAGGCCGAGGCATCGACCTATGGGCGGTTGCGCCACTGGCTCCGTTCGCCTGAGGGAGACGCTGCCCGTGGGGATCTCGATCAACTCCCCTTCGCCCTCCCTGACGACCTGCGCGCCCAGGTCACCGTCGACGGGCAGAGCTGCGTGGGCCGCAAGTGTCCCTTCTTCGCCGACTGCTACAGCCAGCAGGCGAAGGCGGCGGCCGAGGCCTCCCAGCTGGTGATCGTCAATCATCGGCTCCTCATGCTGGATCTGGCGTTAGGGGAGCAGACCGAGGGCGAGGTGCAGCTCTTACCCGAGCGTCAGATCATCGTGCTCGACGAAGCGCACCACCTGGAATCGGTGGCCACGGAGAGCTTCGGCGCCGAGCTCACGGCGGGACGCTGGACCAGCCTGGCACGCCGCGTGCGCCGGCTGGGTGACGAAACCTCCACACGGCTGGACGGGATGCACGACCGGGGCCCGGCCCTTGAGTCGGTGGAACAGGTGGTCGACCTGGGGGAGACGGTGAGCCACGTGGCCCAAGGCTGGATGGACCGCCTCCTGACCGAGCTGGGAGAGGCCAAGGCGCGGGAATTGCGTCTGGTGTTGACCCCCCGGCTCAGGGGTGAGGGGGATCAGCTCGCCGCCATGACCACACAGCTCATGCTGAGGCTCTGGGACATCGGGGCACGGGTGGGGGCGGCCCTGACCGAAGCGGAAGCCCACGAGGCGGAGCGTTGGAAGAAAGCGGGCGGGACCGCCATGCGGCTGCACCACTGGCTCGTCGCGGCCCTGGAGAGCGATCCGAGGGAAGATCCCCCCTGCTTGCGCACGGTGGAGCGGGAATGGGGACGATCCGGGGAACGCGCGGTGGTCCAGGTGCGCCCGCTCCGGGTGCACGAGATCCTCGAGCGGCTGCTCTGGTCGCCGCGCCAGGTCCTCGCCGTGTCCGCCACCCTGGCCACGCCTGGGGGCAAGGGGAGCGACCGCTTTGACTATTGGCGCAGCCGGGTCGGTGTCCAGGGGGGAGTGACGCGGGTGATCGCCTCACCATTCCCCTACCGGGAGCGGGTGCGGCTGTACATTCCCCAGGAGGTGGCACGCTTCGACCCCACCCGGCCGGAGGTCAAGCGCAGCGACGGACTGGAGGCGTATCGGGCGCGACTGACGGCGCGCATCGGGGAGCTGCTGGCCGTCCGGCGCGGCGGGGCCTTTGTGCTCTGTACGTCACTGGGCATGGTGCGTCATCTCGCACCGGTGCTGCAGACGAGGGACGCGCGGGTGATGATCCAGGGAGACGCCCCGCCGGCGGAGCTGATCCGGCGCTTCAAGGCGGACGGGCAGGCGATCCTGGTGGGCACCCGGACGTTCTGGGAGGGCGTCGACGTCCAGGGAGACGCGCTCACCATGGTGCTGATCGATCGGCTCCCCTTCGCTGTGCCCGACGATCCCTTGTGGGAGGCGTGGGTGCAGGCGGCCGGTGAGACGTGGTTTGTCGACCTGGCCCTCCCGATGACCTTATTGGCGCTTAAGCAGGCCTTCGGCCGGTTGATGCGCCGGATGGATGATTGGGGGGTGGTGGGCATTCTGGACGCGCGGGTGATCGGGAAGTCGTATGGGCGTTGGTTGCTGAGTGGGCTGCCGCTGGCGCCGGTGATCCGCACAGTCGCGGAGGTGAAGGGGTTTTGTCAGGAGAGCAGACACCGGAACCCACGGTGATGGATATCTCGTGCACCGGGAGCAGCCCCGTGCGATGGGCCGTCGACCGGGGCCTCCATGAGGAGGCGCCACCAGCCTCCGAGTGTAGAGGCCTTCGAGGGCATACCGGTCGTGAGACCTCCACTCCTCATGAACACTCACGTGGCGGCGGTCATGCAGCAGGGCCAGAAGTTCGCCAGGCACCCCCGCAGCACACCGCCTGCCCGCCCGCGGCAATGGTGGTCGCGGAAATCAGCCTTGTCGAAAGGGGGGCGCACGAGTCATGCATCATGATCGTGAGCATGAGGCTGCGGCGATACGGCACGCCAACGCACGGATCGCCGCACTGCAGGAGCAGGTGGCGCGTGAGGTGGCGGAAGGGATGTCTTCACGTGAAGCGGCAGGCAGACGCACTCGAGACCGTTCAGACCGCCCGGCGGTATGCGGCCATTCAGGAAGGGTTTGACTGGGCCGTCTCGGAGCTGCTGGAAATTGCCGAGGAGCGCTTCGAGGACGACAGCTGGCGAGCATTGAGCGAAGCCGAAGTGGCGTCGGTGCAAGCCCGCACCCCAGAGATGGCCGGAATGATCGAGCGCGAACGGTTGTGTTGGGCCTTCGCCCAAGCGTATGTCTGCGGCATGTTCGCCTCAGCGTATCCCGACGACCTGTGGCGGTACTTCCCGACGATGGCGCGCATCCATGCGGACGTGCGGGGCATGATGGCGAAGAGACACGCGTGAGCGTCGTGGCTATGCCGTTGGCCCTCATTGATCTGCTGATGCTGCCGAACGAGGCCGGATGGCATGAACTGGTCGACAGGAATGGAGGAGAGCCATACACGAGCGCCCGCTATCGACCTTGGTCGACTGCCTGGTCGAAGCTGCAGGCACGCCAGGCTTTGTCAAGCGATGCAAGGCGCTCACCGGCGATCACCTGACGCCGCCGTCTGCGCCAGACAGTGCCGACGCCCGGGCGTTTGTCGCGTGGGGGGTCGAGAACGAACCATGCTCATGTTGAGCTCTCCATGAACACCGTTCTTTGCCGGCCCCCAACCACATCGGTGCCATCACGTATTGCATGTGTCACGATCATCTCACGAGGGTCGTCGCAGCCGCATGACCTGTGTCGCAACGCCTATTGTGCCTGGCTAGACCACATGGCGACTGGCGACGGCCAGGCCAGCGAAAGGACGGCAAGGCATGTCATCTCTGACCACCGAACTGGCCGAGATGCTGAGCACAGTTCAGCGTCCCGGTGATTTTTATACCACCGGCACGACCGACATCTTCGCGCCACACCTGGAAGTGGCGGGCGTCGGCCCCATTGCTCTGCCGCTGCTGCCCGTCCAGGCCCAGCAACTCATGGCCGTCGCCGAGCGTGCTCCTTATGGCCGTGGCGAAGAAACCCTGGTCGATACTGCGGTGCGGCGGACCTGGCAGATCGCCCCCGAGCGGGTCCAGATCGCCGGCCGGCACTGGGCGCGGACCCTGGCGGACATCGTGGCGCGGGCTGCCGCGGGCCTCGGCGTGACCGGGCCGGTGGGGGCCGAACTCTACAAACTCCTGGTGTACGACACGGGCAGTTTCTTCGTGAGCCATCGCGATACCGAGAAGGCCGCTGGCATGTTCGCCACCCTCATCATCGTGCTGCCTTCGATCTATACCGGCGGTGCACTCCTGGTGCGTCACCGCGGCCGGGACGTGCAGCTTGACCTGTGCGGCTCGGAGCCGTCGGAGGTAGCCTTCGCCGCCTTCTATGCCGACTGCGTGCATGAGGTGCTCCCCATCACCTCGGGTTGCCGGCTGACACTCATCTACAGCCTGCGGCGCCAGGGCCGCGGCCGGCTGCCCGAACCGCCGAACTACGACACCGAGCAGGCCTGCGTGACGGCGCTGTTACGGCAGTGGGTCGCTGGCAAGGAAGCCCCCGACGATGACTCACCGGAAAAGCTGAGCTATCCCCTGGAACATGCCTACACCGCGGCGGAACTTTCCTTCGACGCGCTGAAAGGGGCGGATGCCGCCGTCGCCGCGGTGCTCGGCGCGGCCGCGCCACCGGCCAACTGCGACCTCCACCTGGCGCTGGTCTCGATCGAGGAGAGCAGCAGCGCCGAACACCGCGGGTATGACGGGTCGCGCCACCGAAGGTGGGCGGATGAGGAGGACGAGGAGGACTTCGAGGTGGGCGAGATCTACGATCGGCGCGAGACCCTGTCCGACTGGCGGAGTCCCGACGGCAGCCGGCCAGCACTGGGGGACTTTCTCTTCACGGCGGAAGAACTCTGTCCGCCCGAGGCCTTCGCAGACCTGGATCCCGACGAGCAGCATTTCCACGAGGCGACTGGCAACGAAGGCGCCTCCTTCGAGCGCACCTACCGCCGGGCCGCCCTGGTGCTGTGGCCGCGTGCGCGGCGGCTCGTCGTCCTCAACCAGGCGGGCCTGGCCGTCACCCTGCCCTACCTGGGCGCCCTGACCGGGCGCTGGGCCGACCGTGGCGAAGGGCCAGCATCGCCCCTGTGGCGTGAGGCGCACGAACTCTCCGGCCACATGCTACGCACGTGGCCGAGGCAGGTCGCCTGGTATCCAGGATCGACCGCGGCGCACAGCGATGGTGCCACGATGCTGACCCTGCTGAGCCGACTGCAGGACACGGCGCGTATCGATGCCTTCCTGGCCGACCTCGCCGCCGGTGGTTACGGCAAGGGCGACAACGAGGCCATCGTCCGGGCTGCTGGTCTGTTGGCGCCGGAGCGGGCCACCGTATTGATCGAGCGCATCATTGCCGGCCATGCCGTGGCTCACTTCAGCGCGTGCGGTGACCTGTTAGCCCGGAGCGTTGCCGCGCAGGTCACCGGCCGCCCGGCGGATCTCAGCCGTGCCGCCGCCGCGCTGGTCGAGGCCCTGCTGGGCGACCCGGCCCACCTGCCGCCGCGCGACCCCTGGAGACCACCGCTCCCCGTGGAACCCGGCTTCATCGTCGATCTCCTGACCGCCCTGGGGCAGATCAACACGGCGCTGGCTGACCGTGCGGCGGACCATCTCCTGGCCTGGCCCCAGACCTACGGGCTGGATGCCGTACTCGTCCCCGCCGTCCTGGGTCTGACCGGGCAGGCGGCGAGCCGGGACGTGGCGGCGGTGCAGCGCCTGCGCACCGCTGTCCTGGAGCACCTGCGCGCGCGCATCGCCGAACCGCTGGAGCCGCCACGCGATTGGGCACGGGCGAGCGATATCACGTGCCGGTGTGCTCATTGCCGTGAACTCAGCCGCTTCCTGGCTGATCCCGACCGCCAGCGGTGGATCGTCAAGGCCGCCGAAACCGGGCGCCGTCATGTGGAAGAGTCGATCCAGCGGAGCGGGTGCGACCTGACCTGGGCGACCGACCGTCGCGGCCGTCCCTATAGCCTGGTGTGTACGAAGAACCAGGCAAGTGACGACCGGCGGGCGCACCAGCGTCAGCACGATCTCGCCCATCTGGCGCGGCTTGAAGCGCCGCCGGATCGCGTGCACCGACGGGAGGGTGAGTCAAGAGGCCGCCTCGAGGATGGAGTTGTTGGGTAGGACGTCTTGGGCAGGGCATGCGGCGAGGCCAAAGCACAGGATGAGGGCTGGTCTGAGTGTCCGGGAAACAGGTGTTTCCCGACATCCGCTTGGTTTGCCCTGCGGCACAGACGAAAACCATGCACAGAATGTGCGACAAACACTGTCGGATTACCATGCTGTCCGGCAACAAGGCTCATGCCTGTTTTCCGAATACTCCACTGTCCCGCAGCCTCACGTCACCATCTTGAGGCCTTCTGCCACTGCCGAAGCGATCGTGTGTCCCCCGGCACGGGCGCGCCTGGCCCTCCGCGGTGCCGAGACCATGCCGGTCTCCTCTGCCTTAGCTGTTCCCGATCGTCTGCTGCACGTACCCAATGTAATTGCGCGATGACGGGCCGAGCTTGAAGTGCCGCGCCGAGCGGGCCAACTGGCCCAGCACCGCCGTGTATTCGGCCTCGCTCCACGGCCGCAACCCCAGCGCCACCGCGGCGCTCTGCCAGATCACGTCGTGCAACGGCCCTAGGCTCCTCCCGTCCGGGCGTCGCCGCATCAGCGCGTAGAGATCAAGGAATTCGGCGTCGGTAGGTTGGCGCGTCAGCGCGCAGAACAGTAGGACGCTGCGCTCGATACCGGCAAAGAACCGGACGTACTCCGGGGGATAGCGCTCCATGGCCGCGTCCGGGGGGGGCTGTCGGTCTCCGCGGAACAGCGGCCTGAGGGCATCAACCCGCCACAGCGCATGCCGTCCCCCGTCACTCACCCATACCTCATTGCGGGTGCTGCGGAGGGCCGTGTCCCCGTTGCCCAATGGGATGCTCAACCTGAGTCGCGCGACATCCACACCACCCTCTGACGCGGCGTGGCGCAAAGACTCAACCGGCTGCACGGCGTCCAGCGCGTCCACGTCTGACCGCTCCCTGCGCTTCTTGAACCACATGGCGTCTTCTCCCCTCTGTCTCATGACACTTGGCCTACCATGGGGACGACAGCGCTGCCGTACCCCGCGCCTTCTCACGATGGCGCAGCCATGCCGGACGCAGAGCCGTGTCATGAGGCTGGCGCACTGTCGATCGCACCGAACCAAGGGGACAAATGTCACATTCCATCGGATTTCGTGGTAACGGCCTGAATCCTTCACGATTATCTGGATATTTCAACGTGTCACCCCCATCGTGTCTCATCCGCTTCCGACACCTGATGACCGGGGAGTGACACATGAGCACAGCGGCCAAACCGACGCGAGAAAACCGCACCATCACTGTCGATTTTCGAGACGAAGCCACCTACTTCCGCCTGCTTGCAGACGGCAAGGCGTTTGTCGAATGTGTGCTCGCTTTCCTCATGGTTCTCGGCTTCCAACTCAAGCACGAGGCGACCTGTCGCGGGAGTGGGTGCCTGACGCGCCACTCGCATTACCTGCGGGTTCGGCTGGGTGGTCTCACCATCTGGCGTGTCCAGTGCACCACGTGCAAAGCGGTGTTCACGGTCCTGCCGCACTTCGTCTTGCGCTATCGTTCTATGCACCCTGAGGTGGCTCGTGATGCTCTGTTAGGGGTAACAGAAGGGACGGTGCGATGAGATGCAATGAAGATCGTAACCTATTGAAAACATGGATCTTCGAGAGTGCCCCGCAATAGTTGATTTCCTACGGGGGAGGACACGCGTCGGAGATTCAGATCGTTAAGAATCAATACGTTAGGAATGCCGGGTTCGCTTATTGCGTCCTATCTCACGTTCCCTCCCGCTGGCCCAACAGCTCTGAAACACCTTCCCGTAAACCCGGCGGCCAGTGGCCGCCCCAGACCGGCGTGCGGCCAGTCCGGCAGCAAAACAAGCTGCTGATTCCAGCGGCCTTCTCACCGATGCGCTAGTCGTTCCCGGTGACGAGCCCACCGCGCCGCCTCCCACGCCCTGCCAGCACCACAACGCCCCAGGCAAGGTCGCCTGGGGCGTTTCTTTTCCTGTCGCTCGTGATCCCACGCTCCCATAACCTCACGCTCCCGTTTTCCCGGATCATACCGGTAGATGTACCCCTCACGCGTCTACTTCATAAACCGCTACTGACCGGTGGGCATCACCCCGCTCAGGGCGCTGCCGTACATGAAGGCCGAGCCACGTTCGCTCCCGGAGATGCGATAGATATCAGGACCGCCCGGCCCCCACACGACTGCGGATGCCGTCTAATGTGGCGTTGGGGCCACCGCTCTCCATCCGCCGGGACACTGCTGGACATAGGGGTAATACCCCCCTGCGTGGTCGCAGTAATACCAGGGGGATGGCGCCGGCGCAGGCTGGATCGATAACTGCTGTGAGGGGTAAACCACCGCAGGCGGGTACGGATCGTACGGGTAGGCACCCCAGTAGGGTGCCCAGAACGGCCCAAGCCCGATCCCGATGCCGACTCGTGGGCCGCCAAACCGATGGAAACCTCCGTGGAAACCATGGTGGAACCCGTGCCCTCCATCCCATGCATGCCCGAGCCCCGTGCTTGCCAAGAGCAGCACCGCCAACACGCTGAGGATTCCCATCCACTTCTGCCTCGTTCTCATCGCCCTTGCCTTCCGTGCATCACGATGTCCGTGCTCGATGAGACGTGCCCTCTCGTGACAGGGCGAGAGCCGCTGGGGAGCGGTCGGTCGCCGCGAGCATCGCCCACGACCGACCGCTCAGAGCATAGACCTGATGCTGCTTTTAGTATTCCACGGGGTCCCCGGCATTGCCAGTGAGCCATGATGGCCGCTGATCGTGTCCCAGACCGTGCCGCCGAGGCTCGCGCGGGGGTGTGGGGACACGTCAGTCGCCCTGAGGCGCGAACATAGGCACGTGATCGTGGGGACGCTATGAGGGGAGACCCACAGGATCAGGGCGGCTGAAGGAGCCCTAGACGTCGGGGAAATGGTGCCGAGGGTGGTCCAACTTCCGCGGCCTCGGCCGGCAAGAGAGGGTACCCTGCGAGAGGGGGGACGGCCTCTCAGGAATCATGCGCTCCGTTCTCTCTCCCGCCCTGCTGTGGATAACCAGGCATTGGAAGAGCTCAGGACCTGGCGTATGCTGAGTCGTAGGGACAGGCAGAGACAGAGGAACCTCTGCCCAAGAGATAGCGTTTGGGCGTATAGATGATGCACAATGGACCTGCTGTCGAGCAGGTCTTTTGTGTGGACAGGCCCCTCTGTGTATCGCATCACCGCCCGCCAATCAAAAACCCAGGTGCTATGCCTGGGCTTTTGATTCTTCTACCGTGAGCCAGTACCCACTCCCCTACCACTTAAATTGCTGTATCTGCCCGTATGAGTGCATACACGCACTGCGCCCGCCATCCCTGGCGACGACTTCCTTGACGTTGGTGGCGCATGAAGCCAGCTCACCCCCGAGCAGCATCGCTTGGTCTGGCATTGAGAGCCGGTGCGCGGCACCATGGCCTGTCCCCTCTGTGCGCCCATCCCGGCTAACGCGCCTCTTGCGCCCCGCCGCGGGCGGGGCGGATTTGGCCGCGAATCTCACCGCCCGGGTGGGCCATCGTATGGACATTGGCATAGGTCAGGCCCTCCTACATCGCGTGGAGCAGCGTGGCGAAGTCGCCCGCATCGAGCTCCTGCGCTGGGATGGCCAGGACATCGGCGGCCGTAATCGTGCCCGTCACCGTACCGTCGGGCGAGGGGCAGTCCGCCCTGCCGCCGCCCCCACAGAGAAAGACCGCCACTGCCCCCGCGACGTTCCGCTGGCCGATGTGGATGTGGGCCACCATGACCTGCGTCGGCAACCCGCTATAGCTCAGCTCATACGTCAGGCTGGAGTCCCCGAGTTCGGCGCGGAAGCGCCCTGTGGCCTCGGAGAGGATCGCGGGGGTCTCTTGCGGCCCGGTCAAGACGGCCCGGAACACGGAACCTGGCCCCACGACTGGTTGGGGGGCCGCAGGTGCGGCCAGGAGGAGCACAGATGTCAACAGCAGCAGAGCCGTGAGCGATTTCATGAGGTATTCTCCCTGTCAACCACGCATCCTCAGACAGTGATCCCCTATCCGACTGCTCAACAGCCCGCATCCCCCCGCCCGCAGGGCGGGGGGATGCGGCAGGAAGCAGCAGCGACGGGCACAGCCAACGATCAGAAGCCAGCCCGAGTGTAGGGCGGAGGGAAACGCTTGTCAATACAATATGTTATCGTGGCAACCGCGAGAAGCATAGAGGCAGAAATTCACCACTGGAGAGCAACTGAGATAGGAAGTGGTCGTTTTCTCCGCCCATACAAGCGCGCAGCCTGCGTGGCTGCGCGCTATGGCGATGGGTCCCTTCTCCTGAGAGACCACATCTCTTCTATGAAGCATCATACCCGTCCTCGCATGGTCCTGAAAGGCGTCCAGCAGTGGCTATCCACAGGAACGAACGACGGTCCCGGAAGAAGCTCCTCCCTACCTCCTAAAGCTCTGTATCTGCCCTGCCTCTGCATAAAGCTACGGCGGGCACGGCACTACCTCAACGCTTAAACGACTGTATTTGCCAATATGACTGCGTACAGCTTGCATCCCGACATCCACACTTCCATTGTGCTTCCCGTCCAGGTGCAGAGGGCAAACCTCGCCACGAATTCATGGGTCTGTGCCATTCTCGATGAAGGTGGATGGTGGCATCATCGGCGTGGTATCACGAGAAGGGAGACATCGATGATCATGTGAAAGTCAGCAGACCATCGAAGAAGGAACAAGATAGGTGAAGACGTTGTGGCGCGGGGGTTTGCGGGGAAAGCCATCACCTATTTCCTTCACCGAGAATGGCACGGATCCGAATTTATTGACGCTGGTGCGGAGTTAACTCGACTGTACCCAGTGTGCATTAGCTAGACGAGCAACCATGCTGCGTAGCGGCATGATGACGCCCTCAACACGTGAGAGGCCACGCATTGGTATTTGAGGACATACGGGTCAATCTCCTGGCAGATTGGTGTGAACGGGGGGTGCGCGTCGTGGTCATCACCCAACAGCTCGACCTCAGTGGCGCTGTGGGGCGTCTCGTGGCCAATGTCCTCTTTGGCTTAGAGGGTGTTTAAAAACTTTGTCACGCGTGAGGGATTGGGGGTAAGATCAGGGTATGGAACCCCGAAAACCTTACCCAACCGACCTGACAGATTACGAATGGGCATTGCTTGAACCATACGTGCCCACCGCCAAACGGGGCGGCCGACCGGAGCACTACCCCAAGCGGGAAATCCTCAACGGCATTTTTTATATCGTGCGGGGTGGCTGTGCCTGGCGGCTCTTACCGCATGACTTCCCGCCGTGGCAAATTGTCTACCACTACTTTTGGATCTGGCGCCAGGACGGGACCTGGCCGCTCATGCACGACCTGTTGCGGGGCGATGTGCGGGTAGCGAGCGGGAAACACCGCCAACCCAGTGCCGGGATCATCGACAGCCAATCGGTCAAGACCACGGAAAAAGGGGGGTCCGCGGCTTTGATACGCACAAACAGGTCAAGGGCCGCAAACGCCATCTCTTCGTCGATACCCTTGGGTTACTCCTGACGGTGGTCGTGACGGCCGCCAGTGTGCAAGACCGCGATGGGGCGAAGTCGTTGTTGAAGGTCCTCCGGCATCAGTGTTCCCGGTTGCGGCTCATCTGGGCCGATGGGGCCTATGGCGGGGAACTGCTGGCGTGGGTGTGGGCGCTGCGGCCCTGGCGGAAAGTCCGCTTGGAGATTGTGAAGCGGCCCAAAGGCGTCCAGGGCTTCCAGCTCCTCCCGTGACGCTGGATCGTGGAGCGGACCTTCGGCTGGTTGGGCCGTTACCGCCGCTTATCCAAAGATTATGAGTATTTGACCCAGACCAGCGAAGCGATGATCCGCGTGGCGATGATCCACCTCATGGTCCGTCGCCTAGCTCGTCTCACAAGTTTTTAAACACCCTCTCAGCTGCGTGTGTTCAATACGTTCCGATCTTCGTGTCTCATTGCCCCGTCCCTCCCGTTACCCCGTCTGGATGCTTCGGTAGGTGGGCTCGAACGGCCTGGATGATCGACAAGACATAGGGATCATAATAGGCATCGGCAAAGGCGGGGGTATACGCCGCCCCATGGCTATCGCGAGCGCACCGCGGACAGACCTGCACCACCCTCGCTTTGTCCAGGGTCACCAGCTGGATCTGAGGAGAGGCGTGCACTCGTGATTCAAAGGCCGTCCAATCGGCGGCGCGATAGTAGGCGTCTCCCTCGTACAGAAAGATCAACGTCGGCGGTCGCAACAGTCGGACCAGCTGCCCTATGCCCTGAAACCATTGGGTCGCTGCCCAACCGGATTGATCAGCGAGGTGCCCATGGCAGGTCGGCGCGAATGCGATGATCCCACCGAGCTGAGGATACGCTCAGGCAGCAGTTTCCAATGCTCCCCATCCACCGCAGCTCTGCCCGGCGAGGATGATCTGCTCGACAGGAATCTTATATTGGCTGTGAAACCAGGCGATGGCCGTTTCGATGAAACGACGATGATCATCCCGTTTCAGTGCCGCGAAATTGCGGACTTGGGAGAACAGTACAACGTCATCCGCTGGCGTAGTCGCCCGCTGAAGGATGGGCGGAAAGCCGGGCTGAAAGGTGGTCGCTTTGTCCGGGGAATACCCGTGATTGAAAATGATCAGGATGGTCTGGGTTGGGTCACGCCCCTCGAGGCGTGTGGCGAAGAACTCCCCCTCAACCGGGAGTGTTGCACACGCACAGCAGATCTCTAACAGCCCTATGAGCCACACCAACCGGAGCAGGCTTGTCTTGGGCACGTGAGTTGTCCCGCATCGCCGGGGTCAGCCGCTTCGGCCCGCCAGCTGATCATCAGCCGTTCCAGCCAGCCACGGACGACAGAGCGCCACCAATGTCCACGAGGAATTGAGACTAGCATAGGTGACCGGGGTGACGCAACGTTCGTTCACCGCTCCAGAGCGGGGAGCACAGAGGCGCGTTCCTTGAAGCAGGCCCTCCAGGCTATCAGCAAAGAAACGCGTACAATCCTCGCAGCTGCAGATACGGTAAGCAAAGACCACCGAACCGCTGCCCCCCGCGGGATCGAATATGTCCCGCGCCGAGCAGGCTGGTCGCGCGATAATGCCCCACAATAGACAGTCAGTGCCTGCATCGGTCTCTGGCACGGCAGCCAACATGCACGGATGACACGGCGTTCACGCACTCGCGCGGGCGCCCGGTCACGTCTACGAAGCACGTGATGGGAGAGAACTTCCGCTTGATGGCGCAGGCCGCCGGCGAGATCGCACCCATGGAGATGAGCACCATCGATCAGCTGAAAGGTCGCGACGAAATTCTGAAGGCGCTCAAGGAGAGCTATGACTACGGGGCACAAGTCTGGACGAGCATGACCGACCAAAAAGCCATGGAGATGATCGCGGGCCGCGGCGGCCAGCAACAGGCGCGTTGGGCGCCGATCCTGGCCAATATCATCGACAATATAGACCATTACGGCAATCTGGTCGTGTATGTCCGGCTCAATGGCATGGTCCCTGGATGCACGGCAGGACAGCCACAGCGGCAGCCGCCGCCCCAAACGCAGCGCTGAGGTGCTCTCGCGGCAAACCGAAACGCGGAGAGGAGGGACGGGGCTCACGGATCCGTGTATAGGGTAGCCGGCACAATCGTGCGTTGAGGGTTTCAACCAAGTAGTGATAGGAGTTCATCCTGATTTCCGTTGACCCAAAACTTCGCGAACAGGGCCATGGTGAGATCGACCATCTCGTTGGATTTAGAGACAATAATCGACTTTCGTTTGAAGCGCCCGAACCCATGACGCTGGCGGCCATGATGGCGCTCGATCTCATGCGTCAGAGCTTTGCTCTGCACCAGTGTGTCCTGCGGGATGACTGATGCGTACGTGGCCCAGTTGTCTGTGCCATACACCTTCACATCCCATGGCAGCAGGCGATCGACCAGCTTCTTCAGGGTGGCTTGGTCACGTCGACCACACTCCCAGTCCAGTCGCTGCCCGGTGTGACGATCCAGGGCTTTCCAGATCCAGAGTGTGCGCCGTTTGTGCTTGAGAGAGTGCCACATCTCATCCCGCTCCAAGATGATCGCTCTGCTGGTAGGCTCCGGCTGCTCGTAGTGCTCCTGAGCAAAGGTTCTGAGCCAGTTGAGCACGGACTGGGCCGATACTCGCAGGAGAAACGCGATGCGATGCATGGAGATGCCACTCAGATACCAGAGCACTGCGTGAACCTTCCTCGCGAGTGGCTTCCCACGTGGGGTGGGGCGGGTCAACTGATAGCCACACTGCCGACAGAGCTTCTTGGGCTCGCCGGCAGCGGAGCCGTTGTTGACGAGCCGATCACGCTGGCACTGGGGACAGACCTGCATCGCGATACACCCTCTCAGAGGTGGGCATACCTGTCTAGAGCGGGCAGTATAACAGGGCGCGAGATATAGACATCACTACTTGGTTGAAACCCTACGTTTTTTGTAATTGACAAGAAGCGCCCCAGCGAGTTGCCGGAAACGGCAGAGGAACTGCTTCGTCAATGGATTGACCGGTTTCCGAGTCCGTGGCGACGGATGGCTCTTACTAATCCGCTGCGCCTGTTTGCCATCAGGAGAGCGTGCCAGCCCCGCGATTGGGCTCAAGCCGGCATTCCTCCCAGGCTTATAAGCACTTTCTGAAAGTGTTCGTTGCTGTCGCAGAAGCGCACGTGTCTCTCGCAGAAGCGAGTACCTGTAACGGCCGCACCTCTCCCGTTACCCTGTTCGCAGCTTCTGCCGAACCACCGCGGCAACGATCGGCGGCAGGTCTGCATGATGGCGTTGCACCCATCGCAATTCACCTCGGCTCCATCGGGCGCGCTGCAGCTTATACAGGAGGGGCCGATACCGGCGCGGCACGGTGGCATAGTCGATCAGGACCGGCACCTTCATTGACTGAGATCCCGGAGCCAAGCCACCAGTTCATCCAGGCTGAGAGAGATATGATCGCAGAGCAGATACATCAGCTCCGCCTCGCAGCGCTCCAGCATCAGGACTGCTGTGCGCTGCCCCAAGCCCTTCGCGTACCCCAGCTCGACGTGCGACGATCGTCCACAGGGCAACACCAGCACGGTGACGTCCGCCATCTGCAACGCCAGCTTATCTTGTGCGAATCCCACTTGCGCCAGCGGGTGCTGCAGCGCCTCGCGGTACTGTGTTGGCGTCCAGGACTGCCATGCGGGATCGACCTCCGCCCAGGCAAATCCGTCATCCCCTGGCGCTGGATGCCGGAAATCATACACCTCAAACTGGTGTTCACGCAGGCTCTGCACCACTTCGGGTTGGTAGCGGTTCCGCCAACTCGACGCGACATAGATCCTCATGTTGTGGTATGCCTCCCAGCGGGGCAGAGCTCCAACCCAACCCCGCGCGATAGGTTACTCCGCTTGACGATAAAATCCACATTCACTGCAGTACCAGATGCTTGGCAGCCCTTGAA
>Ga0137403_10003622_pt1 | contig 18497 bp, 17 predicted proteins | sample CZOMad2_1_16fung_FD_122057 | JGI IMG/M metagenome (GOLD analysis project Ga0137403, IMG submission 122057) | Vadose zone soil fungal communities from Angelo Coast Range Reserve, California, USA - CZOMad2_1_16fungal (Hybrid Assembly) | ecosystem: Environmental > Terrestrial > Soil > Vadose zone...
AAGGGCACGTCTGTGAACTGGCCTGCCGGGCTTGGCGGCAAGGGCAACGAAGGCGTGACCGGGTTGATCAAGCAGACGCCGAATTCGATCGGCTACGTCGAGCTGATTTACGCCGCGAAGAACAATATTGCATACGGCGCGGTGAAAAATGCTTCCGGAGCTTTTGTGAAAGCCGATCTCGGCGGCGTAAGCGAAGCGGCTGCGGGTGCCGCGAAAGACATGCCGGACGACTTCCGGGTTTCCATCACGAACGCGCCAGGCAAAAAGGCATATCCGATCGCGAGCTTCACCTGGTTGTTGATCCCGGCCAAGTTCGAGGATGCAGCGAAGCGCGATGCGATGAAAAACTTTCTGAAGTGGGCGATCACCGACGGCCAGAAATTTGCCGAAGATCTCGACTACGCCAAGCTGCCCAAGGAAGTCGTAGCGAAAGAGATGAAGGCGATCAGTTCGGTCCAATAAGCGACTGTGGCAACCTCCACAACAACGGTGCCGGACGCGGGCCCTTCAACGGGCTCGCGTTCGCTTCTTGCGCGGCTGAAAAGCGGCGATGAAATCGCGCGCATCATCACATTTATTTTTGCCGCTACCGTTGTGCTCATTACGGTGCTGCTGGTTCTACAACTATGGCACGATTCTTCTTTGCCCAGACACAAGTTCGGGCTGAATTTTTTTGCCACACGCGTGTGGGATCCAATCGCGGAAGAATTCGGCGCGCTGCCGTTTATTTATGGAACGCTTGTCACGGCAGCCGTATCGCTGCTGATTGCGGTGCCCCTTGGACTCGGCGCGGCAATTTTCCTGGCGGAGCTGGCACCGCAGAAAATTTCCGATACGCTGCAATTCTTCATTGATCTGCTCGCGGCTGTGCCCAGCGTAATCTACGGATTGTTGGGAGTGTTTATCGTCATTCCACTGATGCGCGAGTATCTTCAGCCGTTTTTGAAGAGAACGCTGGGGTTTCTGCCGCTCTTTCAGGGGCCTGCGTACGGAGTCGGATTTTTTACGGCGGGAATCGTCCTGGCCATTATGGTCATCCCGTACATCATTTCCGTTTCGCGGGAAGTGCTGCTTTCCGTTCCACGCGATCAACGTGAAGCGGCGCTTGCGCTGGGCTCCACGCGCTGGGAGTCCACCTGGAAAGTGGTAGTCCCCTTCGCACGCACGGGCATCATGGGCTCGATTTTTCTGGCGCTCGCGCGCGCCCTTGGCGAAACGATGGCCGTCACGATGGTCATCGGAAATACGCCCACGATCAGCGCTTCGCTCTTCTCACCCGGGTATTCCATCGCGGCGGTGATCGCGAATGAATTCACGGAAGCCACTGGGGAAATCTACCTGCAATCCCTTATCGAGCTCGCCCTCGTCTTATTTCTGTTGACGTTCATTTTGAACGGCCTGGCCCGCATCCTTCTCGTCGTCACCACGCAAAAAGGCAGCGGAATGGGGCATGTATGAGCCCGCGTCTGCGTTGGCGGAAATTTGTCAGCGGTTTCATGTTAACGGTGACCGGAGTTTGCGCTACGGTGGCCGTTTCCGTTCTTTTCTTCATCCTCGGTTACCTCGTCTACCACGGCGGATCTTCCATCAATTGGAATTTCTTCACCAAGCTTCCCGTACCCGTCGGCGAAATCGGCGGGGGTATGGCGAACGCGATCGTGGGCAGCGCAAAACTTCTGCTGCTTGCGTCGTTGTTGGGCGTTCCGATCGGATTCTTCGGGGGCATCTATCTGGCGGAATTCAGTAACTCGTCCATAGCTTTCGTGGTGCGGTACGCGGCGGATCTTCTCAACGGCGTTCCGTCCATCGTCATTGGAATTTTTGCCTATGCACTCGTTGTGCTTCCGTTCACACATTTCTCCACACTCGCCGGAGCTTTCGCGCTCGGCGTGATGATGATTCCGATCACGCTTCGCAGTACCGAAGAATTCTTACATGCCGTTCCCCGCGCTCTACGGGAAGGTTCCATGGCCCTTGGCGCCAGCAGGTGGCGCACGATCATGTCCGTGGTCGTGCCCGCAGCGTATCGCGGCATCATGACGGCGATCCTGCTAGCGCTGGCTCGCGTGGCGGGCGAGACCGCGCCGTTGCTTTTCACTGCATTCGGCAACCGCTACTGGAGTCCGGGTGTCAGCCAGCCGACGGCGTCGTTACCGGTGATGATTTTCACCTACGCGATTTCACCATACGACGATTGGCACCGGCAGGCGTGGGCGGCCGGCTTGGTCCTGTTGGCACTGATTCTGATCGTAAATATCTTTGCTCGGGCGATCGTGTCCCGCGGCGGGACGGTTCTGAGGTAGCACTAATGCATGCATCCGTGAGGCAGGCTGTGTCTCTGAACATAAATCCACCTACCGTAAACCCGTCGCGCGAAACGGCAGCGCCGGCGAGCATGCGGATGAGTATAAACAAAGTTAATTTTTTCTATGGTTCGAAACAAACTCTCTTTGACATCAGCATGGGAATCGCCGCCAATAAGGTGACCGCGCTGATCGGACCGTCCGGCTGCGGTAAATCCACGCTGCTCCGCACGTTCAATCGGATGCACGAAACAGTGCGAGGCGCGAGGCTGCAAGGAGAAATCCTGCTCGACGGCAAGAATATTCTGGCTCAAGACGTGACGCAGCTCCGCCGCCGCGTGGGAATGGTTTTTCAACGCCCCAATCCATTTCCGAAATCGATTTTCGATAACGTCGCTTACGGTCTGCGGATCAACGGATCGAAATTGCCCATTGCGGATGCGGTTGAGAAAAGCCTGCGCCACGCGGCGCTTTGGGATGAAGTGAAAGATCATCTGCACAAGTCGGCCTACGAGCTGTCCGGCGGGCAGCAGCAGCGGCTTTGTATCGCGAGAGGACTGGCCGTCGAGCCGGAAGTTTTGCTTCTGGACGAACCGTGCTCGGCGCTGGATCCGATAAGCACGGCGAAGATCGAGGAGCTACTCGTTCAATTGAAAGACCTTTGCACGATTTGTATCGTCACGCATAACATGCAGCAGGCGGCGCGCGTCAGCGACTCCACGGCGTTTCTGCTGATGGGCCAACTGGTGGAGTTCAGTCCGACGCCGCACATGTTCACAACACCGAGCGATCCGCGCACGGAAGCGTATATTACGGGCCGGTTTGGATGAGTTTCGCCCTGCAAATTGGATCAGGCAGGCTTTTGATTAGGGTGAGGTCGTAAATGGAACGCCACTTCGAACGGGATTTGAACGAGCTAAAAGAGCGCTTGCTCTGGATGGGAAGCCTGGCCGAACGCGCTGTGCATCAGGCGGTTCATTCCGTGCTGGATTCGGACGAGCAGCTCGCCAAGCGCGTGCTCGACGAAGAAGATGCCATCAATGAATTGCAGATGGAAGTTGACGATCGTGTTGTGCAGTTGCTGGCGCTGCATCAGCTCATGGCCATGGACCTGCGCTTTGTCCTCGCTGTATCGCGCATCAACAACGACCTGGAGCGCATCGGCGATCAGGCTGTGAACATCGCGCAGGGCGCGCAGCGCATTCTGCGGCACCCGCGCGTGAAACCGTATGTTGATTTGCCGCGCATGAGCGAAGTCGCCGAAGAGATGGTTCGCGACGCGCTGAACGCAGTGGTGCGCCGCGACGTCGAACTCGCGCGCAAAGTCCTTGCCAGCGACGACAAGGTGGACCACTATCGCGATCAAATTTTCCGCGAGTTGCTGACGTACATGATGGGCGATTCGAGCGTTGTGTTTCCTGCGTTTGAATTAATCCTGGTTGCAAAAAATCTTGAACGCATTGGCGACCACGCTACGAACATCGCCGAAGACGTGATTTACCTCGTGCAAGGCGAAGACGTTCGCCACCCAACCGTCGACCGCCGTTGAGGCTCATGCTTCGCGGCGCTTCGACGTCCACAACAACATTCCCGTGGCCAGTGCGCCCATGAGCGAAATACAGCCGCCAATTGTGCGATCGGAAGTACGCGTAAACCGCGCCTCGATCCGCGATTCGCCGGACGGCACCTCAACGACCACCGCGTCGTAGGACACAGTTCGATGCAATGGGGCGACCTTGCCGTTGACGCTCACCACCCACGCCGGATACTGAAGCAGTTTGAGTCGAATCCGAGCGGGAGCTGCCAACCTCACCGTGACGAGACGCTCTTCCGCTGTCCATCGGAGAACTTGAAATTCCGGCTTTTGCGTCGGTTCGGGCTCGCCTTTCTCGACGATGACCTTCGTCTCAGGCTGTTTTTGAGGGACGTCGGTATGGTCATCGCCGAGTGGATCGTATTCATCCGTGCCTTCGAAGCCGGCCTTGTTATCCATAGCCTCCTTCACTGTGTCGACGTCTTCGGTGTCCCACCACGTGTGTTTTACCAGGTATGCGCCCGTCAATGAAAGCGCCAGTGCCAGTACAACTAATGAAAAAGCAAACGCACGTCGAGCGGCGGCCGCAGCAAAAAATGCGAACACCACTGCCAGCACCATCATCAGCCGCCAGGGGAATTGTATAAATCGCAATTTGGGCAGCAGCATCCACAAAAGATTCGTGACCCGGACCATCATGACGCTGGCCACAACCCCGAGCGCGATCATGGCTCCAAATACTTTTCGACTGTCGTCAGTCTGTGTTTTCGGTGAATTCCGTCGCCATTCGCTTGCTGCCGCAACGAAGATGCAGGCGATCAGCACTATCGCAATGTACGACGCGATTCGATTGAACGCGTCATGTTCAAAATCCTGCGTAACCGCGAATAGGAAATTCTCGTTCGGCGTGAGTCCGCCAGCGAGCGCTCCCGAAATATTCACCCATCGTTGTTCGTACGCTGCCGGCACGATATAAAAGGCCGCGAGCCCAAGGCCCAGGGCGAGGCCGCTTGCCCCGTGAAGCGCTGGTTGAATTCGTTTCTGGGTCACCGCAGCCCAAAGAAAAAGCAGCGCCAGACTGTAACTGGCCAGAACGCCAGCCGGCGCATTCGAAAGCCAAACGGCCGCAAAGAGCAAAGCGAACTGAGCAAATGCCTTCCGGTGGGGCGCCTTCCGGCCGGGCGGATTCTCATCGATCATTCCGCTAAGCCGCAAGCCCGCCAAAAACAGCAAGGGAAAAAAAGCAGTCGCGAGAAGTTCCGCAAAATCGCTGCGAAGATAGATCACAAGCAACGCGTATGGATTCGCCGCGTAAGCAACGGTGCCGAAGAGGGCAAAGCGAAGGTTTCCACTTGTGCGCCGGAGAAGGCCGAACGCAGACACGCCGGCAAATGTCTGCACTACGAGGATGAACAACGCCGGAATCCAGGTCCACGGAAAAATGTTGCCTAGTCCAGCTCCCAGCATCCACGAAAACGGCGGATAAAAAATGAAGCGCGGTTCACCGAAACCGTAGTTCGCCCACTCGGTCCATCGCGGAAAGAGAATCCCTTCTTTCCACTGACTCGCCGCGTCAAACCATGAGGAAATGTGAAACGAGATATCGTGGCCCGATGCGGTGCCCAGCCAGAAGAAGGGCGCCAGGATCGCAAGCGCCGTCGCGAACGAAACGCACGCGGCGATCATCCATGCGCACGTACCTTCCAAAGTTTTTTGCTCTTCTGGCGTAGCCCGGCTATCCGTCATGCTTCGATTGTCACTTCTTCAGCTCGTTCGCCAAATAAATTATTTGGCCCACGTGGTGATAGGCGTGGCCAGCCGACCGCAGGAAAATGTTGAAACGCTCTTTTGCCTCCGGCTCGCGTTCTGCCAAATATTCCTTAAGCCAGTCTTCTGGCCTTTGTTTTTGAATCGCTTCGACGACCATCGCAATCGTGCGGTCGAACGCTGCAAATACCTCTTCTCTGGGGATCGGCACAGGCTCCGTAAACTCCCGGTCGCGGTCGCGCACGTAACCCGTTTCGGCCACGCGCGCGCCGATGTAGTAATTCAAATTGCCGGTCACATGCAGGATCAAATGGCCGACGCTATTTCCGTACGGATAAGGTTTGCGCCAAAGCTGCTCATTTGTCAGATCGTCCGCCCACTTATGTACGCTTTCGCGCACCATTTCGTAGTAGGCAGCCAAATCCGCCGTGATAACTTCTGCCAGGTCAGCCATGGTCCGAGCCGTTTCTTCGGCGCACTACTTCGCGGCCGGTTCGTTCTTATAAATCTTTCCTTCCTTCATCACAAAAAATACATGCTCGGTTTGCCGGATATTCTGCGATGGATCGCCCGGCACAGCCACTACGTCCGCGAGTTTCCCGGCTTCAAGCGTTCCAATTTTGTCGGCAAGGCCGAGCAAGTCTGCGTCATTAGATGTGCCGGCCTTTAGCGCATCAATCGGCTTCATCCCCAGGTCCACCATTTGATGAAACTCTTCCGCGTTCCGCCCGTGTGGATAAACCGCGGCATCGGTTCCGAGCCCAATTTTGACGCCCATCGTCACCGCTTTTGCAAATGTCTTATGCACGGATGCAATCGCGGCGTCCGCCTTCACACGAATCGCGGGCGGAATCGCCACGCCCTTCGCGATCTGCTCAGAGAGTCCCTGCACCGCCATCAGCGTTGGCACGTAGTATGTCCCTCTCATCTTCATCAACCCTAGCGTGTCGTCTTGAAGGAACGATCCATGCTCAATCGAGTCGATTCCCGCCAATACCGCACGTTTTGCGCCTTCATTTCCGTGAGCGTGTGCCGCGGCTTTTAATTTAAGCGCATGCGCTTCGTCCACCAGAGCGTCCAGTTCTGCCTGCGTTAGTTGCGGGGTATCCACAGCATCGGCCAACGAAAGGACGCCGCCCGTCGCACAGGTCTTGATGACGGTCGCGCCGTACTTGTGCGCCAGGCGAACCGCCCGCCGGGCTTCATCGGCGCCATTCACTACGCCGACGTCGGGTCCCGTTTCCGGTCCGAGCGCGCCCTCACGGTATCCCGTTTCGTCGCAGTGCCCGCCCGTCGCTCCAATCGCGTGAACCGCAACCAGCATCCGCGGTCCAGGTACCACGCCGCGATTAATTGCGTTTCGCAGCCCTGCATCCAGATAGTGTGCGGAGCCAACGTCGCGCACCGTCGTGAATCCGGCCATCAGCGTGACTCGCGCGTTCACGCTTGCGTCCAATGCCATTTCTGGAATCGGTTTCCGCAAGCCGTCCAGCGCAGCGCGGGCGTAGTCTTCGCTGTACATCATGGTCAGGTGCGTGTGCGCGTCAATAAATCCCGGCAGCAGCGTCGCGTCGCCCAGGTCAACTACTTGCGCTCCGGCGGGGACCGCGGCATTAGAGCCGACGCCAACAATTTGCCCATCCGTAACAATCACTACGCCCGGCGAAGTTACCGCATTGCTCTTCCCATCGAACATCCGTGCGGCCTTTAGCACGTAGCTCTTGCTCTCGCCTTTTTGCTGCGCTTGTCCGGCAATTGCCATCCCCAACAGGCAGCAAATAACCGCCGCAAAACGAACTTTAATCATGTCCCTCGCCCCTAACCCTTTTTGTCCCACAACCGAATCGCTCACAATAAGCCGCCTGCCAGAAATGTCAAGGAAAACGCGCCGGTAGGCTTGGGGTAAAGAACTACGTCCAAGGGGTATTCCCCCCTCGCCGCTCGCCCTCAATTTGCTGAAAAAAGTACTGTTCTGGACTAGCCGTATTTGTTAAGCTCTGCCCGGAACTTCCCTCAGGCGGTCCCTCTCGCTGCGGAGCCCCCAGTACCTCCGTCGGTCTGCCTGAAGCCAGCCAAGTTCCTCGTTCAAAATCCTGAAGGTGGTTTTATGCCTACGACAATTGGGGTCTCCCCTTCTCATTCGGGCCACGGTCCTCTTTCTTCGATTCGGTATGCAGTTCGCAACTTTTTCGAACGACTTGGGTTCAAACCGCTGCCAGCATCTGAGTCAACCCGGTCTCGGAAGCACATGTCGCGTCTCTCTCACTCCTGGGGTATTTTTCCGGCCTTCCCGCGCGACTACATTCGCCGTCGCCGCGTGATGCGGCGGATCAGCAATGTGGTTATTGTGGTTTTGCTGAGCACTGCCATTGCTTATGTGATCGTACACTTTTCGGGGCCAGCGGCCTTTTCCGCACCCCATCGCTAAACGAGCGACATCTGCCGCCCACCGACAAATGCCAAACTCCATCCCGCACCTCACTCGGAATGAGCCAGCTCTTCGTCTATCTAGCCGGATGCCCGCCTCCGCCGAGCGTGTTTACGGCTTCCACGCTCTCCCGATGGTCTTGAGCGCGGAAGCTGTTGCAGGCCTCCGTTAAATCGGCAAGACTCTTCTTATCCATGCCGCCTGCCGCAAGCCTACTGCCAGCAATTTCTTCGTCTTATCTGTCACAACACGGCACAGACATGGCGGCTTTGTCGCAAGACCGTCCCCTCCTGCTGGTTTTCCTGCGCCACTTCGGTTGCACATTTTGCCGCGAAGCCGTATGCGAAATCGAAAAGCTCCGCCCCAGGATTGAATCGCTTGGAACGCAGCTTGCGTTTGTTCACCTATCGACCGAGGAACGCGCGAAAAAATTCTTTGCCCCGCATCATTTTGGCGATATCGCGCGGTTTGCGGACCCCGATGGCCGCCTCTACGAGGCATTCGGCCTCGTTCACGCCAAGTGGCGCCAGTATTTGAATCCCCGCACTGTAGCTCGAATGTTCATCGCATCGGCGCGTGGCAATTTTCTCGGTGTGCCTGATGGCGACGTCGAACGCATGCCGGGCGTCTTTCTGATTCATCACGCGCGAGTCTGCAAATCGTTCCGTCATAAACTCGTATCGGACCGTCCCGATTACCTTGCGATTGCTTCGCTCGATTGACGCCAATTCTGTGAAACCCTCGCGCGAAGTTGCTTGCACAATATTCGTCTGATGCCGCACGATGTTGCCCACGACCTTTAGTGTTCCAGTGTGAAGCCTTGAGGAAACCGACCGAATGTCCAATCGTCCGGACGTCTTGATAGTAGGCGCAGGTCTCGCCGGTCTTTGCGCCGCTCGTCGGCTTCACGAAGCGGGCGTTTCCTTTCAAATTCTTGAAGGTTCTGACGGTATCGGCGGCCGCGTCCGCACGGACCAAATGGATGGATTCCTTCTCGATCGCGGCTTCCAGGTTCTGCTTACCGCCTACCCCGAAGCCCGCGCCGTTCTCGATTACGCTGCCCTCGATCTCAAGAAATTCACCCCCGGCACCCTCTCCTGGTTTGCCGGCGGACTGAACCAACTCGTCGATCCCTGGCGCACGCCAGGCGCCTGGATGGATTCGCTCCGCTCGGACTTCTGCACGTTCCGGGACAAACTCCGCATCGCGCGCCTCCGCTCACGCCTTCGCCGCAAGTCCATCGAAGAAATCTTTTCCCGTCCGGAGCGCTTCACCAAAGATGCGCTTCAGTCGCTCGGCTTCTCCCAGGAATTCATCCACCGCTTCTTCCGCCCTTTCTTCGGCGGCATTCTTCTCGATACTGAACTCAAATCCTCGAGCCGCATGTTCGAATTCATTTTCAAAATGCTTTCCGAAGGAGACACCGCCGTTCCCGCGCGTGGCATGGGCGCGATCCCCGCACAGCTCGCCGCAAAATTTCCCGCCGATTCCGTTCGTCTGAATGCGCACGTGGACGGCCTTCACGAAGATGAACTCAACCTCACAGGAGGCGAGAAACTCCGCGCTCGCGCCATCATCGTCGCGATGGAAGGCCCCGTCGCCGCTCACCTGATTGGTGAAGCCGAGCCTGCCTCACGCAGCGTCACCTGTTTTTATTATTCTTCGGAAGAATCGCCCGTCCCGCAGCCAATGCTCGTCCTCAACGGCGATGGCGCCGGCCCCGTTAACAATTTCGCGGTCATGTCCGAGGTTGCGCCCTCTTACGCCCCCGCCGGAAAATCCCTCGTCTCCGTCACGGTGCTCGGCATTCAGCAGCTCACCGACGAACAACTCGGCGGCTTCATCATCGCGCAAATGAAAAATTGGTTCGGCCCCGTCGCGCGTTCCTGGAAATTCCTCCGCAGCTATCGCATCCCTCACGCACAGCCGCAGCAATTTCCCGGCGCGCTCGAACCACCCCAGCGTCCCGTACGCATTCGCCCCGGCATCTACCTCTGCGGCGATCATCGAGATAACGCCTCTATTCACGGCGCTATGCTCAGCGGCCGCCGCGCCGCCGAAGCCGTCCTCGCCGACTTCTCGCGTTAGCTTCCGTATTGTTCTTCCGAGTTTTCCACATCATTTCGCGCTAGTAATCTTCCGTACTATTGACCACGGTACTTTTGCTGCGGAAACTGACCGCATGGCCCGCTACTCAGCCTTTCTCGGGCGCAAAGTCGAAGTGCATTATCGAGCCGGCGATATCTGTCTGCCTGCCTCGGGAATGTTTGTCGCCGACTCTGGCCGCTCCATCTTCCTGGAACAACGCTTCGAACAGCGCGGTCTTGAGCGCACTTTCCGCTGGGAAGTTCCTTACGCCTATATCGTTCGCATCGAGGAACTGCCGTCCGAATCCGCCACCGCCAAGACTCCGGTTTTCGCCTTCCCTGCGAAAGAATCTTCCTCAGATGCCGCGCGTAAACCTGCCGAAGCGAAAACCAAAGGAGCCGCAGCCGGTTCCGGTGGCGCGAACGCAATCCTCCCGCTCTCTCATCGCGCCAAACTCGCATAATCACGGTGCATCGCACCCAAATCCAGAGCTCCGTCTAAAATAATGTTGTCATCCTGAGTTCCAGCGTTTTTTGCTGGAACGAAGGGCCTGAACGTCCCATTCAAGCTCCGCCTCAAATTCGTCTACAATCTTTCCTTCTTATTGGAGGCGCCTCCGTGTCGCAACCTACCGTCGGTCTAATCGGTCTGGGCCTCATGGGTCTTCCCATGGGCCACAATCTTCTCAAGGCGGGCTTTCCTCTCGTCGTCTGGAATCGCACCGCCTCGCGTGCCGATTCTCTCGTCGCTGCCGGCGCAAAGCGCGCCGCTTCGCCGCACGAAGTCGCCGCCGCTTCCGACGTACTTCTCACAATCGTCAGCGACCCACCCGCTCTCGAAGAAGTCCTCTGGAATAGCGGCGACAAATCCGCCTTCCCTGCGCTCAAAAAGGGCGCTATCTACATTGACTCCAGCACTGTCTCGCCCACCCTCGCCAGAAAAATCGCCGCTGCCTCTGCCACCGCCGGAATTCGCTTCCTCGACGCGCCTGTCACCGGCGGCACCTGGGGTGCGGAAAAAGGCGAACTCGTCTTCATGATCGGAGGCGATGCCGCCACGCTCGAAGCGGCACGCTCAGTCCTCAGCGCCATGGGCAAAAAACTTTTTCATCTCGGCCCCAACGGCGCCGGACAAACCATCAAGCTCGCGATGAACTCGCTCCTCGCTGTCGAAGTGCAAGCTTTCGCGGAGGCCCTCGCTCTCGTTCAACGTGCCGGCCTTCCGGGCGAAAAACTCGTCGAAGTCATGCAATCCTCCATGGCCCGCGCCGGCATTCTCGATATCAAAGCGCCGAGCATGCTCAGCGGCGATTTCAAGCCCAGCTTTCCCTTGCGCCTCATGCACAAAGACCTCTGCCTCGCCCTCGACCTCGCCAATCAAATCGGCGTAGCCCTCCCCGCCACTGCCGCCACCCGTGAAACCTACAACTACGTCAAAGGTTCCACCACCGAAGACCTCGACTACGCTGGCGTCATGCGCTTCTGGAAAAAATAGCGAATTCCATTTGGAACACGCCAACCCCAAGTAGGGGCACGATATATCGTGCCCTCTTCGATGTAGCCCGCGCCCAGCTGTCCCGATTCATCGCGCCTTGCTCCCCGCTCAACATCTATTCAGCAGCGGTACCGCTTCGTCCAATACGTACCTTCCCGGCATCGCCTTTCTTCTTCGCACACGTGCGTTACAATCCCTTCATGCCCAATCCCTCTCTCGAAAAAATCGAACAGTTCCGCCGGCAACTTAAATCCGATTGGACTCGTGATGACACTGTCTCCGCCTGGCGCAAATGGCACAAACAAATTGCAGAATTCACTCGCGGCGCAACCGACGCTGTTCTTGCCGAAGCCAATCTCCAGCAGGGCCAGCACGTTCTCGATCTCGCCAGTGGTGTCGGCGATCCCGCCCTCCGCATCGCAAGCCTTGTCGGCCCAGGCGGCCGCGTCGTTGCCACCGACGTCGGCATGGGCATGATGTCCCTCGCTGCTGAACTCGCCGCGCAGCAAAATCTCGGCAATATCGAATTCAAGGAAGCCGCCGCGGACTCGCTTCCATTTCCCGACGGCGCCTTCGACGTCGTCACCTGCCGCTTCGGTGCCATGTTTTTTCCTGATTTACACAAGGCTCTCGCAGAATGTCGCCGCGTTTTGAAGCCCGGCGGAAAAGTCATCTTCCTCGTCTGGGGAACTCGCGATCAACCGTTCACAACGACAACCGTTGGTGTGCTGCTGAATTTCGTCAAGCCGCCGGAGCCCGATCCCGACGCGCCCAGCATGTTTATGTTCGGTGTGCGTGGCCGTTTCGAATCCGCGCTCAAAGACGCCGGCTATAGTTCGGTTAAGGAAGATCATCTTTCCGTCGCCGCCCGCTGGCCCGGTTCTGTCGAAGAATTTTGGACGCAATTCACGGAAGTCGCCGCGCCATTCAAGCCGCTCCTCGCGCAACTTCCACCCGCAAAACGCGAAGACGTCCGCTTCGACGTCATCGCCGGCCTCCAAAAATACGTCAAGGACGGCCACATTACCTTCCCGCTCGAAGTCGTCCTCGCCTCTGCGAGTCGCTAGCTCGCCCGGTCGATACTTAAGCAAGCATCTGTCATTTCGAACGGAACAAGCCAACGCTCTTATTTTTCCGATTCATTCTGATGAATCGGTTGGCTTGTGGAGAGAGAAATCTCTCTTGGATTCCAACTGCGTCCGGACTATCACCTCTTTAGAAAATCATCACGGCAGCGTCAGCGTCTGCTCTCCCTCGCTCAACGCAATCGCTTTCCCCTTCCACCAAATCTCGCCCTTCACACCCGCCGGCAACTTGGCGCGAGCCTCAACGCCTACGGCCGCCCTTTTGTATTCCACCTCCACCGTCCCTCGCGGAATCGGCATTCCCGCTTTCACTTCCGTCAACTCGCCCAGATGCGGCTCAATCACCACTTCCTGAAATCCCGCGGTCTTCGGCCGGATTCCCGCCACGATCCGCAACAGATCAAAATTCGGATGCGCGCTCCACGCGTGTGAATCAGACCGCGTCGGCTCCGGCGATTCCGCCCACGTGGTCAATCCCAACTGCACCATCGTCCGCCACGGCCCAAGCAATCTTAAATACTCGTCGCCCAAACCCGCATGCTCCGCTGCTCGCGCCAGATAAAATCGAAAGTAGTACGTCGCGAGCGTCATCGGCGGCGCCTCGTTCGTCGCCGAAAAACCTGGGTCGCTCCTCGATAGGATTTTCTGCAAAACTTCTTTCTGTCGTTCTGCGGAAATCACATCCAGCCACACGCCCAAAATATTCGCATGCTGGCTAAAATGCTTTTGCGACGGCGTGTCCGCCAGCAGTCCAAATTTTTCATTCCAGCACTTCGTTCGCACCGCCTCTGCCGCCCGCGCCGCCGCGCGTTCATATTTCTCCGCAACCGCCACATCGCCAAACGCCCGCTCCAGCTCCGCGCCATACCGCAGCGCTTCCACAAACTGCAGCGTCATCGCCGCCGAGCCGCCATCTTCTTCCTGCGGTGGCACTCCATCTGCAAAATCCGCGCCCCAATCCACAAATGGCCACCACGAAATCTCTCCAAGCAATCCATCCGCGCGCTGCCGCCACAGAAACCAATCGAGCGCCGTTCGCGTTCCCGCAACTTGTCCGCGCACAAACTCCGCATCCCCCCGATACATCCAGAAGTCGTGCACCATCCCCACCCACATCAGCGAAAATGTCGGAATCATCTGCGTCAGCGACGATGGATACCGGCTCGTCGTCAATCCATCCGTCACACGCGAATCATTAAACGCTTCAATCGCCTGCCGCCCCAGCCGGTCGTCGCCCGCCACCGTGTACGAAATCAGCGCCTGAATCCGCGTGTCGCCGATGTACTGCAGCCGCTCCCAGTACGGCGTATCCATATAAGTGTCGTGCGCGTCCAGCCGCGCCGTCCGCCATCCAATCTTCCAGATCGGCTCCAGCGAGTTGTCGTTCGAATGAAAATATCCCTTCTCCACAAATGGATACGCGCTGAACCACGTCTTCAATCCTCGAACAGTCATCGGCGCGTTGGCCGTCTCCACATCAATCTGCAAATATCGCCAAGTCCGCCAGCTCAGCGGCGTAAATTCTCTCGTCGCCGAGCCGCCGCCTGGCAAGAACTCATCCGACATTCCCTCGATATGTTTCCCCGCAATCTCGTTGCGATTTCCTTTCTGTCCTTTCGCATCGTAAAGCGCTTCCGCATACGTCAATCGGATCGTCGCGCCGCGCCCTCCGCTCACCGCGAGCACCGGATACCCCGTCGTCAACTCCCCGTTATCCAGCAGCAGACTCACTTTGGTGTGAACGCCAAGCGTGAATCCCGCCATTGGCGCACCGATCTTCGCCGCAACTCCACTTGCCCGCACCACACTTCCCGCAGGAACTTCCGTCATCTCCATCGCCGGCAACGCATCGCTCATCAATTGCCAGTTATTCGGTGCATCCCGTTCTTCTCGCAACGCTCCACGCCCCAGCGTCACCGCCTTCGTCCAATTTCCCGGCCGTGGCTCTCCCGCTCTGCTCGCGTCCCAATCGAATTTCTCGCCGTCTATCCGCAATCCTGGCTCAGCCGCGTAGTAACCGTTCACTTTCGGCCGTACCGTTTCAATTCCTCTTTCGATTTCGACTTCCCATGTCGCGTTCGTGTCTACCGATCGCTCCGCGTCTCCCGCTCCATGAAGCAGGAATCCCGTCCGGTCGCTTATCTGCGCAATCGCGCCGTGCTTTCCAAAATTCCAAACTATCGCCGCCAGCATGTTCTTTCCCGCGTGCAACATTTGCGCAATGTCATACGTTTCATACCGCCAGTGCGCCAAATCCCCGCGGCTCGGGCCCCGCCCCGCCTCGCGCCCGTTCACATACAAAATAAATTGATTGTCCGCGCTCACATGCACAACAAAATGTTCCGGCACTCCCGCCAGCTCAATCGTCTTTCGGAAATGCAGCACCGCCTGGTCCCGCTCCCCTGCGCCGGCCGCTGTAATCCACTGCGCACTCCAATGTTTCTCCGGCGCCCCTTGCCCAAGCGTGCCGCTGGCAAACACCAATCCAGCCGCTGCCAAAGAGGCGCCAACCCAACTCATTTGCAATTGTTTTTGCATTTTCGCTCCGCGGACATCATCGCCAGCGTCGCTCGCATGGCAACGGTATTTTGTGTTTTTTCGCGCGGAGAAAGCTAGCGGTTATTCCGCATCCCAATCCCGCAGCTTGATCTGCGGAATCGTCAGCGATTGTGTGAAATGTTGCTCTGGTTCATACACGCGTATGACGACGCGCGCTTGCGCTAGCTGTGCCCCATCGACGGGGAACTTCGCCAGGCCCGTCGGATCGCGGAATGGAAGCATCGTGCCAAATCGTTCGAGACTATCCGGCAGCGGCCGGTCCAGGTAAGGAGCGTAATCCGACCGGCACACGGACCGCGGCGGATTCCGTTCGCCCGTGGCTGCATTCTCCAATAAAACCGTACCGCAAATCGGTCCCTTGCCCTGTTGCAGGCAATGCAACTCCAGCGCCGTGCCCGCCTCGTTCACCTCTGTTTCGCACCATCCCCATCCGGGCATTCGCTCGTTGCCGTTCAACGCCGGCATAGCGTAGGAATTCTTCAGAACAAATCGCGTAAGGGAATATTCGATCTGCATTTGCGCCGCGCGGTCTTTCCAGTCTCGATATACCGATCCCGGAACAACAATCTTCTGGTACACCGATGACGCTGGCGAACCGGGCCCCTCGCGCCTGACGTCGAAATTTTCTCCCGTTCCGTGATACTCCGCCCTTTTCTCGGGTTCGGTCAACCGCACCTCCGCCCGATCCGTGATCAGAATTGCGTCGTCGCCAATTCCCGTTACCTGCACTGGCACAAACACGGCCGCGTCGTTCTCACTCCCGCCTCGCCTTCTATCCTCGGCTAGGGCTACGGCACTGGAAGACTTGTATCGCCCGAGCTTGGGTTCAAATGCGACCTGCACAGGCCTCGCTGAATTGTCTCTCGCGGAAAGTCGCTGTTGAATGGCGAACGCGGCGTGCCACGGGAAAACCTCCGAGATAAATATTAGAACACCGAACCCAACCAGCAGCGCTCGCGCCAAAATCGTTTTTCGCCGGAAATATTGCACTCCGGCTATCAGCGTAGCTGCAATCGCCGCCAAACCCAGCCGGATAGCCTCTCCAATCCATCCGACGCCGCTCCACACCACGCCGCCGACCGTGTTGTGGCTCGCACCGTTCGCAAACTCATACACCGTAATCGAAGCGCCGATCAGGAACGCACACGCACATCCCATGACGAACGCTTCCGTCATGTTTCGTGTCACCGCGGCAAGCGCAAAAATCGGCAAAACTGTGAAAAAGAAAAGGTAAACGACGAAAATTGTTGCTTGAAAGAGAGCCGAACGAAATCCAAATCCATTCGCCACGCCCAAAAAAAGATTCCCCACAAACATCGGGCCGCAAACCGTCGCTATCACGAACAGGAATTTCTCTCGCAACAGACTGCCTCGCGGAATCGGCCTCGCCAGCCAGTCTTGTTTCACCCCGGGTATCGCGTCCAGGTGTACGATTGCGCAGGTCAGAAACATACTACCAAAAATAGAAAGCCCCGGCAGCAGTTGCGACAACATCGTAAGCGCCTCATTCTCGCCGGCTACCCCTAGCCGAAATTTCACGAACGCCGCTATCCAGTGGAGCGACGCGACCGCCAGGACAAATCCCCACGCCAGTTTCCAATCCTTCTTGAATATGTGCCAAACCATTTTCGTTCGCCCTTCTTCACGCTTGGCCGTCGCGTGCCGCCCGCGCCAATGTCGTGAAAACATTCCGCAATGCCATCGGCTGCCACACCGTCTCTTTCACTCCAGCAATCTGTGAATGAATCTGTTCGCTCAATGTCCTCGGATCAAACCGTGTGTCCACAAACGTCAGCACGTTTCCCATCGCGCGCACTTGCAGCCACTCTTTCGGCGCTTCCCGCGGGGCCATCGCCGCCTGTTCGAGCGTCACGTGTACTTCACGGAATCGTCCCATCAACTCGCTCATCGATTCCTGAAACAGCAGTTTCCCCTCATCCAGAAACGCCACGTGCGTTGCCACTCCGTCAATTTCTCCCAGCTCATGCGACGACAGCAGCACCGTCATCTCTCCCGCCTGATTCAGCAGACCTTCCATGAATTCGTCTCGCACCAGCGGATCCAGTCCGCTAAATGGCTCATCCAGCACCAGCAGCTTCGGCCGGTAGGGCAGCGCGCACAGCAGCGCCATCTTCATTCGCATTCCGTGCGACAAATCTCCGATCCGCCTCTCCACCGGCAATCTCAGTTGTTTCGCGATCGTTCGCTCGAGTTCCCGGTCCCACGTCCCATAAAACGGCCGCAAATAGGCGACGTATTCCGCAACCGTCAATCGCGACGGCATCTCCTGGTTCTCGGACACGTATCCAATCTGAGCCAATTCCTTCGGCGAAAGCCTTCGCGAATCCACTCCCAGCACCTCGATACTTCCGTGCGACGGCTCCAGAATGTTCATCAAGACTTTGATCGTCGTCGTCTTTCCTGCTCCGTTTGCTCCAATCAACGCGAAGGCGCTGCCTTCCGGCACTTCAAAATTCAGTCCGCGTAGCGCCTCAAACCTTCCGAATTTCTTGTGTAAATCTGTCACTCGGATCATCGCCGGTTCACCTCCTGCGGTTTCTGGAATTTCGTCCACTGCTCTTCGATCGCTTCCACCACGTCGTCCATCTCCAGCTCCAGCCGCCGAGCCTCCACCACGAGTTGCTCCACCTGTTGATGCAGCAATCTTTTCTTGTCCCCGGGCCGCGCTTCGGGAATCTCGGCGACCACCGTTCCGATTCCCGGGCGCACCTCTAACCACCGCTCCTGCGTCAGATGCTGAATCACCTTGTGCGCTGTGTTGGGATGTATCTTGAATTCTGCGGCGAGCGTCCGCACCGATGGGAACGCCTGCCCCGGCTGAAACTCTCCGCTCAGGAAAGCCTTCTTCGCCGCGTACACCAGTTGGTCGAAGATCGATTCTCCGGCCTGCAGCGTCAATCGAAATAGTGTCACAGCTATACTGTGACACAGGTGACTGTACTGGTCAATCCCCGCGGCTACGCTGCCAGGTTGATCCGCCAGTTCCTCGCATTCGCGTGGCCCGCCAGTGTTAAACTTCCCCTCCCATTCCGGAGGCTATTCATGAACCGCGTCGTACGCACTTCAGCCGTTTTCGCCGCGCTGATCGTAACCGCTCTCTGCACCGTGGCCGCCGCGCAGGAGAAAACACCCGATTGGTCCAAAGTCGAAATCAAGGTCACAAAAGTCTCCGGCAACATTTATATGCTCGAAGGCCAGGGTGGCAACATCGCCGCCTC
>Ga0137403_10003623_pt1 | contig 18495 bp, 17 predicted proteins | sample CZOMad2_1_16fung_FD_122057 | JGI IMG/M metagenome (GOLD analysis project Ga0137403, IMG submission 122057) | Vadose zone soil fungal communities from Angelo Coast Range Reserve, California, USA - CZOMad2_1_16fungal (Hybrid Assembly) | ecosystem: Environmental > Terrestrial > Soil > Vadose zone...
CCCGCGCCCTCGATGAGCGTGGTGTTGTCCTTGTCCACGACCACCTTCTTGGCGCGGCCGAGGTCGTCGAGCTTGAGGTTCTCGAGCTTGATTCCGAGGTCTTCCGTGATCGCCTTGCCGCCGGTCAGCGTCGCGATGTCCTCGAGCATGGCCTTGCGCCGGTCACCGAAGCCGGGCGCCTTCACGGCCGCGGACCGCAGCGTGCCGCGCAGATTGTTGACGACCAGGGTGGCCAGCGCCTCGCCCTCGACGTCCTCGGCGATGATGAGCAACGGCTTGCCCGCCCGGGCGACCTGCTCCAGCAGCGGTAGCATGTCCTTCATCACGCTGAGCTTCTTCTCGTGGATGAGGACGAGCGCATCCTCCAGCACCACTTCCATGCGCTCCGGATTGGTCACGAAGTAGGGAGAGAGGTACCCGCGGTCGAACTGCATTCCCTCGACCACGTCGAGGGTGGTGTCCATCGCCTTGGCTTCTTCGACGGTGATGACTCCGTCCTTACCGACCTTCTCCATGGCCTCGGCGATCAGGCTGCCGATCGTCTTGTCGTTGTTCGACGCGATCGTCGCGACCTGCGCGATCTCCTTCTTGTCCTTGGTGGCCTTGGACATGTCCTTCAGCTCCTGGACCACCGCGGCCACCGCTTGCTCGATTCCGCGCTGCAGGGCCATCGGGTTCGCGCCGGCCGTCACGTTCTTGAGGCCGCCGCGGAAGATGGCCTGGGCGAGGACCGTCGCGGTCGTCGTGCCGTCGCCGGCGATGTCGGAGGTCTTGGACGCCACTTCCTTCAGCATCTGGGCGCCCATGTTCTCGCAGGGATCCTTGAGCTCGATCTCCTTGGCGACGGTGACGCCGTCCTTGGTCAGGGTCGGGCTGCCGAACTTCTTGGCGATGACGACGTTGCGCCCTTTCGGTCCGAGCGTGACTTTGACCGCGTGCGACATGATGTTGACGCCGCGCAAGAGCGCGGCGCGGGCTTCCTCGTTGAACAGGAGCTGCTTAGGCATGGCTACTTTCCTCCCGAATGCGCAAGGACGCCGAGGATGTCCTCTTCCTTCATGATGAGGAATTCCTCGCCGTCCAGCTTGATCTCGCTGCCGGAGTACTTGCCGAAGAGGATCCGGTCGCCTTGCTTCACCGCGAGCGGGTGGTTCTTGCCCTCGTCGGTGACCCGGCCCGTCCCCACCGCGACCACCTTGCCCTCCTGCGGCTTCTCCTTGGCGGTGTCGGGGATGATGATGCTGCCGTGCTTGTCGTCGCCCTCGGCGAGGCGCTTGATGAGCACGCGGTCATGGAGCGGACGCAACGTCGTGTGGATCTTCTGAGCCATAGGGGGTCCCTCTCTTCCGGCGCTACTGTACCACTAAACTAGTACACAGATACAATCTCAGAATTAGTGTACTATTTAGGTCATACAGTATGCCGATCACCATGAACCTGCACGTCGACGCGCGCAGCCCCATCCCGATCCGGCGGCAGCTCACGGAGCAGCTCAAGCACGTCATCGAGAGCGGCGGGGTGCCCCGGGACCAGACGCTGCCGAGCATCCGGGAGCTGGCCGGCTTTCTCGGCATCAATACGAACACGGTGGCGCGCGTCATCGAGGATCTCAAGCAGAGCGGATACGTCGAGGCGCGGCGGGGGCGAGGCGTGTTCGTGGCCGAGGCACCGCCGGTCCGCCCGTCGCCCGGACTGCGCGAGGGTTTCCTGAAAGACGTGGTGATCCGGGCGGCCGCCCTCGGCATGACCGCCGACGACCTGGCGGTGGGCGTCCTGAGCCTGGCGGGCGTGCGGCCCGCCGCCATCGACAGGGCGGTCGAAGTCCTGCTCGTGGAATGTAGCCCGGCCGAGCTCGACTTCTTCGCCCGGCAGCTCGAGGCCCACCTTCCGATCCGCGTCGACAAGGTGCTCCTCGCCGAGTTGATGGGGGCCACGCGGCGTCGCACGCCGGCCCGACGCTGGCGGGCCGCGGTCACGAGCTTCTGCCATCTCCCCGAGGTCGAGCGCGTCCTGGGCGGCCGGGGAGTCCCGGTGATCGCGCTTCTCGCCGAGGCCCATCTCGAGACCCTCCACCGTCTCGCTCAGCTGCCGGCGGGGACGCGAGTGGGCGTGGCGTCCGACGCCGTCGAGACGGCGCACAACCTGGAGCACTCGATCGCGAACGCTGCCCTGCCGAACATCGTGCTGGTCGGCGCGTGCCCCGCCGAGGGGGCGGGCCTGGGTCGTCTGGTGCGACGGGTGGATGTCGTCGTCTGCTCCAGCTTGGCGGCCGAGCGAGTCCGCCAGCTCGCCGCTCCCAGCGTGCAGGTCATGATCGATGATCGGGCGCTGGACCCCCGGGCGATCGAGATGCTCGCGGCCGTCCTGGTCCGACAGAATGGTGACAGCGCGCCGGCCGCGCCTCCTGCCGGCCGGGAGCACCCGAACGCCCGGGCATCCGACGCGCGGGCGCCGCGCCACAGCGCCTCGCGCTCGACGGCGCGGGGCATCGGCGCTCGGTAGCGCCCGTGACCGCACCGCCGGCACCTCCGCGTCCAGCGCGCTGGTTCGGCCTGGTGAGCATGGACCTGGTGCTTGCCGGCGGAATCGTCCTGCTGATGCTCCTTCGCCGGCGCCGAGCGGCGACCGCGGCGCCGCCGTGCGCGCCCGTCGAGGTTCCGAGCGGTGTCGAGACGCCGTCCAGTGGAGCGGCGGCCGAGCATCCGGACGGTGACTCGAGCCTCGCTCGGGGAGTCCGGGACATCCGCCAGACGGATCCGGGATTCGATCCGAGCAGATTCGTCGGGTATGCGGCCATGATGTTCCGCGACACACAGCGCGCCTGGATGACTCGGCACCTCGGTTCGCTACGTGATCGAGTCACGTCGGAGATGTATGGCCGGCTGCAGGCGCAGCGTGACCGACTCCGGAGCGCCGGTCAGGCAAACCGTGTCGAACAGATCGAGATCGTGGCCGAGATCACAGAGGCGTGGCAGAAGAGTCGTCACGACTACGTGACGGCGCACATCAGCGGCTCGCTCGTCGATTACACCATCGACGAGACGGGCGATCGCCTCGTGGCCGGCTCGAGGACTCACCCCAGGCGCGTCGAAGAATTCTGGACGTTCATGCGCCCGGCCGGCCTCAATTTCTGGATGCTGTCGGCCATTCAACACCTCGCAGCGAGTCCGATAGAGGAGCCCTCGCCATGAAGCTGCTGCTCATCCGCCACGCGGCGGCCGTGCCGAGGGGAACGCCGGGCGTTCCCGACGGAGAGCGCCCGCTGACGGCCGACGGCGAGGCCGAGTTCCGCAGCGCCGCCGGAGGTCTCGCCTGGATCGTCGATCCGCCCGACGTGCTGCTCAGCAGCCCGCTCGCGCGGGCGCGCGCGACCGCTGGCATCGCCGCGCGGACCTTCGGGCGCCTCGAGCCCAGGATCGAGCCGGCCCTCGCTCACGGAACCCCCGAGACGATCCTGGCTGCGCTGGCCTCACATGGCTCGACCGCGACGATGGCGCTGGTCGGCCACGAGCCGCTGCTTTCCGCCCTCCTCGCGCGGCTCCTGGGCGTCTGCGACAGCGATCGGATCGGGTTCGAGAAGGGCGGCGCCGCGCTGGTGGACCTCCCCGACGGCCTTTCGAGCGCGGGACGGCTCGTCTGGTTCCTCGACCCGAGGATCCTGAGGACCCTCGCGGGCCGACGCGCGAGCGCGACGGAGGGGCGGGTTCGGGCGCGCGTATTTCGTGAGGGAAGAACGTTCATGGACGTCCTGCGCGATTACGCCGCGAGCATCAGGACGCGACGGCGAGACGACACATCATCCGAGGTCGTTTGACGCAGCTGCTGGCCGTCGTGGATCTCGGATCGACGGCCGTGCGATTCCGGCTCGCGCGGGTCGCGCCGGGTGCCGGCTACCGCGTGCTCGTGCAGGAGCGCGTGGAAACGCGATTGGGCGATGGGGCGCCGGGCACGCTGTCCCGCGACGCGATCGACGAAACGCTCTGGGCTGTGCGCCGCTTCGTCTCGCGCCACGCCTCCGGCGGCCGCGCCCCGCGCATCGTCGCGGTCGCGACGGCGGCGGTGCGCGACGCCCGCAACCGCGAACGCCTCCTGGCGCCGCTGCGCCGCGACGAGGGGATCGAGGTGCGCATTCTGAGCGCGCGCGCCGAAGCACGCCTCGGCGTCGCGGCGGCCATCGAGAGCCTGCCCTTCGAGGACGGCGTCGTCGCGGACCTCGGTGGGTCGAGCCTGCAGCTCAGCCGCGTGCGGCATCGCAAGGTGCTCTCTGTCGCCAGCCTTCCTCTCGGTGCCGTGCGGACCACGCGGCGATTCTTGCGCCACGACCCGCCGACGCCGCGCGAGCTCCGAGCGTTCCGGAACGGGATTCGTGCAGAGATGCTGGGCGTCATGCCGCCCGCCGGCCGCGGTGAGGTCATGGTCGGTATCGGCGGCACCATCCGCACCCTGGCCGGCATTCACCTGGGTGCCCACCGCGGCGAACGCACGCGCCGGCACGGGCTACGGCTGCACCAGTCCGACGTCACTGCCATTCGCGAGCGGCTGGAGGGCGTGTCCCGGCGAAAGCGCGGCAGCATCCGCGGCCTCAAGCGCGAGCGGGCCGACATCATCCTGGCCGGGGCCATCGTCATCGAGGAGGCCATGGTGTTCGGCGGGTATCTGCGACTCGTGGTCTGCACGCGCGGGGTGGGCGACGGCATCCTGCTGCGCGAGACCTTCGACGGGAGACGAGCGCCGTGAACGCCGGGGCCTTCGTCAATCGCGAGCTGTCGTGGCTCGAGTTCAACCGCCGCGTGCTCGAAGAAGCACAGGATTCGAGCGTGCCGTTGCTCGAGCGCCTGAAGTTCCTCGCCATCTTCAGCTCGAACCTCGACGAGTTCTTCATGGTGCGCATGGCGGGGCTGAAGCGCCGCGCCCGCGCCGGCGACGACACGGCCGGGCCCGACGGGCTCACGCCGGTAGAAACGGTGAGGGCGGTCGCCGCGCGCGTCCACGCGTTGGTGGACGAACAGCACCGCTGCCTCCGTGACGAGATTCAGCCGCTCCTCGCCGCCGAAGGTATCGTCCTGCTGCGCCCGAAGGAGGCCGGGGAGGAGCAGCAGCGCTTCCTTGCGGAATACTTCCGCCGGACGCTGCTGCCCGTGCTGACGCCGCTGTCCGTCGATCCCGGCCAGCCGTTTCCGTATCTCGGCAACCGCTCGCTCTGCCTCATCGCCTCCCTGAGGTCGTCGGTGCCGACGGCGCCGCTGGTGAGCTCGCTCTCCGTGCTTCACATCCCCAGCCAGGTGCTGCCACGCTTCGTCGCGCTGCCCGATCGCGCCGGCGGGCATCTCTTCATGCTGCTCGACGATGTGATTCGCCTGCACCTGCCGAGCCTCTACAAGGGCTACGAGATCCTGTCCGCCCACGCCATCCGTATCACGCGGGACGCACGGCTCACGATGCGTGAGCGCCCCGAGGACGTCCTCGCCAGCATGGAGGAGAGCCTGCGCGGGCGCGGTCTCGCTACGGCGGTACGGCTGCAGCACGACGCCGACCTGCCCGTCGACATCCTGGCCACGCTGCTCGACGAGCTCGCGCTCGACCCCCAGGACCTGTACGAGGGCGAGGGATTCACGGCGTACGCCGATTTCCTCCAGCTGCATGCGGCTGTCGACGCCCCCCGACTCAAAGACCGGTCGTCACCGCCGCATCGGGTGCCCGCGTTCGAGAATGCGCCGGACGTCTGGAGCGCGGTGCGCGCGGGGGACATTCTCGTGCACCACCCGTACCACGCCTTCGAGACGGTCACCCGCTTCGTGCAGGAGGCCGCGGTCGATCCCAGGGTCCTGGCGATCAAGATGACGCTCTACCGGGTGAGCCCGGCCTCGCCCATCGCGCACGCCCTGCGCACGGCCGTCGAGAACGGCAAGGAGGTCGCCGTCCTCGTGGAGCTCCAGGCGCGCTTCGACGAGGAGGCGAACATCCGGTGGGCTCGCGCGCTCGAGGAGGTGGGCGCGCACGTGGTCTACGGCCGCGCCGGCCTGAAGATTCACTGCAAGGCGTGCCTCGTCGTTCGACAGGAAGCCGACGGCATTCGCCGTTACTGCCACCTCGCCACCGGCAACTACAACGCGCGGACGGGCGGTGTGTACGGCGACCTCGGGCTCTTCACGTGCCGCGAGTCGTTCGGCGAGGACCTCACGGAGCTGTTCAATCTCCTCACCGGCGGGACGCGCCCGCACGCCTTCCACCACCTCCTCCTCGCGCCGGACAATCTGCGCGACGGGCTCGTGGCGCGTATCCGGCGCGAGACCGGCCACGCGCGGGCCGGCCGACCGGCGCGAATCATCGCGAAGATGAACGGCCTCGTGGACCGCCGTCTCATCGAGGAGCTGTACGGCGCCAGCGAGGCGGGGGTGTCGGTCGACCTGATCGTGCGAGGGATCTGCTGCCTGCGCCCCGGCGTGCCCGGGCTCTCGTCGCGGATCCGCGTGATCTCGATCGTCGACCGCTACCTCGAGCACGCGCGCATCTGCTACTTCGAGAACGCCGGGAATGCGGAATACCTGCTGGCCTCCGCCGACTGGATGCCACGCAACCTCGACCGCCGCGTCGAGATCGCGTTCCCTGTGCTCGATCCGGATCTGCAGGCCCGCATCCGCGAGATCCTCGAGATCCAGCTTGCCGATACGGTGAAGGCGCGCCGCATCCTGGCAGACGGGAGCTCCGAACGCATTCCGACGGTCGCCGGCCGCGCGCTGCGCTCTCAGCAGCGCCTCTACGAGATCACGGCCGCAGGTGGAACCTCCGCGTAGCCGGCTGGACCAAGGTCCAATACCCCGCCCGGTCGACATCGCCTAGCGTCGAGGCGCCGGCGGCTCGCCGTGAACGTGGCGCTCAGGGGCTGACGACGTGCTGGCGGAGCACCCCTTCGATCGCACAGCCGGCCGGGAGGACATCACCCAGGTGGATGAGATCAAACGGACGACAGGGCCGCAGACGACAAATGGACGGCGGTGGGAGGTGCAGCTCAGCGCAACGCCACCCAGCGAGTGGCTGGACCTCTTCAAGGTTTCGGGGGAGTCGTCCGCAAAGGCGCTCCCAAAGCGCGTGGAATTCGACCGCGCCTCCGCCATCTTCACGAGCGATGAGGACCAGGTGGAGCATTGGATCGAATCGATCGACAAGTGGATCGCCTCGACGAACGCGCGATACCTGATGACCCTGGAACGGGTGCGGCGCGAGCGCTTCGACCGAATCGATGCCGAGACGAAGGAAAAGGAACGAGTCCAACGATTGAACGACCGGTTCAAGGACCTGTAGGGATGGATCTGGCAGGGGAGGAGCCCTCCGCGGACATCGTCGAAGTATCCGTGGTCTCGGTGCTGGAGGCGCGCGGTCCGGACTAGGCCCCTTCTACGCCGTCGTGAGGGTGATCGCGCGGTTCTGGATCTGGTTCTTTTTCGAGCGCGTCGAGGTCCGGCACCGCGAGCGCGTACCGCGCATGGGTCCTGTTCTCCTCTGCATCAACCATCCGAACAACCTGATCGACTCGCTGCTCGTGGGGTCGGTGCTCCCGCGGAAGGTGCACTACCTCGCCACCGCCGCGCTCTTCCGCAACCCGTTCGTCGCCCGGTTCCTCCTCGCCTTGGGGGTGATTCCCGTCTACCGGAAGGCGGACGACCCCGACAAGATGGACCGCAACATGGAGACGTTCTCGGCGTGTGACGAGACGTTCGACCACGGGCGGGTCATCGCCATCTATCCCGAAGGCGCCACCCGCGCGGAGCCGCGCGTGCAGCGGATCAAGACGGGCGCGGCGCGGATCGCGCTCGGCTACGAGGCGCATGCTCCGGGGCGCCTCACGGTCGTGCCGGTAGGGCTCAGTTTCGAGGCCCGCAGGAGGTTCCGCGGGCGCGTCCTCGTGTCGTTCGGCGAGCCGGTCGACGTCTCGTCGTTCCTCGCCGTCTATCGCGGGGAACCGGCGAAGGCGCTGCATTCGCTCACGACGGCGATTCAGTGGGCAATGGAGCGCGAGGTCGTCCACGTCGAGCGCATCGACACCGCGGCGCTCGCGCGCGCCGTGGAGACTCTCTATCGCGGCGAGCTCGAGCGTGAGCTGTGGGAGGAGCCCGGGCTCTCGGGACGGAGGATCGAGCTGTTGCCGCTCTCGGGATCGATGGCGGACGCGGTCGAGCACTTCCGCGAACAGGACCCCGAGCGCATCGAGCGGCTCTGGCAGCGGATACTCGGTTACCACGCCGGACTTGCCGCCTACCGGCTCCGCGACGAGGCGGGTCGGACTCGCCTCGCGCCGACGGCGGAGCGCCACCGGGTTGCACGGCCATGGCAGACCATCGTGGGTCTCCCGCTCTTCGCGTACGGCGGGGCCGTGAACTTCCTCCCTCACTACCTCCCGGGATGGCTCGCGGGGCGGACGTCGCGCCGTCAGACGGACTACGCGACGACTCGGCTTCTCGCGAGCGTCGTCGCATTCCCGCTCTTCTGGGCGCTCGAGACGTCGCTCGTCGGATGGGCCGCCGGTGTCGCCTGGGCGGTGGCCTTCTTCCTCTCGCTTCCGCTCGGGGGTCTGATCGCGTATCGGTATCTGGTCGGCACGGGGCGCTTGCGCCACCAGCTGAGGTTCGGCGCGCTCCTCCTCACGCGCGCTCAGGAAGCGAGGCGCCTCCTCGCTGAGCGCCGCGAGATCGTCGAGGAGCTCGCGCGCGCCGAGCGCGACTACCTGAAGGGGCGCGAAAGGACCGAGATGTTGAAGTAGACGCCGGCCGCCACCTAGCCTCCCAGCGCCCGCCTCACCGCCGGCAGGATCTCGCGCGCCACCCGCGCCGTGTAGCCGCGGTCGGGATCGTCGGGCCACGACGGGTTCGGGATCGGATGCAGGACGACGTAGTCGAACGCCGCCGGCGACGCGCGCAGCACGTCGACCAGCTGCTTCACGATGTCCGACGGTCCGCCGCGCAGGGCGAACGCGTCGGCCGCCTCCGGTGGCAGGAAGTCCACGACGCGGCCGCTCGCGTCCAGGTCCGGCGCGTGATGGAAGTCGGGCCACACGTGCCGGTCACGCTTGAGCGCCTCCGGGTCGGGGCCGGTCCACGTCAGGCCGGGCCGGTCGAAGAGCATCGGCGAATACTCGTAATAGCCGGCCGCCATCGACTTGGCCATCGTCAACGCGCGCGCGGGCTCGTCGACGAGCACCGTGTGGAAGACGGCGCCCAGGCGCACGCTCGCCGGGTCGCGCCCCGCCTCGGCCGCGCCGGCGCGAATCGCCTCGATCGAGACCGCGAGGTTCGCGCGATGCGTCCCGACCCGGATGAAGACGCCGTCGGCGACACCGCCCGCCATGCGCAGCGTGCGCGGGCCGCCGGCGGCGATCCAGATCGGGACGGGCCGCGCGTGCGGCAGCCGCGCGGGGCGCTCGGCCCCGACCTCGACCGCCTCGCCGTCCAGCAGCGCGCGCATCAGCCGCGTCGCGGCCTCCAGCTCCTTCACCCGCGCGGGCCGCAGGCCGGCCAGCCGCACCGCCGTGTCGCCAACGCCCCAGCCCAGCAGCACGCGGCCGGGCGCCAGCTCGTCGATCGTCGCGATCGACGAGGCGGTGACGCTCGGATGGCGGTTGACGGGATTGGCGAGCAGCGTGCCGAGCGTGATGCGCTCGGTGGCGCGCGCCGCCGCGGCGAGGAAGACGTACGTGTCGCGGCGGCGAAGCTGGGAGTCGGGCTGGAAGGCCGCGTCCCAGCCGAGCGTCTCCGCGCGCCTGACGTCGGCGGCGAAGGCGTCGACGGAGCGTGGGTCGAACCGGTTCAGGCCGAAGCGGGGGACGTGCGGCTTCATGGCGGCTCCGGTCAGCGACTCTAGCACGGTCGCCGGCCGGATCGCTTGCGTCGTCGACGGCGGCACGCGACACTGTGCGGCGCGATGGGAGGCCTCGACGGGCGGGTGGCGTTGGTGACGGGTGCCGGCCGCGGCTTCGGCCGCGCTATCGCGCTGGCCTTCGGCCAGGAGGGCGCGGACGTCGTCGTCAACTACCACGCCAGCGCGTCGGGCGCGGCGGCGGTGGTGGCGGCGCTCGAGACGCAGGGCCGCCGCGCGCTGGCGGTGAAGGCCGACGTGGCCGACCACCACGAGGTGCGCGCGCTGGTCGACGCGACGCTCGAGCGCTTCGGCCGCCTCGACGTCCTCGTCAACAACGCGGGCATCATGGACCGCGGCCTCTTCGCCGACACGCCGATCGACACGTACGCCCGCATGTTCGCCACGAACGTCGCCGGCACCATGCTCTGCACGCACGCCGCGCTGCCGGCCATGATCGAGCGCAAGTACGGCCGCATCATCAACCTGTCGTCGCAGCTCGCGCGCGCCGGCGTCGGCACCGGGGGCTTCGCCGCCTACGCCGCCACCAAGGGCGCTATCGAGTCGCTCACCCGCGCGCTCGCGCACGAGGTGGGCGAGCACGGCATCACGGTCAACGCGATCGCGCCGGGCGGCATCGACACGGACATGAGCAAGGCGGTGATGACGCCGGAGTATCGCGCGCGCCGGATGCGCGAGCTGCCCGTGCGCCACCTCGGCAGCCTCGACGACGTTGCCTATTGCGCGGTGTTCCTGGCCGCCGAGGCCGGCGGCTACCTGACCGGTCAGGTGCTGCAGCCCAACGGCGGCTGGGTCATGCCCTGACAGGAGGGGCTCGGATCATGGAGCGACGCGCGTTCGGCAGGACCGGCCATCAGAGCACCGTGATGCTGTTCGGCGCCGCCGCGCTGGCGCGCGCGGGCCAGGACGAGGCCGACCGTGCGCTGGAGGTGTTGCTGCGGTACGGCGTCAACCACATCGATACCGCCGCGCGCTACGGCGATTCCGAGCTGCGCATCGGACCGTGGATGGCGCGGCACCGCAAGGACTTCTTCCTCGCCACCAAGACGGGCAGCCGCACGGCGCGCGAGGCGCGCGACGACCTGCAGCGTTCGCTCGAGCGGCTGCGCGTGGACCACGTCGACCTGATCCAGATGCACTCACTCGGCCACCCGGACGACTGGGACCGCGCGATGGGTCCCGGGGGCGCGCTGGAGGCGCTCGTGCGCGCGAAGGAGGACGGGCTGGCGCGCTTCATCGGCGTGACCGGCCACGGCTGGACGATCGCGGCCATGCATCGCCGCAGCCTCGCGCGCTTCGATTTCGACTCCGTGCTGCTGCCCTACAACTACTTCATGGCCCAGGACGCGCGCTATCGCGAGGCGTTCGAGGCCGTGCTCGCCATCTGCCGCGAGCGCCAGGCGGCGGTGCAGGTCATCAAGTCGATCGCGCGCGGGCCGTGGGCGACCACCGAGCGTACGCACACCACGTGGTACCAACCGTTCGAGGCGCAGCCGGACATCGATCGCGCCGTGCACTGGGCGCTCGGCGTGCCCGGCGTCCACCTCAACACCGCCGGCGATCTCGCGCTGCTGCCGAAGGTGCTCGATGCGGCCGCGCGCTACGAGCGGAGGCCCGCCGACGCCGAGATGGCGGCGATGCTCGCCTCCGCACGGATGACGTCGCTGTTCGGGCTGCCGACCTGAACGGCGGGGCGGATCATCGAGGCGCGCCACGGCTTTGCCGGGGCGCGGCGAGCGTTGGGGGGGTGTGGGGGGCCATTTCGGGGCCCCCCACGCCAATGCCCAGCGCGCCGACGCCGAGCGCGGCGAACCCCGCGCCGACCGCAAAGCCCGCGCCGTACGAGACGCGGTCGGCGATGGCGCCGATCAGCACGGAGCCCACGACGACGCCGAGATCCCACGCCCCCGACAACGTGCCCAGCGCCAGCCCGCGCTCGGCCTCGGGCGCGCGCTCGACGACGAGCGCGGCCAGCGTGGGATAGAGCACCGCGTTGCCGCTGGCCAGCACGAGGGCGGCGAGCGCCAGCGACGGCGTCGTCGGCGGCAGCGCGAGGACGAGGTAGGCGACCGCCAGCATCGACATCGCCAGCACGCTCACGCGCAGGTGGCCGAGGCGGTCCGACACGCCGCGCAGCAGCGCGCGCCACGTGATCAGCCACACGGGATAGATGACGAAGAACCACGCGAGGGCCGCCGTCTGCCCCTGGCCGACGGCATAGAGCGGCAGGAACGCGAACACCGAGCTGTGGCCGATGGTGGAGAGCACGAGCGCGAAGGACACCGCGAGCGCCGAGCGGCTGATCAGCCGCAGCCGGCGCGGCCCGGCGGCGGCCGGGCCGGCGACGTTCGCCGGCAGGCGCGCCACGATGACCGCGAGCACGAGGGCGAAGGCCACCACCACGGCGAAGGCCAGGCGCATGCCGCCGACGGCCCGCAGGCCGAACGCCAGCGGCGGGCCGATGGCGATGCCGAGCGAGCCGGCGAGGTAGTAGGTTCCGAGCGCCTCGCCGCGGTGCTTGGCCGGGCTGCTCAGCGCGGTCAGCACGCTCGCGGGGGTGGTGATGAGCCCGTTGGCGATGCCGAGGCCGACCATCAATATGATGACCGCGACCGGCGTCGTCGCGAGCTGGAGCGCCAGCGACGTCAGCACGAGGGCCGCGATGCCCGGAGCGATGACGGGACGCGCGCCGAAGCGATCCACCCAGCCGCCCACCGTCGGCCGCAGGAACATCGACACCATGGTCATGACGGAGAAGAGCAGGCCGACCTGGGTCTTCGTGCCGCCGAGGTCCACGACGTGGAACGGCAGCAGCGTGTTGAGGACGATCGAGGCCACGTGGACGGCGGCCGTGATCCCGTAGCAGGCGAGCAGCGTCGGCGTGAAGACGGCCCGCGAGCCGAGCAGGGGCATCCGGCGCTATCCGCGCCGGTCGATCGACAGCTCGTGCGTGCGCGTGTTGCGGGCGACGACGCGTCCGGCCTTCACGACGTAGAGCTTTTCGGCCTGCTCGGTGATGGCCTGCGCCGCGTCGCGCGCGTCGAGCACGACGAGGTCGGCGCGGCAGCCCGGCGCCAGACCATAGCCCTGCAGGCCCAGCGCGCGCGCCGGATTCGTCGTGATCAGCTCCGGCAACCACGCGAGCTGGTCGAGGTTGCCGAGGTGCGCGGCCATGGCCGCGACGAGCGCCTGGCGCAGGAGGTCGGGATGGCCGTACGGCGTGAAGGGATTGACGATGTTGTTGGTCGAGATCGAGACATTGACGCCGGCCTCACGGAGCTCGCCGATGCGCGTGATGCCGCGCCACGTGCGCCGGGCGTCGGTGCGGGCCTTCACGTGCAGCTCGGTGGCCGGCAGGCTGATGACGTGGATCCCCGCCTCCCGGATCTTGTCCACGACGCGCGCGCGGTGGTCCGGCTCGAGCACATCGAGCATGCAGAGGTGGCCGAGCGTCACGCGGCCCTGCATGCCGCGCGCGAGCGTCTGCTCGGCGATGTAGTCGGTCGTCATCAACGCGGGGTCGTCGGAAGAGTCGGCGTGGAAGTCGAGGGGGACGCCGAAGGCCTGCGCCGTCTCGAAGAACCAGTCGATGTGGGCGCGCTGATCGCGGTCCATGTAGGGACAGCCGCCGAGCGTCTTCAGCCCCGCCTTGAGCGCCTCGCGCAGCAGATCCTGGGTCACCGCGTCGTGGAAGATGCCCTCCTGGGCGAACGCGATCAGCTCGAGGTCGAGGGTGCCCGCGACGTCGGCCTGCAGGGCTCGCAGCGCCTCCACGCCGCGCAGCTCGACGAACGCGTCCACCTCCACGTGGGCGCGCATCGTCGTGCAGCCGTGGCGCACCGCCAGCTCCATCACGCGGCGCGCGCGCCGGTAAATGTCGTCCACGGTGAAGGCCTTCTTCAGCTCGGCCACGAGGGTCTGCGGCGTCGGCCCGCCCGCGCGCAGCCCCTGCGTGCGGTCGGCGATGAACGCCTTGTCCGGGTGGATGTGGCTCTCGACGAAGCCGGGCAGCACGAGGCGATCGGTCACGTCGAGCGTCCGATACCCGCTCGCGTCGAGGCCGGCGCCGACGCGCTCGATGCAGCCGTCGCGGATCGCGACGTCCTGACGGCGCCCGCCGAGCAGTCCCCCCCGCAGCAGCAGGGGCGCCGCCGGCGTGCCTGTCGGCGTCACTGCGCCGTCCACCATTGGCGTAGCGCCCGCTCCGCGGGCTTCATTGCGCCGTCCAGCCGCCGTCGATGACCAGCTCGCTGCCGGTCACGAACGCGGACTCGTCGGAGGCGAGATAGAGGACGGCGTAGGCGACCTCCTCGGGCTCGCCGTACCGGCCGAGCGGGATGCGCGAGAGCATCAGCTGGTACGTTGCGGGGTCGGCGCGGCGCTTCTCGGTCATCGGCGTCACGATCGGCCCCGGGTGTACGGAGTTCGCGCGAATCCCCTCCTTCGCGTACTGGATGGCGGTCACCTTGGTGAGCAGGCGCACGGCGCCCTTGGAGGCGGGGTACATCGGGCTCGTGATGTCGGTGCCGACGAGGCCGAGCTGGGAGGAGATGTTGACGATCGAGCCGCCGCCCGCGCGGCGCATGGCCGGGATCGCCGCCTTGCTGCCGAGGAACACGCCGGTGGCGTTGACGTCCATCACGCGCTGCCATGCCTCGAGCGACGTGTCCTCCACGCGGCCGGCCGCGCTGCTGATGCCGGCGTTGTTGACGAGGACGTTCAGCTTGCCGAAGCGCTGCTCGGCCAGCGCGACGGCCACCTGCCAGTCGGCCTCGCGCGTGACGTCGAGCCGCACGAACGCGCCCTTGCCGCCCTTGGCGGCCACCTCCGCCTCCACCGCGCGGCCCTCGGCCTCCAGCACGTCACCGATGACGACCTGCGCGCCCTCGCGCGCGAACATCTTGGCCTCGGCCGCGCCCATGCCGCGCGCGCCGCCGCTGATCAGCGCCACTTTCCCCGCGAGTCTCATGTCGGCCTCCCGATCGCGGGCCATCGCTGGCCCGGCGTGCTATCGTACCGCCGAAACGTCCGGCGAAAGGACACGACCATGGCCAATCCGTCGAGAGCGTCGCGCGTATACGTGGGAGTCGGGTCGTTCACGTCCGGGAAACGCCCGGGAATCTTCCGCCGCGTGGGTGACGGCGGCTGGGAGCAGCTCACCAAGGGACTGCCGGAGGCGACCAAGGTCCAGGCCATCACCGTCGATCCCACCAATCCCGACCTCATCTATATCGGCACCCACGACGGACCGTACCGGAGCCGGAATGGTGGCGATGCCTGGGAGCGGCTGGCCCTCCCCGAGAGCGGTCTGCAAGTCTGGTCGGTGCTCGTGCATCCGCGCGATCCGCGGCGGATCTACGTCGGCACCTCGCCCGTCGGCGTGTTCCGCAGCGACGACGGCGGCGACACGTGGCGGCGGCTGCCGAAGGCGATCCTGCCCGAGCGCGTGAAGATGGGGTTCGCGTGCCGTGTGATGCGGCTGGCCGCGGATCCCGCGCGGCCGGAGACGATCTGGGCCGGGCTCGAGGTCGGCGGCATCATGAAGACCGACGACGGCGGCGAGACGTGGACCGACTGCACCGCGGACCTCGTCAAGCTCGCCGACCGGCCGCACCTCAAGAGCCGGATCGTGAGCGACACCGAGATCGAGGGCATGCTGGACATCCACGCCGTTGCCCTCACGCCCGCGAACCCGGGCGTACCGTACGCCGCCATCCGCATGGGGCTGTTCCAGAGCACCGATGGCGGCGCGCGCTGGCGCGACATGGAGGTGGGCCGCTTCTCGCCGCTGACGTACGGCCGCGACATCCGCGTCAGCCCTCAAGACCCGCGCGTGCTGTACGCGTGCCTCAGCCCCGCCGCGCGCAGTCAGGACGGCTCGCTCTACCGCAGCGACGACGTCGGCGAGACGTGGACGCGCTTCGACCACGGCGTCAAGGCGGAGACGACGATGATGGCCGTCGCGCTGCACCCGACCGACGCCGACCGCGTCTACTGCGTCAGCCGCACCGGTCAGGTGTTCGGCACCGAGGACGGCGGCCGCTCGTGGCGCGAGCATCGCCTGCCGGACGGCGTGGAGGACATCTATGCGCTCGCCTGCGCCTGAGACGCCGGCGCGCGCTATTTAGCGGCGGCGGCGCGCGCGGCGACGTCGGCCGCGATCCGGCCGGCCGTCTGCTTCACGTTGCGCTCGAGGTCGTGGCCGGCCAGCACGAACCGCGCCGCGGCGACGTACGGGTTGAGCGTGATCACGGCGCCGGGCAGCGGGCCGCTCGCCGCCGTCGTGTCCAGCTCGTAGAACGGCCCCGGCGCGCCGTCCGCCAGATTGTCGACGGCCACGACGACTTGCAGGCGCGTCTCCCCGGCGCCGAAGCCGATGGCGGCGCGGCGGAGCCGGTTGCCCTCGTTCACGTCCGTGAAGATGCCGCGCACCAGCCAGCCGCGAGCGGGCGCGGCCTCGTCGACCCGCAGGCGCCGCGCGACGAGCCCCGCCTTTGAGAGGTCGTCGACGAGCGCGTTCGACATGAGCTCGATCAGCTCGCGCGCGCGCCCGGCGGCGTCCGTGGGTGCACCGGGCGGCGCGGGGAGCACGCGTCCCAGCGGTCCCGGTGGCGGACGCGGCGGCGGGGGGAGCACGCCGCGCTCGACCTTGATCGTGGCGGCGTCCAGGTCGAAGTCCCTCACGTAGACGGTCGGAGGCGCGACCCCCGGCGTGGCGCCAACGTCGCGGGCGGCGGAGACGCTCGCGCTGCCGCACCCGGCGACGACGAAGCCGAGGGCAAGCGCGACACAGGCACAGAAACGCGGAGGCCCGTTCATGGCCGCCGCGAGCATAGCGCCGTCGCGCCGCATGCGCGAGGATCTGGTCACATGCCCCGTGATATCGTGTGCCCTGCCGCTCAAGGAGGCTCGTGAATGCGTGTCCGTCGCTTGCTCGTGACCATCGCACTTGCCCTCGTGTGTTTCGTGAACGTGCGGACGGGGGCGTCGGCCGCACCGCAGGAGGGGACGCTCACCATCGGCGTCCACGTCACGCTCGTCAATCGCTGGCTCGATCCCGGCGAGACGGAGGCGCTGATCACGCCGTTCATGGTGCTCTACGCGTTGCACGACGCGCTCGTCAAGCCGATGCCCAAGAACATCATGACGCCGAGCCTCGCTGAGTCGTGGACGGCGTCCAAGGACGGGCTGACCTACGACTTCGTCATCCGGAAGACGGCGAAGTTCCACAACGGCGATCCCGTGACCGCCGAGGATGTGAAGTTCACGTTCGAGCGTTACAAGGGCGCCTCGGCGAAGATCCTGAAAGACCACGTGAAGGAGATCCAGCTCCCGGCCCCGAATCACGTCCGTTTCGTGCTGAGGGAGCCGTGGCCGGACTTCATGGCCTTCTACGGTACCTCGGCCACCGGCGCCGCGTGGATCGTGCCCAAGAAGTACGTCGAGAAGGTGGGCGAGGACGGCTTCAAGAAGGCGCCCGTCGGGGCGGGGCCGTACAAGTTCGTCTCCTTCCAGCCTGGGGTCGAGCTCGTGCTCGAGGGGTTCCCGCAGTACTGGCGTAAGGCACCGAGCGTGAAGCGCCTCGTCATGCGCAGCATTCCCGACGAGACGACGCGCGCAGCGGCCGTGAAGACCGGTGAAGCCGACCTCGCGTACCTCTTCACCGGGCCCGCCGCCGAGGAGCTGAAGCGGTCGCCCGGCGTGCGGATCGTCGCCCCGATCCTCTATGGCATGTACTGGCTCGACTTCCCCGACCAGTGGGATCCCAAGTCGCCCTGGCACGACAAGCGCGTGCGCATGGCGGCCAATCTCGCCATCGACCGCCAGGGCATCAACCAGTCGGAGATGCTCGGGCTGGGCAAGCTCGCGTCGTCCAACATTCCCCCGGAGTTCGACTTCGCGCTGAAGCTCGAGCCGCCCGCGTACGACCCCAAGCGCGCCAAACAGCTCATGGTGGAGGCGGGCTACGCCAACGGCTTCGACGCGGGCGATCTGACGCCGCTGCCGCCCTACACGACGCTGGCCGATTCCGTCGCGGGCATGCTGCAGGCCATCGGCATCCGCTCCCACGTTCGCTCGATGGAGCGCGCCACGTTCCTGACGGCGTGGCGCGAGAAGAAGCTGCACGGCCTCATCCTGCCGGCCACCGGCGCCGCCGGCAACGCCGCCGCACGCATCGAGCCGTTCTTCACCAAGGACGGCTTCTACGCGTACGGGTCGATGCCGGAGATCGACGATCTCTTCCAGCGCCAGGCCAAGGAGCTGGATCGCAAGCAGCGCGAGGCGCACCTGCACCAGATCCAGAAGCTCATCGCCGACAACGTGCTCATCGCCCCGATCTTCCAGCAGGCGTTCATCTGGGGCGTGAGCGCGCGCGTCGCCGAGCCGGCCGCAGGGCTGATCGAGGGCTACCCGTACGTCGGCCCGGCCGAAGACCTGAAGCTGAAGTAGTGGGCGAGCCGGTCACCGTCGAGAAATTCGCCGTCGGGCAGGCCGTGCGCCGCGTCGAGGACGCACGGCTGCTCCACGGGCTCGGCCGCTACTCGGACGACGTGGACGTGCCGCGCCAGGCCTACGCCGTCCTCGTGCGCTCGCCACACGCGCATGCCCGGATCGTGCGAATCG
>Ga0137403_10003624_pt1 | contig 18485 bp, 21 predicted proteins | sample CZOMad2_1_16fung_FD_122057 | JGI IMG/M metagenome (GOLD analysis project Ga0137403, IMG submission 122057) | Vadose zone soil fungal communities from Angelo Coast Range Reserve, California, USA - CZOMad2_1_16fungal (Hybrid Assembly) | ecosystem: Environmental > Terrestrial > Soil > Vadose zone...
TCGATCAGCTGAACCTGTGCGTTGCGGATTTCATCATTGGTGCGCGGCCCGTCTTTGGTGGCAGCGGGCGGGGCTCTGTTGGGACGGCGAATGGTTAGCTCTCCAAAGTTGTGAACGAAGGCTGTAGTTTGAAGGAATAAGGCTGGGCGGGCAAGCGAACTCGCATCCAGACCTGCGAAAAGCATCAAATGCGAGGCATTTTGGTCACGCCGAACAACTCCCACCGGCCGGGATTGTTCAGACCAGCCACATAGAGGGCATGCCGTCGCTCCGCAAGCGCTGGTATCGCCCCATCAGCGTCCGTTGACGGATCGGTTTGGCTCACTCACTAGAGAGCCAAACCGAGTGACCATCCATGACCAGTCACCCATGACCAGTTCCGTTGCAACCGCAGAACCACCGGCTTTTATCGAGATCGGCAAGGGGGACGCTGCGCGCCGTCTCGCCGTCCGTGCCCGCGCCGGCGGCTCCCCCGGGCTGTTCTGGCTGGCCGGCTTCAAGTCGGACATGCAGGGCACCAAGGCCATCGCGCTCGACGCATGGGCGGCTGAGCGACATCGCGCCTGCGTCAGGTTTGACTATTCCGGCCACGGCGAATCCGGCGGCGCTTTCATCGACGGTACCATCGGACGCTGGCTGGAAGAGAGCGTTGCGGTGTTCGAGCAGTTCTGCACTGGGCCGCAGGTGGTGATCGGCTCATCGATGGGCGGCTGGATGGCGCTGTTGCTGGCGCGTGAATTGGCGAGGCGCCAAGCCGCCCGCGCCTCGCTCGCCGGGCTCGTGCTGATCGCGCCGGCGCCCGATTTTACCGAGGAGCTGATGTGGAAGGGGTTTTCGCCCGAAGTCCGACAGGAGATCGAGACCAAGGGCGTGTGGCTGCGGCCCTCGCAATATGACGAGCCCTATCCGATCACCCATCGCCTGATCGAGGAAGGCCGCCAGCATCTGTTGCTTGGCAGCGCGATCGAGGTCGGATGTCCGGTGCGGATCCTGCAAGGCGCGCAGGATCCGGACGTTCCATGGCGGCATGCGTTTGCGCTGGCGCATCGGCTGCCGGCCGACGACGTGGTGCTGACCATGATTCAGGACGGCGATCATCGCCTGTCACGTCCGCAGGATATCGCGCGCATCATCGCGGCGGTGGCGGAGATCGGGTGACTATTTTCTGTCATTCCGGGGCGGCGCGAAGCGTCGAATCCGGAATCTCGAGATTCCGGGCTCGCTCGTTGCACTCGCGCCCCGGAATGACGTGGAAAATTAAGCGCCCCGCCATTCCGCGCGCACGCTGTCATCGCTCTCGTTACCGATTGCCTTTGCTCCCAGCGCCGCAAATGCCTCCGGCCCCATCAATTGCGACAGCGCCCATACCGCGGCGCCACGAACCAGCGGGCTCGTGTCATCCAGCAGGCGTTCGGCTTCCGCCGCCAGCGCGGGCTCGTTCGAGTTGCCGATCGCGATCAGCACATTGCGGATGAAGCGGTCGCGGCCGATCCGCTTGACCGGTGATTTTGTAAACAAAGCGCGAAACGCCGCATCGTCGAGCCGCGCCAGATCGGCCAGGTCAGGTGCACGCAATTCTTCGCGCGCGGTGAGTTTGGCTTCGTGTCCGGCTTGCGCGAATTTGTTCCACGGGCACACCGCGAGGCAATCGTCGCAGCCATAGATGCGGTTGCCGATGGCTTTGCGAAACTCGTGCGGGATCGGCCCCTGGCTTTCGATGGTGAGATAGGAAATGCAGCGCCGGGCGTCGAGCTTGTAAGGCTGGGGAAACGCGGATGTCGGGCAGATGTCGAGGCAGGCCCGGCACGAGCCGCAATGATCGGTGTCGGCCTCCTCGCGCGGCAGATCGGCAGCGGTAAAGATCGCACCGAGAAACAGCCATGAGCCGAATTGGCGCGAGACGAGGTTGGTGTGCTTGCCCTGCCAGCCGAGCCCCGCCGCTTGTGCCAGCGGCTTTTCCATGACCGCGGCGGTATCGACGAACACTTTGACCTCGCAGCCGGATGCGGCGACCAGCCATCGCGCCAGCGCTTTCAGACGCTTCTTGATCAGGTCGTGATAATCGTCGCCCTGCGCATAGACCGAGATCGCACCGCGCGAGCGCTGGGCCAAGATCGCCAGCGGGTTTTCATCGGGACCATAATTGACGCCGAGCATGATCACCGAGCGCACACCCGGCCACAGCACGCGCGGATCGGTGCGGCGCTCCGGATTGGTGGCCAGCCACGCCATGTCGCCATGCGCGCCGGCATCGAGAAATTCGCGGAAATGCTGACCCGCTTCGATGATCGCACCGGGATCGGTCACGCCGATGCAGTCGAAGCCGAGCGCGCGGGCTTGGTTCGCGAGCTCAGCCCGCAATTCAGCGGAGGTATTTGCCTCTTTGCCGGTCGACTCTGGCGCAATATTCCTCGTCATGGCCGGGCTTGTCCCGGCCATCCACGTCTTCGCTCGCCGATCTGATCAAGAAAGACGTGGATGCCCGCGACAAGCGCGGGCATGACGGAAAACATCAGAAATCGAGGTCCACATAAGTCTGCGACGCCGGCACGCCCGCCAGCCATTCGCTCAGCAGCGGACGGAACGACGGGCGGGATTTCACCCGCGCGTACCACGCCTTTGCCGCGTCGTCCTCGACCCATGGCACGTCGCCCAGATAATCGATCGCCGAAAGATGCGCCGCGGCGGCGAGGTCCGCGTAGCTGAGCCGATCGCCGGCCAGGAAGTTTCGCGTCCGCGCCAGCCAGCCGATATAGGCCAGATGATAGCGCACATTGGCCTTTGCCGCGCGGATCACATCGGCCGCCGGCGGGCCGCCGCCGTCATCCTCTCGCATGAAGCGCTTGTAGATGCGCTCGGTAACCAGCGGATGAGAGGCTTCCTCGAAAAACTTTTCGTTGAACCAGGCCATCAGCCGGCGCACCTCGATGCGCTCATTCATCCCCGACGGCAATAGCCGGCGCTCTCCCATCGCGGCGCCATGGCTCTCATCGAGATACTCCGCGATAATGCCGGCGCCCGGAATCGCCGGGTGGCCTTCGGCGACCAACACCGGCGTCGTGCCGGCGGGGTTCAACACCAAAAACGCCTCGCGCCGTTCCCAGGCCCGCTCCTCCTCCAGACGAAGGTCCAAACCGTGCTCGCCAAGTACGAGCCGTATAAAGCGCGAATGCGGGCAGAATGGGTGATGAAACAGCGTGAACATGCAGCCCTTGATAAATTTCTAGGTCTTAAGAAAGCCTCTCACTGCGGCAGGCTAGTACCCGCTTTCCGATTTGAAGTTCCTGTTCGAGTTTGCCGCGGGTCATGTAGGAACTTCAAATCGGCGGCACTAGCGGCAGAGGTGCGCCAAACTACAGAAGCTTGTGACCGAGGCAACCTCTTGTTTTCGTGTTTTTGACGTTGCGGGGTGGAAGCGAATAGGCGAGAAGAACCGGGCTTTTTTCGGCCGGTATCGAGCAGATTGGCCGCAAGGGATCCGCGAACTTTTCAAAACGGGGCGCTAGCTCATGATGTCTGATTGGTTGAGAGCGGTGATTCTCGGCATTGTCGAGGGCATCACGGAATTTTTGCCGGTCTCCTCGACCGGTCATATGCTGCTGGTGAAGCGCTTCTTCGGTCTTGGCGAAGGCAGTTTCTGGGACAGTTTCGTCGTTCTCATTCAGCTCGGCGCGATCCTTGCGATCGTCGTCATCTATTTCGCCAAGCTGTGGCGAATTGCGCTTGGCATGTTTTCCAATCCCGATGACCGGCGCTTCGTGATCGGCGTGCTGGTGGCGTTTCTGCCCGCGGTCATCATCGGCCTGATTGCCGGGAAGTACATCAAGGAGGTGCTGTTCAATCCGTGGGTGGTGTGCTTTTCGCTGATCGTCGGCGGCGCCGTTCTGTTGTGGGTCGATCAGCTCGATCACAAGCCGCATGAGCACGACGCCACCAAATTTCCCTTGCTGACGTATCTGTGGATCGGGTTTGCACAGTGCCTCGCGATGATTCCCGGCGTGTCACGCTCCGGCGCCAGCATCGTCGCGGCGATGCTGCTCGGGGCCGACAAGCGCGCCGCGGCGGAGTTCTCGTTCTTCCTGGCGATCCCGACCATGGCCGGCGCGTTCGCCTACGATTTCTACAAGAACCGGGCCGAGATGACGGCCGACCATCTGGGGATCGTCGCGATCGGATTTGTGGTGTCGTTCATCACCGCGATCGTCGTGGTGAAGACATTTCTCAACTACGTGACCCGCCGCGGCTTCACGCTGTTTGCATGGTGGCGCGTCATCGTCGGCACGCTCGGCCTGATCGCTCTGGCGATGGGAAGGTAGCGGTTCCTCATGGTGAGGAGGCGCCCTTGCGCCGTCTCGAACCATGAGCTGGCGCGCATTCTCATCCTTCGAGACGCGGCCAAGAGGCCGCTCCTCAGGATGAGGACCCAATGCATGACGGAGAAACGGCTACGTCCCGTTGTGTGCGAACTGCCCCGCCTTGCGGAAGCGCCAGAGGTATTGCGGCGCAACCGCTTCCAGCGAATCCGGCGCAATTCCGAGCCCCTCCAGCGTCAGCCCGGCGGCTCTCGCCGGCTCCGACACCACATTGTCGCTGCGTAACAGCGCCACCTGATCGGGCGTCAGTTTCAGCGGCCCCGGCGCGAACTGCAGCAACAGCGCCTGCAATTTTGCCAGTCCGAACGGCAGCGATACCAGCATGCGATGACGCTCGATGGTTGCGAGAATAAATTCCATGACCTCGCGCATCGCCAGCACTTCCGGTCCGCCGAGCTCGTAGGTCGCACCCGCCTTGGCGTTGCCGTCGACGGCCTCGGCGACCGCGGCCGCGACGTCACCGACATAGACCGGCTGCAGTTTTGTCATCCCGCCGCCGATCAACGGCAGCGCCGGCGACATCAGCGCGAGCGCCGCGAAACGATTGGTGAACTGGTCCTCCGGCCCGAACACGACCGAAGGCCGCAGGATCGTGGCGGAGGGAACGGCCGACAGCACGGCTTTTTCGCCCGCGGCCTTGGAGCGCGCGTAGCGCGACGGCGAGTTCTCATCGGCGCCGATGGCGGAAACATGCACCATCCGCGCCCCGATCGCGGCAGCTGCCTTCGCCACGGCGCCCGCACCGGCAGCCTGCACGGCGTCGAATCGCTGCGCCCCGCTCTCAGCCAGGATGCCGACGAGATTGATGGCGATGCGGGAGTCGCGCATCGCCGCGGCGATCGAGGCCGGGTAGCGCAGATTGGCCTGCACGGCGTGAATTTGACCGACCCTGCCGAGCGGCTGCAGGTGACCGGCCAGTTCCGGCCGTCGCACCGCTACCCGGATGCGATAGTCGCGCTTGCAGAGCGCGCGGACCACGTTCCGTCCCACAAAGCCGGACCCTCCGAAAACCGTCACCAGGGTATCCAGATTCGATGGCATGGGATCATTTCCTGCGGGTCAAAATCGGTCGATCACGGGGGTATTTAGCCGCTTCGCGATACGCCATCACATTCGCGCTGTACAGGCTATTTGAGCCGCGCTTTCTCGAATTTGACAAGCACGCGAGCGATCCGTAGTAACCGGCCCGGGCCCAGGTGGCGGAATTGGTAGACGCGCTGGCTTCAGGTGCCAGTGGCTTAACGGCCGTGAAGGTTCGAGTCCTTTCCTGGGCACCATTTTTCGCCCAAGCCCCTCATCATTTCGGTTGCAGGCCGCGCGCGAGCAGCTTCAGCGCCAGCTCGGCGCGCTGCATCGGCACGAGGCTGCGATAGGTGCGCGCGAGCAACAGCGCGCCCTCGAGCTGGCTCAGCACCATGGTGGCGGCGAGGTCCGCTTCTCCCGCCGGCATGCCGAAGCGGAACAGCCCGCGTTTGATTTCGTTCTCCCATTTCTGAAAGGCGCCGCGGGTGGCTGCACCCAGCACCTCGGATTGCGCGGACGTTTCCAGCGCGGTGGTCGCGATCGGACACCCTTCGCTGAAATTGGATTTTTCCAGATCGGAGGCCATGCCGCGCGCAATGCGGGTGAGAAACACCTCGGCGTTTTCTGAGGTCGCGGCGGCGTGCGCGATGGCCTGACGTACGGCCTCGCCAGCGAGCGTGAGAGCGGCCTCGCCGATTTCCTCCTTGCCTTTCGGAAAATGGAAATAGAGCGAGCCCCGCGGCGAGCCGCCAGCCGCCAGGATGTCGTGCAGGGCCGTCCCGTGATAACCCTGTTGGCGAAACAAGCGGGCTGCGGCGGCCAGCGTTTTCCCTTTGGAATCAGTAGCTTTTGCCATGCAAAAAAATATCACTTGCAAATCAGTATGTCGACCTTCATAATATGTAGGATGACATACATACTCATTTTGATCACCGCGTTAGCGGCCCTCCCGCTTCAGAGCCGTGCGCAGCCGGACCGAATACCCATCCGCATTGAGGAAAAAGCCATGGCTGGCCTCACCGAAGAACAAGCCCGTGCCGCGATCGCGCCCTGGTACAGCCTTTTCAATGTGGCCAGTCGAGGCGACGTCAAAGCCATCCAGGAGCGGGTCCTGACGGTGGATTACGAATCCTGCGCCGGCTACTTGCCGGGCGAATGCTGGGGCCGGGACACCTCGATCAAAGTGGTTTCGAATTTCGCCAACAGCATTCCCGACATGAAATTCGACATCAAGGAAGTGCTGGTCGCGGGCGATCGCGTGATCGTGCGGGGCGAAGTGACCGGCACGCCGTCAGGCGAATTGTTTGGCGTGCCGCATTCCGGCAAGAGCTTTCGCATCATGGCGGTCGACATTCAAACCATCCGGGACGGCAAGATCGCAAGAACCTTCCACATGGAAAACTGGCTCAGCGCGATCGGGCAGCTTCGCGCCAAATAAGCGGCGGAGCCTCAAATTGCGGCCGCAAACCCCGCCATTGGCGCTAATTTCATAACGTGAGCGGCCCGCCTGCCGCTCGCCTCTTTCGAATTTGAGCGGTAGTTTACACCGCATCGATTCGACGAGGCTCATAAACGCCATGACCGTACGCCTGCATCGCGGCGATCTGCCCGATCTCACCCGCTACACCGACTCGGTGGCGATCGATACCGAGACCATGGGGCTGCATCCGCACCGCGACCGGCTTTGCGTGGTGCAGATGTCGAACGGCGACGGCAGTGCCGATGTCGTCCAGATTCCGAGGGATCATGGAAAGGGCCAAGCCGACGCGCCGAACCTGAAGGCGCTGCTGGCCGATCCGAAGGTGACAAAAATTTTCCATTTCGCGCGCTTCGATCTCGCCGCGCTCTACAACACCCTCGGCGTGATGCCGCAGCCGGTGTATTGCACCAAGATCGCCTCGCGGCTTAGTCGCACCTACACCGATCGCCACGGCCTGAAGGACCTGGTGCGCGAGGTGCTCAACATCGATCTGTCGAAGCAGCAGCAATCGAGTGACTGGGGCGCCCAAAGCCTCAGCGAAGCGCAGCTGGCGTACGCTGCCTCCGACGTATTGCATCTGCATGCCTTGCGCGAACGCCTCGATGCCATGCTTGCGCGCGAGGGCCGCATCGGGCTGGCGCAAGCCTGTTTCGAATTCCTGCCCACGCGGGCAAAGCTCGATCTGCAGGGCTGGGACACCGAGGACATTTTCGCGCATTCGTGAGTGGATAGGCCCTTTTGCGCGCCATACGGGGAGATGCGCCCCGTTTCGGACACACTCCTAACAAGAGGTTCTGGCTGCGCGATCCCGCGATCCCCTGTAGAATGATCAGGGTCTCGCCTCGCCTGGAGCAATAGTGAATTCAGTTCAAAATCCAGCCTATCAAGCCGGAATGGAGGCGCGCTTTGCGATCGCCGAGCGCCACAGCCGGATCGTGCGGGCGCTGCGCATTGCGGTCCCCGCCGCCGTGATCCTGTCGCTGGCGGCCATCATCCTGGTGTCGATCTTCAATCCGTTCCGGATGCTATTGCCCAAGCTGCCGCTGGAGATGGGAAACCTCGTCGTTTCCGGCACCAAGATCACGATGGAGTCGCCGCATCTGTCGGGTTACTCGCCGGATCGGCGGCCGTACGAAGTCTGGGCAAAAACCGCGACCCAGGATGTCACCGCCCCGGATCACGTCGAACTCAAGACGCTGCGGGCCAAGGTGTTGATGGAGGATCAGTCGACCGTCACGCTGGACGCGCTCAACGGGCTGATGGATACCAAGCAGCAACTGCTCGATTTGCACAAGGATATCTACCTGCAGACCACCGCCGGCTACGAAGCGTGGATGAGCCAGGCGTTTGTCGACATGGGCAAGGGCACGGTGACGTCGGACGAACATGTTGATGTGAAATGGTTGGGCGGAACGCTGTCCGCCGATAAGCTCAAGATCACCGGCGGCGGCGAAGTGGTGAGGTTCGATGGCAATGTCGTGATGAACCTCGACAAGCTGCCTGCTGCGGAGAGTGCGCCGGAGCAACCTGTTGCGCCCGAGGCGGCGCGGCCCGCCAAGACGCGGTCGGTCTCCAGCAAGTCCTCCAACCCCAGATGATCCGAATGAAGGGTTTTCCGCGCAGCACCCTGATACGGCGGATCGCGGTTGGCGGCTACGGTGCCGCCATTGCGCTCGCCATGATCGCTGCCGGTCAAGCCACGGCGCAGAATGCGGTGACGGGCGTTCCCAATGCGATGCAGGGCTTCTCGCAAAATCGCGACCAGCCGATCCAGATCGAATCCGCCACGCTGGAGATGCGCGACAAGAAAAAGGAAGCAACCTTCGCCGGCAATGTGAAAGTGGTGCAGGGCGATACCACCATGACGTCCAAGACGCTGGTTGTTTTCTACGAATCGGCTCCGGCCGCCGCGGCGCCCGCGGCTGGTTCGAAAACCGCGGCCAAACCGGCCCCGATCCAGTCCGCGACGCCCGGTCCCGGCGGCACCTCGTCGATCAAGCGGCTGGAGGCGAGAGGCAGTGTGGTCGTGACCCAGAAGGATCAGGTGGTGACCGGCGAGACCGCGGTCTTCGACACCAAGACCAACCTCGTCACGATGCTGGGCGGCGTGGTCCTGACCCAATGCAAGAATGTGCTTCGCGGCGACCGCCTGCTCGTCGACATGACGACTGGTGTCTCCCGGGTGGAGTCCGACAGCGGCAAGGTCCAGGCCTTGCTCCCACAAGGGGGAGGAAGCGATTGCGGCTCCGCCAAGCCGGGCAGCCCCTCATCAGCGCCTCCGGCTGGGCCCGGGAGCTCAAATAAACCGAAATAATACCAATAGCTTGCAAGTTAGCCATCCTGGACGCTGTTGAAGCCCGTGGCGGGAGCCTGTATCTCCCTCATGACGCAAGGGGTGCATAGCGCGTTGGCCGAAGCGTGGACGCTTTGGCCAAGCATGCACGGCGCGGTGATCCTACCCTCACATCGAGGGGAGTGTTTCGCTGGGCAAGGGACATCCATTCCTTCATGTTGCGCGAGCGCGCGAATCGCGTTGGGCGCGGGTCGCCGAACACCGTGAAAGGCTTAAGCGAGCGGGAATGGTGGATTTACTCGGCATGTTCCGTCGCCGCCCGGTGAAGCGTAGATCGCCGGGATTTGCGCGCACGAGCGCGGATATCGCCGCGCTCGGCGACAGCATGGGCGAGATGCTGACGAGCCCGGTGCGGGACGTGCCGCCGCTGGCACGCGCCGCGCCGCTGCAAAAGCTGGATCTGCCCCAGTCCGAAAGGCCACGTTCGTCTCCAGCCAGGACCAGCGGCGCGGCGGCACCTCGGCCGACGCAGCGGGCGGGCTATCTGGCTGTGCATAGCGTGGAAAAGAGTTTTGGCACCCGTCAGGTCGTGCGGGGCGTCAGTATTTACGTCCGCCGCGGCGAGGCGGTTGGTTTGCTGGGTCCAAACGGCGCTGGCAAGACCACGGTGTTTTACATGATCACCGGCCTGATCAAGGCCGATCGCGGCAGCATCGAACTCGACGGCCACGACGTCACCCGATTGCCGATGTACCAGCGCGCCCGGCTCGGCATTGGTTACCTGCCGCAGGAAGCCTCGATCTTTCGCGGCCTCACGGTGGAACAGAATATCCGCGCGGTGCTGGAGGTCGTCGAACCCTCGCGGAAAAAGCGCGAGGCGGAACTCAATTCCCTGCTCGACGAATTCAACATCACCCGGCTGCGGAAAACCCCGTCAATTGCACTGTCGGGCGGCGAGCGGCGCCGCGTCGAGATCGCGCGCGCGTTGGCCACCCGGCCCAACTACATGCTGCTCGACGAGCCTTTCGCCGGCATCGATCCGATTGCGGTCGGCGATATCCAGGATCTCGTCCGTCATCTTACCAATCGTGGTATCGGCGTGTTGATCACCGACCACAATGTCCGGGAAACGCTGGGGCTGACCGACCGTGCCTATATCGTCTATGCGGGAGAGATTTTGACCGAGGGCAGTCCGGATGAAATCGTCAACAATCCGGATGTTCGCCGCCTCTACCTCGGCGAGGAATTCCGGCTTTAGCCTTGGCCTTTAGGCTTGGACCGGAAAATCCTCTTTAACCTTGGCTGGAAATCGGCCCGGCGCATGACCCGCCAAAGTGTGAGCGGCTTGGCGCTAAGGTCATGCGCTCACTTAGAAATTTATGGCGCGTTCGGACGCAAAACCGGATTCCACTTTTGCCGATCGCGCCATAGAGCTTTTTTCCCATTCGTCAAGCCGTGTACATCGGCTTGGGACTAGTTTAAGCAAGAATCGGACCAACTTTCCGGGAACGGTTCTTGTCTCCATGGCGCTGACGCAGAGATTAGAGTTCCGCCAGTCGCAGTCACTGGTGATGACGCCGCAGCTGATGCAGGCGATCAAGCTGCTGCAGCTGTCGAATCTCGACCTGTCGGCCTTTGTCGAAGAGGAATTGGAGCGAAATCCGCTGCTGGAGCGTGCCAGCGATGGCTCCGAGGCCGCCCTGGCGGGCGAAGTAGCGCCCGAGCGGGCTGAATTCTCCGATTTTGACGAGGCGGGCGTTGGCCATGGCGACGATGCAAGCGGCGGGGCCAACGGGTCCGCCGGCGAGGCCTTCGAGCCGGCGCAGGAAGAGTGGTTGAACCGCGATCTCGGCAGCCGTACCGAGATCGAGCAGACCCTCGATGCCCCCCTCGACAACGTATTCTCCGAGGAGCCCGCCGAAGCCGCCGCCCGCACCGCGCAGGATGCGGCGCCGACGGCGTATACCGAATGGGGCGGCGGCGCCTCCAACGATGACAGCTATAACCTCGAGGCCTTTGTCGCCGCCGAGGTGACGCTCGGCAGTCATCTTGCGGAACAATTGGCAGTGGCGTTCGCAGCCCCGGCGCAACGCATGATCGGCCAATACCTGATCGATCTGGTCGATGAGGCGGGCTACCTGCCGCCGGATCTCGGTCAGGCCGCCGACCGGCTCGGCGCATCGCCGAAAGACGTCGAAGCGGTCTTGACGGTGCTGCAGAAATTCGATCCGCCCGGCGTTTGCGCGCGAAGCCTAAGCGAGTGTCTGGCGATTCAGCTGCGCGAACTCAATCGTTACGATCCTGCGATGCAGGCGCTGGTGGAGCATCTCGATCTATTGGCCAAGCGCGATATCGCCTCTTTACGGAAATTATGCGGGGTCGATGACGAAGACATCACCGACATGATCGGTGAAATTCGCCGTCTCGATCCGAAGCCGGGTTTGAAGTTCGGTGCGGCGCGGATGCAGACCATGGTGCCGGACGTCTATGTACGGCCCGGGCCCGATGGCGGCTGGCATGTCGAACTCAACAGCGACACGTTACCGCGCGTGCTGGTCAACCAGACCTATTACACCGAGCTGTCGAAGACGATTCGCAAGGATGGCGACAAGTCCTATTTCAGCGATTGCCTGCAGAACGCGACCTGGCTGGTGCGCGCGCTCGATCAGCGCGCCCGCACCATTCTCAAGGTCGCAACCGAGATCGTGCGCCAGCAGGATGGCTTCTTCACCCATGGCGTGGCGCATTTGCGGCCGCTCAATCTGAAGGCTGTCGCCGATGCGATCCAGATGCACGAATCGACGGTGTCGCGGGTCACCGCCAATAAATACATGGCGACCAACCGCGGTAGTTTTGAATTGAAGTATTTCTTCACCGCCTCGATCGCGTCGGCCGATGGCGGCGAAGCCCATTCGGCGGAGGCGGTTCGCCACCACATCAAGCAATTGATCGATGCGGAGGATCCCGCGCTGATCCTCTCGGACGACACCATCGTGGAACGATTGCGCGAATCCGGCATTGATATCGCCCGCCGCACCGTCGCCAAGTACCGCGAAGCGATGCGGATCCCCTCGTCGGTGCAGCGCCGGCGCGACAAACAAAGCATGCTTGGCAATGCGCTTTCGGCACCAGCCGCCTCCGCCGACCGGTCCCGGGACACGCAGCCAGCTTGATTGCGTCCCGGCTAAATCGGGATAGTGTCGGTTCCGCTCAAGAATCGAGGCACACAATGACTCTCCGAATCTCGGGAAAAAGCATCAGTGTCGGCGACGCCTTGCGCGGGCGGGTAAGCGAGCGCACCGAGGAAGTGCTGCGCAAATATTTCGACGGCAATTATTCCGGACACATCACGCTGAGCAAGGATGGTTTCGGATTTCGCACCGACTGCGCGCTGCATCTGGATTCGGGAATTACGCTCGAGGCCGATTCCAATGCCGCCGACGCCTATGCCAGCGCCGACCAGGCGCTGCTGATGATCGAAAAGCGGCTGCGCCGTTACAAGAGCCGGCTAAAGGATCGCTCGGCCCGCAAGGCCCATGCGGCCTCCGAGGCGCTGGCCGGGATGGACGCGCCGAGCTATGTCATCGAGGCCCCGGCGGAAGGCAACGAGGTCACAGCCTATAGCCCGGTCATCATCGCGGAGGCGACCACGTCGCTAAAGCGGCTTTCGGTCAGCGAAGCGGTGATGGAACTGGATTTGACCGGTGCCAACTGCCTGGTGTTCCAGCATGGCTCAAGCGGCCGGGTGAACATCATTTACCGCCGCCCGGACGGCAATGTCGGCTGGATTGACCCCCCTGTCGTCAACTCCGGGGGGTAGGCACCAAACGGCATTGACGCCCAGGAGGACCCTCCCTATGGTCCGCGCCCTTAACGATAGGGGCTGGGAATAACCCCGCGGGTGTTGGCACCGCTCTTGCGTTGGAGTAGAAGCCCCCCCAGTTAGGACCCGGGCGGAAGGCGGCCGCCTTTCCCGCTTCATCTTCCAGATGCCGCCCCCTGAAACCTGTTTCGCAACCTGACGGTCAATTACCTCGGAACGCCCCATGACGATTACCGATCTGGTCGCACCCGAGGCGATTCTCCCGGCATTGAAGGTCAACAGCAAGAAGCAGGCGCTCCAGGAACTGGCAGCGCGGGCCGCAAACCTCACCGGGCAGAATGAACGCTCGATCTTCGAGGTCCTGCTGCAGCGGGAAAAGCTGGGAACCACCGCGGTCGGCTACGGTGTCGCCATCCCGCACGGCAAGCTTCCCAAACTGGAAAGGCTGTTCGGTCTGTTTGCCCGCCTGGAACGTCCGATCGATTTCGAGTCGATGGACGGCCAGCCGGTCGATCTGGTGTTCCTGCTGCTGGCGCCGGAGGGCGCAGGCGCCGATCACCTCAAGGCGCTGGCGCGCATTGCGCGGCTGTTACGCGATCAGGACGTCGCCAAGAAGCTGCGTGCCTCGCGGGATGCGCCGGCGATCTATTCGGTGCTGGCGCTGCCCCCGGCGAGCGCCGCGTAACGCGAATGCCCGCGTAAACTTGCCTGCGCGCGACGACCGATTTTCTGGTGGGAAACTTGTCTACGAAGGTTGAGCGATACGCGAGTCAAGCCCGCGTATGACTCATCAGCAGTTTGCGGCTGCGCCAGCGAAACCAGCAAGTGAACGCCGAAGCGCTCGCGCCAGTCACACGCCCGACATGGGCCTACGTCAGTGCACGCTCACCGCCTGCAACTCATTGCTCCAGGCGTTCGCAACCGCGGCTTCCCGGCTGTCGGTCAGCATGATCGGCGTACCGTCGGCGGCATGGAGCGCAAACAGTTTCAATCCGGGCGCGATCTTCGGCGCCTGCGGGAACAGCACCGGCACGTCCTCGGAACGGACCTGCTTCACATAAGCGATATGGCCCTCACCAAGCTGGGCCAACGCCTCCAGGGAGACGCGCGGTTCCGACGCAACATTACCTTCAGTCATGGTCTCGACTCCTTCTAAGTCTAAGCGGTCGAGTCCGCTACTCGTTCCATTATTCGTGTTCATTGATAGCAATTGTCTTAACGACCTTCTCCGGCTCGGGCCGGGCGAGGTCGATCGACAACAGCCCGTTTTTCAAGTCCGCGCCCAGCACCTGCATCCCCTCCGCCAGCACGAAGGTGCGCTGGAAGTGGCGCGCGGCGATGCCGCGATGGATGTATTGCCGGGTCTTGTCGTCCTGCTGGCGACCCCGGATCACGAGCTGATTTTCCTCAATGGTTACATCGAGTTGGTCACGGGTAAAACCCGCCACCGCCAGCGTGATCCGTAACCGTTCGGGCTGGCCGTTGGAACGGTCGCACCGCTCGATATTGTAGGGCGGATAACCATCGGCGCCCTTGACGACGCGGTCGAGCACACGCTCGATTTCATCGAATCCCAACAGGAAGGGACTGGATAGCGAAGGAACACGAGACATATTTTTGCAAAGCCCTCTCGAAGCGACTTTGAAGTTCAGGGCCCTTGCGGCGCCCCATCTCGATCGGACGGCGGATTTGCCGTCCAGTCGAAATCAATATGGGCATGATTTGGAGGGTGTTCAAGCACCTCGGAATCGGGAAAAATAAGGCCGAAGCTCGCGCCGTGTCAGTTTGCGGCTCCGACCAATTCAGACTCGCGACGGCCGCCGAAAAGTCTTCAGAGGCGCTTCTTTGCAAAGGCTCGGCCGGATCCTGACTTCAGATATTTCTCAAACTCGAAGGCCTGTCTTTCATCGGTAAACGCAATGTATGTCTTTATGCGCCAAGGCCTGTATTTCGAGGTATGGGAAACCTCGCCTGCATTGTGCTTTGCCAACCGTGCGCCACAGTCATCTGTGATGCCGACGTAGTAATGCTCGAAATCGTGACTTTCGAGAATATAGACGTATTTCATGAGCACCGCAGCCTTCACCACGATAGAGGTTGCCAAGGCCCGTCTTCGCCCTTCGGGCTACGCCGCGGCAGCCTTCGCTACGATGGGGCTCGCCGAGCCGAAGCAGGCGTAGCCTGCGAAGGCTGGTGGAGCCAGGCGGGATCGAACCGCCGACCTCTTGCATGCCATGCAAGCGCTCTCCCAGCTGAGCTATGGCCCCTTAAACCTTCCGCGCGCTTCTGGTCGGGCGCGGGCGAAACCCTGAACACAGTTCAGGGCCGATCTCAAGTCTCCTCGTCGCCGCCGACGTCGCCGATGATGTCGGTCACGTCCTCGTCGCCTTCTTCTTCATCTGCGATGAAGGTGGAGTCGTCATCGTCGTCATCTTCGATGGTCTCGTCGATCTCGATATCGTCTTCCGACTCCGGAACGACGGCCTTGACCTTGCCGGTGTTCTCCTCGGCATCGGCTTCCTCGAGCGGCACCAACTCTTCGGCCTCCACCGGCTCCGGCGTCGCTTCGGCAGCTGCTGCCGCGGCACTGGCGCGCGCCGCGGCGTCGGCACGGGTTCGCGGTGGCGGAACGGGTGCAATCGGTACGACCTCGCCGGTATAAGGTGAAATCACCGGGTTCTTGTTGAGATCGTAGAATTTCTTGCCTGTCGTCGGGCAAATACGCTTGGTTCCGAGATCGGATTTGGCCACGTGTGGAATCCTGGAAATTTTTCGAAAAACGGTGCTTCACTTGGCTAGTTGGCGCGCCGCTGTCAATAGCGGTTTGCGGAAGACGGGACGGCCGCGTGACGCGGCGCGGCTCATGTGGTACCTGCCGCCGGCGTAGAGGACACAATCTTGACTCATTCGGATAACGTTGCAGGTCACGCCGTAGGTCATTTGGCCGGTCATTCGGTGCCGCTTGAGGCGCGTTCGAGCGGGCCTTTGACCGGGAAGGTCCGCGTTCCCGGGGACAAGTCCATTTCGCACCGTGCCTTGATTTTGGGCGCATTGGCGGTCGGCGAAACCCGGATTTCTGGCCTGCTCGAGGGTGAAGACGTGCTCAACACCGCCAAGTCCATGGGGGCGCTGGGCGCGAAGGTCGAGCGAACCGGCGCGTTCGCCTGGTCGGTGCGCGGCGTCGGCGTGGCCGGGTTCGCAGAGCCGCAAGCCCCTCTCGATTTCGGCAATTCCGGCACCGGTTGCCGGCTGGTGATGGGCGCGGTGGCGGGTTGTCCGATCACGGCGGTGTTCGACGGCGACGCCTCGCTGCGCAGCCGGCCGATGCGGCGGGTGCTGGATCCCCTGGAATTGATGGGCGCGCGGGTCGGCGCATGTGGGGACGGCGGCCGCCTTCCGTTAACCCTCAACGGCGCGCGCGATCCGTTGCCGATCCTCTACCGCACGCCGGTGGCATCCGCGCAGATCAAGTCCGCGGTGCTGTTGGCGGGGCTCGCCGCACCCGGGATTACGACCGTGATCGAAGCCGAGGCCAGCCGCGACCATACCGAATTGATGCTGAAGCATTTCGGCGCCGAGATCGTCTCGATCCCAGAAGGGCGCCGTGGCCGCAAAATCGCGCTCACGGGCCAGCGTGAACTTCACGGCGCCAAAGTCGTGGTGCCGGCCGATCCGTCTTCCGCTGCCTTCCCGATCGTGGCCGCCTTGATTGTGGAGGGCTCCGACATCGTGTTGTCGGACGTGATGACCAATCCGCTGCGCACCGGGCTGTTTGCGACCCTGCGCGAGATGGGGGCCTCGATCGAGGAAAACGCTGTCCGTGGCGATGCCGGCGAGCCCATGGCAGAGCTGCGGGTGCGCGCCTCGAAACTGCGGGGCGTCGAAGTGCCGCCCGAGCGCGCGCCCTCGATGATCGATGAATATTTGATACTGGCAGTAGCCGCGAGCTTCGCCGAAGGCACCACGATCATGCGCGGGTTGCAGGAATTGCGTGTCAAGGAATCCGACCGGTTGGAAGCCACCGCCGCCATGCTGCGCGTCAACGGCGTCAAGGTAGAAATTGTCGGCGACGACATGATCATCGAAGGCAAGGGTCATGTTTCCGGCGGCGGTCTCGTCGCCACCCACATGGATCATCGGATCGCGATGTCGGCGCTGGTGATGGGACTTGCCGCCGACAAACCGGTGAAGGTCGACGACACCGCCTTCATCGCCACTTCATTTCCGGATTTTATCCCAATGATGCGTTCGCTGGGGGCGGAGTTTTCATGAGGGAGGCGAGATGAGTGCAACTTTCGGCCGCGACGCTTTGCTTGAGGCCTTCGATCAGATCGGTCGGGCGGCAGCGCGGGCAGGAACCAAACTGCAGATCGCTGTCTACGGGGGTTCCGCGCTAATGCTGGCCAGCAATTTTCGGTTTGCCACCGAAGATGTCGACGTATCCGAACTTCAACGGCCGCTACCTGATTGGCTGGCGGCGATTGTACGCGAAATCGCCGAGAAATATCATTGGCCGGAGGACTGGTTCAATGACGGGGTCGCCTTTCACCTCAGTTCGATGGCTGACCGAGCCGCCGATCACCTGGAATTCGGCACGTTTCCGCGAGACGGTTCCTCGCCGGGGCTTGTGGTTTCGGTTCCATCGGCAGAATATTTGCTTGCCTTGAAATTAAAGGCTGCTCGGGTCAACGACCCAATACGGGGTGAAACGGAACGGCTCGATATTCTCAACTTGATGCAAGTCGTGGGCATATCGACCGTGGACGACGCGATAGCCTTGCTTGGCCGCTACTTCCCAGTCAGTGCGGCCTCTTCCGAGAAGCAGCGTTTTTTGTTGGCGAACATGAACCGTGAGGGAGGAGTGGATGCGCCCAAATACCCTCGCTGACGCCGTCGAAAGGATTCAGGCCGGCAGCGCTCGGGATGCCGTCCTCGCTGAATTCGTCGACACGTTCGATCTGGCAAAAACCGATTGGGATCGCTATGCATCGATCGAGCGCGAACCAGAGTTGACGGGCGATAATCAGCTGGACGCACTGGTCGGTGCCATCGCCGAATACCTCGCTAAGCAGCGTAGGCTTGGCCGCGTTCCAAAATGGGTTTCTAATCCGTCGCGGCGCTTGGCCAGCCCATGGTTTACAACGGCAGCGCCATCGGACGCTATGAGAGAATATTTGACCTTCAGCAGCCCTGCCGAATTTGCGTCGCGCAACATTTTCACTGAGGAGCGGCCGCTGCGGCGGGCCCGTGGTCCTCAGGCATTCAAGATATAGATCGAGATGATCATCGCCATCGACGGACCCGCGGCCTCGGGCAAGGGGACGCTCGGCAAGCGCCTTGCCCACCATTACGGCTATCGTCACCTCGATACCGGCGTGATCTATCGCGCGGTGGCCTACGCCCTGATGCAGTCCGGTCATGATCTCCGGGACGAAGCGGCTGCGGTGGCGGCTGCCATGGAACTCGATCCCGAAAAGTTCGGTAATCCTGCCC
>Ga0137403_10003625_pt1 | contig 18485 bp, 16 predicted proteins | sample CZOMad2_1_16fung_FD_122057 | JGI IMG/M metagenome (GOLD analysis project Ga0137403, IMG submission 122057) | Vadose zone soil fungal communities from Angelo Coast Range Reserve, California, USA - CZOMad2_1_16fungal (Hybrid Assembly) | ecosystem: Environmental > Terrestrial > Soil > Vadose zone...
GCGATCCGGGCCTGCAAGGCGGTCGCGGACCTGCCGGTCATGGCCACCATGTTCTTCCAGTACGAGGAGCTGCACGACCGCGACCGCACGATGTGGGGCGACAGCCCGGCCGACGTGGCCAAGCAGCTCCTGGCCGCGGGGGCGGACGTGGTGGGGATGAACTGCGGGCGTGGGCCGGATCGGGCCATCGTCATCATCCGCGAGATGCGGCAGGTCACGGACGCCCCGCTCATCGCCTACCCGAACGCGGGGCTGCCGATCACCACCGGCGGACGCACCACCTACGAGCTCGGCCCCGAGGAGATGGTCAAGGACTACCCGGCCCTCCTCGACGCCGGCTGCAATATCGTCGGGGGCTGCTGCGGCTCGAATCCCGAGCACATCCGCCTCATCGCCGACGTGGTGCGCTCCCGTCGCGCGCGGTGACCGCGGCGCTCTCCGTCCTCTCTCCGAACCCCGCCGTCCTGGAGGGCCTGCCGCTCGCGATCGACCGGGACGAGGTCCTGCGCTTCCAGGGCTATAAGAAGGACGTGGACGTCCCCAGCCCGCAGGTGCTGGCGATCTTCGAGGAAGCCCTGGCGCTCGGCCTCCGCCTCTCGACGCCCCGGGTGGTCTACCGTGCGGTCGCGGTGACCGGCGGTGCGGCCGATCGCATCGACGCGGGCGGCGAGCGGCTGCACGTCCCGCAGATCGCGCGGCTCTGGGGCGCCATCGAGGTGGTGGGCACGGGCATCTGCACGGTGGGCGAGGCCATCGAGGCGCGCGTGCGCCAGCTCTTCGACGCGCGCGAGTTTCCGCTCGCGGTCATGCTCGATAGCGTCGGGTCCGCCGCGGTGGAGAGCCTCGCCGAGTACGCCAACGACTTGCTCTGCCAGGCCGGGCTCCGGGCGGGGACGAAGGTCACCAACCGGATCAGCCCGGGCTACGCCGGATGGGACACCGCCGAGCAGGCGGCGCTCTTCCGCCTGTGCCCGGGCGACCTCATCGGCGTGCGCCTGAACGACGCCTGCTTCATGACGCCGGGCAAGAGCATCAGCTGGCTGGTGGGGATCGGCGCCGAGGCGCGGGTGGACCACTACTTCACCCAGTGCCGCCGCTGCTGGATGCGCGACTGTGCCTATCGCCGGGCGCCCGCCGCGACCACGGTGCGGCAGCCGGGCGAGGGGGTGTGGTGATAGGCTGGGTGGACACATGAGCGACAACGTGATCCTGGTCGGCTTCATGGGAGCGGGCAAGTCGTCGGTGGGGCGGCTCCTGGCCCGCCGGCTCGGCCGCTGCTTCGTCGAGACCGACGACATGATCACGGCGCAGGAAGGCCGCTCGATCCCGGACATCTTCGCGGAGCGGGGCGAGGCCCACTTCCGCGCGCTGGAGGAGGAGACGGTGCGGCTGCTCGCGCTCAAGTCCGGGGACGTGATCGCCACCGGCGGGGGCCTGCCCTGCCGTGACGGGCGCCCCGAGGCGCTGCGGGCGCTGGGCACGGTGGTGTGGCTCCGCGGCGAGTTCGACGCGGTGTACGAGCGGGCGCAGCGGGCGGGCGCGCGGCCGATGCTGGCCGGGCGCGGGCGCGACGAGATCGAGGCGCTCTATCGCGCGCGCGAGCCCTACTACCGCCAGGCCGACCTCACGGTCGACACCACGGGCATCAACCCCGACCAGGTCGTCGCCAAGCTCCTGCTCCTCCTCCGGGAGCGGTCCACCCTCTCCCCGAAGGGGAGAGGGCCGCAAGACGAGCCGCAGCCGGAGGCGAGGCGAGTGCATCAGAGAGAAGGGCGACCCTAGTCATGCCCTCTCCCGTCCTCGCCCGCCTTGCCGAGCGTCCACTCCTCTGCGACGGCGCCATGGGCACGCTGCTCTATGCGCGCGGGGTCGCGCTCGACGCCTGCTTCGACGTGCTCAACCTCAACGAGGTCAAGCTCGTGCAGTCGGTGCACTCGGAGTACATCGCGGCGGGCTGCGACGCCATCGAGACGAATACCTTCGGGGCCAACCGTTTCAAGCTGGGGATCCACGGGCTGCAGGGCCGGGTGCGCGAGATCAACCTGCGCGGGGCGAAGCTGGCGCGCGACGTGCGCGAGAGCATGGGGCGCGACGTGATGGTGCTGGGCTCGATCGGCCCGCTCGGCAGGTATCTGGCCCCGCTCGGCAGCATCGAGCCCGCCGAGGCGCGCGCCGCGTTCCACGAGCAGGCGGAGGGGCTGCTCGAGGGCGGCATCGACGCCTTCGTGATCGAGACCTTCTCGGACCTCACCGAGATGCGGCTGGCGGTGGAGGCCGTCCGCGCCCTCACCGACCTGCCGATCCTGGCCGAGGTGGCGTTCACCGACGAGGGCGTGACCTTCACCGGGCGCACCGCCGCGGAAGTCGTCCGCACGCTGCGGGAGCTGCCGATCCAGGCGGTGGGCGCCAACTGCTCGGTTGGCTCCAGCGTGCTCTACGACATCCTGGAGCAGATGGTGCCGGAGGCGGGCGGCCTGCACGTGGCCATCCAGCCCAACGCGGGCTTGCCGAGCCGGGTGGGGGAGCGGCTCATGTACCTCTCCTCGCCGATCTACATGGCGGACTACGCGGCGCGGATGATCGCGAGCGGCGCCCGGCTGGTCGGCGGCTGCTGCGGGACGACGCCACAGCACATCCGCGCGATGCGCGAGGCGCTCGACCGCCTGACGCCGCAGCGAAGCGCGGCGCGCGTCGAGCCGGCGCGCCGGGCCCGGGTGGAGACCGCCGAGCCCTCCGGCCTCGCCACCAGCGCCCCGCCCACTCTGCTCCAGCGCCGCCTCGACGCGGGCGAGTTCCTGGTCACGGTCGAGCTGGACCCGCCGCGCGGCCACAATATCGAGAAGCTCGTGCAGGGGGCGAAGCTGCTCAAGGAGCGCGGAGTCGAGATCGTGGACATCAACGACGGCTCGCTCGGCCGCGTTCGGATGTCGGTCCTACCCACCGCGATGCTGGTGCGCGACGCGACCGGGCTCGACATCAACATGCATTTCACCTGCCGCGACCGGAACCTGATGGGCATCCAGGCGGATCTGCTCGGGGCCCACGCCATGGACATCCGCAATATCCTCGCCATGACCGGCGATCCCCCGCGCGCCGGCGACTACGTCAACGCCACCGCGGTATTCGACGTGGATGCCATCGGTCTCATCCGCATCCTCGCCGAGATGAACCGCGGGCTCGACGCCACCGGTACCTCGATCGGCGAGCCCACGTCGTTCAGCGTGGGTGTGGCGCTCAACCCGGCCAGCGAGGAGCCGGCGCGCGAGATGGAGCGCTTTCTCGCCAAGGTCGAAGCGGGCGCGCGCTGGGTGCAGACGCAGCCCATCTACGATCTGGAGGTGCTCGAGCGGTTCTTCGCGCGGACGCGCCCGCCGATTCCCTTGGTCGTCGGGATCATGCCGCTGCACTCCTCCCGCCACGCCGAGTTCCTGCACAACGAGGTGCCGGGTATCACGGTGCCCGATGTGGTGCGGGCGCGCATGAAGGAGGCGGGCGAGCGCGGCCTCCGCGCGGGCATCGAGATGGCCCAGGGCCTGCTGCGCGACGTGCGCACCCACCACCACGCCGGCGTCTACCTGATGCCGTCCTTCGGCCGCTTCGAGGTCGTGGCTGAGGTTCTGGACGCGCTGCACTGAGCCATGGCGGCCATGTACGAACTGGGAGCCGCCGAGGCCGCCCGGCGCATCCGCGCCGGCACGCTGTCGCCCTCCAATCTGCTCGCGGCCTGTCTCAAGCGCACGGATGCGGTCGAGCCCGCGGTCGCCGCGTGGGTGCGGCTCGACCGTGACGCGGCCGCGCGAGTGGCGGTGCAGCGCGACATCGAGGCCCGCGAGGGGCGTGTCATGGGCGCGCTTCACGGCGTCCCCATCGCGCTGAAGGACATCTTCGACGCGGCCGGCGTGCCCACCACCGCGGGCGCGCCCGCCTGGGCCACGCGAACCCCCGCGGTGGACGCGCCGGCGGTCGCGGCGCTGCGCGGGGCGGGCGCGGTGCCGATGGGCAAGCTCGTCACCACGGCCTTCGCCTACCTGGATCCCTCGGGCACACGCAACCCGTGGAATCCCGAGCACACGCCCGGCGGCTCCTCCAGCGGTCCCGCCGCCGCGGTGGCCGCGCGCATGGTGCCGCTGGCGCTCGGATCGCAGACGGTGGGCTCGGTGCTGCGGCCCGCCGCGTACTGCGGCGTCGTCGGGCTCAAGCCCACGCACGGCCGGATCAGCACCGCGGGCGTGCTCGAGCTGGCGGGCAGCCTGGACCACGTGGGCGTCTTCGCGCGGGTGGTGGAGGACTGCGCGCTCGCGCTCGCGGTGCTAGCCGGCGGCGATCCCGCGCCGGAGGACTATCAGGGCGCGGTGATCGAGCCGTCCGCGCCCCGTCTCGGCGTCCTCGCGTCGTTCCTGGAGCGCGCGACGCCCGAGATGGGCAAGCATCTGGAAGCCGTGATGCGCGGCCTCGAAGGCGCGGGGGCCCGGCTGGAGGACGTGACCTTGCCCGACGCGTTCGCGTCGATCTACGACGCGGGCGCCACCGTCCTGCGCGCGGAGGCGGCGGCCGCGCACGCTCCGCTCTTCCCCGCGCACGCGGCCGAGTACCCGCCGAAGATCAAGGAGCTGATCGAGCTGGGCCACGCGATCTCCGCGCCCGCGTACCTCGCCGCCCAGGTCGCCCGGCGGCGGGCGCGCGTGGCGGTGGGGGCGATCGCGACGCGCTACGACGCCATTGTCCTGCCGACCATCGGCGCCCCGGCGCCCCGCGGGCTCGCCTCGACGGGCGACCCGTCGTTCTGCTCGCCGTGGAGCTCCCTCGGCATGCCCGCGATCACGTTGCCGACCGGCGTGGAGGGCGGGCTGCCGCTGGCCGTCCAGCTCGTGGCCGCCCCGTGGAGCGAGGCGCGCTTGCTGGCGGCCGCGGCCTGGTGCGAGCGCGTGATCGGTTTCACCGCGGGCCCGCCGCTCTGAGCCCTCGAGCATGAAGATCGGCCGCCTCTTCCCCGACCTGCTGGCCACGCTGGGCCGCGCGGCCTCCTCCGAGGCGGGGTTCACGCGCACGCTCAAGCAACTCGTGGCCCTCTCGGGCGCCCGCGCGGGCGGCCTCCGCTTCCGGCCCGGCGACGGCGCGACGATGGACGTGATCGTGGGCGCGCGGCGCGGCTCGGCGCTCGAGCGGTGGATCCAGGCGCGGCTCGGGCGGCCGGCGCGGGGCGTGCGGGTCGAGAACCTCGCCGAGGCGCCGCCGGGGCTCCGGCCGCGCGACACCGTGCTGCTCAGCGCGGCCCTCGGTGACCCCGCGCACGCCGTCGGGGGTCTCGTGCTGCTCGGACCGGGCGGCGCCCGCGGTCTCGGCCGCGAGACGATTCCGCCGAGCTTCCCGCGCGAGTTCGGCCATGCCCTCGAGCAGGTGTGGCGTCTGCGCCAGCGCACCATCCGGCTGGAAGTCATCAATCAGGTGATGGCGCTCACCGCGACCACCCTGCCGCTCGATCGCGTCTACGCGAAGACCGCGGAGGCGGTCGCGCGGCTGGTCCGCTTCGACGCCCTCGGCGTCACGCTGCTCGACCGCGACCGCGGGGAGTTCCGGGTGCTCGACGTGGCCGCCCGGACCGCACTGCCCGAGGTCTTCGACTTCCGCATGCCGACGGCCGGGACCCTCACCGCGTGGGTGGCGAGCCAGCGGGCGCCGCGGCGCGTGGACGATGCCACCATCGATCCGTCGATCCCGGCGGTGAGCCGCGAGCTCATGTCGCGGCGCGGTTTCCGTTCCGCGGTGCTGGCCCCGCTGCTCTCGCAGGACGAGGTGATCGGCACGCTGAACGTCACCCACCGCGAGCCCCACGCCTTCACGGACACCGACGTGGAGATCCTGATGGAGGTGGCACGCCCGCTCGCCTCGGCGGTGGAACACGCGCGTCTGCACGCGGAGAGCGCGCGCCGGGCCGAGGAGCTGGCCGCGCTCAATCGCACGAGCCAGCTCATCACCGCGCGGCTCGACCTGCCCTCGGTGCTGGAGACGATCAGCCGCTCCGTCACCTCGCTCATGGGGAGCACCGGCTGCGGGATCGGGCTCCTGAACCCCGACGACCGGACCCTGATCGAGCACGCGGCGGCGCACGGCTTCCGCACCCCGGAGTGGCGGAACCTCTCGGTGCGGGTCGGGGAGGGGCTCATCGGCCTCGCCGTCTCGTCGGGCCGGGCGGTGCGCTCGGACGACCTCCGGGACGATCCGCGCTCGGCGCGGCGGGACCTGGACGAGAAGGAAGGGATCCGGTCGATGCTGAGCGTTCCGCTCCGGGTCGGCGGCCAGATCATCGGGGTCATCTCCGCCTTCTCCACCGACGCGCGCGCCTTCGGGGACCGGCAGCAGGCGGTGCTGGAGAGCTTCGCGGATCAGGCCGGGATCGCGATCCAGAACGCGCGACTCTTCGAGGAGACCCGGCGGCGCGCCCGGGAGACCCAGGCCCTGCTGCGCGCGGGCCACGCGGTCAACCAGAGCCTCGACGTGGGCGAGACGGTCCGGCTGATCCTGAACCAGGCCCGCGAGGTGCTGGAGGTGCAGTCGTGCGGCCTGTTCACCCTCGACGCGGCCACCGGTGAGCTGAGCGCCACCGCCAGCCTCGACCTGCCCGACGAGGACCTGCACGCGATCCGCCTGCGGGTGGGGGAGGGCATCACCGGGGTGGCGGTCAAGGAGCGCCGGCCCATGCAGACCGCGGACCTCTATCGGGATCCCCGGGTCCGGTATCCGCAGGCGGGGCTGCGGTCCATGCTGGCGGCGCCGCTCATCGTGGGCGAGCAGACGATCGGCGCGCTCACCGTGCTCCGGACCGACGTCCATCACTTCAGCGCCGACGAGGAGTCGCTGGTGTCCGCGTTCGCGGACCAGGCGGCCATGGCGCTCGAGCACGCGCGCCTGTTCAGCTCGGTCCGCACCTATTCCGAGAGCCTGCAGGCCATGGTGGAGGCGCGCACCCACGAGCTCGACGAGGAGAAGCGCTTCGTGGAAGTGGTGCTGGAGACGCTGCCTCTGGGCCTCTTCGTGCTCGACGCCGAGCTGCGCGTGATCAGCACGAACCGGGAGGGCGCGGCGCTGGTGGCGGTGGAGGCCACCGCGAGCCGGCCCTTCGCGGAGCTGATGCCGCCCGCCAAGGTGGCCGCGGTACGCGCGTTCCTCCAGGGCGCGGTGACCGCCCGCGAGGTGCGCCACACCGAGGAGGAGCTCCCCGCGGGCGGCGAGACCCTCACGGTGCGCCTGACCGCGACGCCGCTCCGCGCCCCGCGGGCCAGCCACGTGCTGGTCCTGCTGGAGGACATCACGCTGCAGAAGCGCCTCGAGCGCCAGATGGTGCTGACCGAGCGGCTCACCACCGCGGGGAGGCTGGCCGCGGGGGTGGCGCACGAGTTGAACAACCCGCTGGCCACCATCGCGGGCTGCGCGGAGGCCTTGAAGGAGCGGTCGCAGGACTCGCACCTGCGCGACCTCGACGCCTTCAAGGACTTCCCGAGCTATCTCGGGCTGATCGAGGAGGAGGCCTACCGCTGCAAGGAGATCACCGGCAGCCTGCTCCACTTCGTGCGCGACCCGGGCAGCCGGCGCGCCCCGACCGATCTGAACGTACTGGTGGACAAGGTGCTGGAGCTGATCGGCCACCAGTCCCGCTACGCCCAGAGCCGGCTCGAGCGGCGCCTCGACGTCGAGCTGCCCGACGTGGTGGTCAACGAGGGCCAGCTCCGCCAGGTGTTCCTGGGGCTCGCGAGCAATGCTCTCGACGCGATGGACGGCCGCGGGACCCTGACCGTCACCACGCGTCGGGTCAACGCGCGGGAAATCGAGATCGCGTTCACCGACGAGGGCCCGGGCATCCCCGAGCACATCCTGCCGCGTGTGTTCGATCCCTTCTTCACCACCAAGCCGCCCGGGCAGGGCACCGGGCTCGGTCTGGCCATCGCCCAGGGCATCGTGGCCGACCACGACGGCCGCTTCCAGGTGGACACCCGCATGGGCGCCGGCACCACCTTCCGGGTCATCCTGCCGGTAGTGCCGAGCGAGGCGTCGGGGACGCGCTCGTGAGCGCGCCGATCCGGGTGCTGGTGGCCGACGACGAGAAGAACCTGCGCGAGCTGCTGGTGCGCGAGCTCTTGCGGAAAGGCCACGCGGTGTCCGGCGTCGCCGATGGTCGGGCCGCCCTGGAGCATCTCAAGGACGACGTGCCCGACGTGCTGCTGCTCGACATGAAGATGCCCCACGTCGAGGGCATCGAGGTGCTGCGCGAGCTGCAGGATTTCCCGGAGGCCCCGCAGGTCATCGTCATGACCGGCTTCCAGGAGGTGTCCACCGCGGTCGAGGCGATGAAGCTCGGTGCCTACGACTACCTGACCAAGCCGGCGCGGATCGAGGAGCTCGACATCCTGATCCGCAAGGCGGCCGAGAAGGCCCGCCTCATGCGCCAGAACGTGGTCATGCGCGCCCAGCTCGACGAGCCGGGCTACCAGGGCATCATCACCAGCAGCCCGCGGATGGAGGAGGTGCTGCGCCTCGTCGATCGGGTGGCTCCCACCGATTCGTCGGTGCTGGTGCTCGGCGAGAGCGGCACCGGCAAGGAGCTGGTCGCCCGGGCCATTCACGACCGGTCACCCCGCGCCGGGCAGGCCTTCGTGCCCATCCACTGCGGCGCGCTCGCGCGGGAGGTGCTGGAGAGCGAGCTGTTCGGCCACGAGAAGGGCGCGTTCACGGGGGCGGTGGCCACCAAGCCCGGCCTGATCGAGCTGGCCGACGGCGGCACGCTGTTCCTCGACGAGATCGGCGAGATGGAGCCGGAGAGCCAGGTGAAGCTGCTCCGGGTGCTCGAGTCGCATGCCTTCTTCCGGGTGGGCGGCACCCGGCGGCGCACGGTGGACATGCGCCTGGTCGCGGCCACCAACCGCGATCTCGCGGAGGCGATCAAGACCGGCGGGTTCCGTCAGGATCTCTTCTATCGCATCAACACGATCACGATCACGCTACCGCCGCTGCGCGACCGCCGGGAGGACGTGCGCCGGCTGGTGGAGCACTTCCTCGAGCAGAACGCGACCTATGGGCGCAAGCGCGTGTCCGACCCGGCCATGGAAGCGCTCGAGCGCTACGGCTGGCCCGGCAACGTGCGCGAGCTGCAGCACGCGGTCCAGCGCGCGGTGATCCTCTCCCCGGGAGACGTGATCCAGCCCGCGGACTGGCCCGACGAGATCCGCGGCGATCGCGCGCCGCGTGCGGCCCCCGGCGGGAGCCTGGAGGAGATGGAGCGCCAGCACATCATCACCACGCTGCGCCACGTGGGCGGGCATCGCGCGAAGGCGGCCACCGTGCTCGGCATCGATCCCAAGACGCTCTACCGCAAGATCCAGGAGTACGGCATCTCGTCCGACGCATACAGGTAGCCCCCGCCCGCCCGGGGAATGGGCGCCGGGCCCGTGGCGCAGCCGACCGGGGCCGGCCGGCTGGCAGGAGATTTGCCTCGGCTCTCCAGCGCGCGGTGGTTCGAAATAGCCAAGTGCGCAGATTGCCTTGCGCGAACGCCACGCGGGAGCCGGAGGTGTGGCGAACTCGGTAAAAACGTCGGTAAAGAAGTACCGGCGCGGAGACCGGAAGGAGGCTCGACATCGAGTGACGGATCGTATCTCGGCCGGGGACGAGGCCGTGGCGCGACTGGCGGCGATCATCGAATCCTCTGATGATGCCATCGTCGGCAAGACCCTTGGGGGGGTCATCACGTCCTGGAACCAGGCCGCCGAGCGCATTTTCGGGTATACCGCGGCGGAGGCCGTGGGCCAGCACATCACGCTGATCATCCCGGAGGAGCGACGGTCGGAGGAAGCCGAGGTCCTGGCCCGCCTCGTCCGAGGCGAACGGATCGAGCACTTCGAGACGATACGGCGGACCAAGGATGGCCGGAGCGTCGAGATCTCCCTCACGGTGTCGCCGATCCGGGACTCCTCCGGGCGGATCATAGGCGCTTCGAAGACGGCGCGCGACATTTCGGATCGGCGAAGACTCGAACACGAGCGCCAGATGCTCCTCGCGCGCGAGCAGGATGCGCGCGCCGAAGCCGAGGCGATCAACCGGAGCAAGGATCAGTTTCTCGCGACGCTGTCGCATGAGCTCCGAACCCCACTCAATGCCATCTATGGATGGGCCCGCATGCTCGAGCTGGGCCGTCTCGATCCGCCGGCGGTGCAGCGCGCGACCGAGGCGATCCTCCGCAACGCGGCAGCCCAGGTACAGCTCATCGAGGACCTGTTCGATGTCTCGCGCGTGATCACCGGCAAAATGCGCCTGGACGTCCAGCCGCTGCACGTCGCGGCGGTGATCGAGGCCGCGCTCGACACCGTCCGACCGGCCGCGACGGCGAAGGCGGTCCGCCTGGAGTCGGTCCTCGATCCCGGTGCCGGTGCGATGATGGGGGACCCCGCCCGCCTCCAGCAGGTGGTCTGGAACCTGCTCATGAACGCGGTCAAGTTCACGCCGAAGGGGGGACAGGTCACGACCCATCTGCGGCGAGTCGATACCCAGATCGAGATCGTGGTCAGCGACACCGGAGAAGGCATCGCACCCGAGCACATGCCGCGCCTGTTCCAGCGGTTCGGCCAGGCCGACAGCGGCTCGACGCGTCGGCACGCCGGGCTCGGCATCGGGCTGTCGCTCGTGCGGCATCTGGTCGATCTCCACGGGGGCACGGTGACGGCTGAGAGTGCGGGCCCCGGGCTTGGGGCCACATTCACGGTGACGCTTCCGGTCTCGGCGGTGCCGGCGCTGCCCCCGCAGCGTGGGGCCGGCGAGCCGGCCGATGTGCCGCGCGGCGATGGATTGAAGCCGGTCTCTCTTCGCGATCTCCGCGTCTTGGTGGTCGATGACGACACCGAAGGGTTGGCCTTGGCCACGCTCACTCTCATCGACGCGGGGGCCGAGGTTCGGGGGGTGCCCTCCGCGGCCGACGCGATGACTCTCCTCGAGAGCTGGTCCCCCGACGTACTGGTGACCGACCTCGAAATGCCGGGTGAAGACGGGTTCGGCCTTCTGCGACGCGCCCGGCGCCTGACCACGCTGCGCGGGCAACGGCTTCCCGCATTGGCCCTGACCGCGTATGGGCGGACGGAGGACCGCATCCGGGTTCTCGGGGCAGGCTTCAACCTCCACCTGGCCAAGCCGGTGAATCCGGCGGAACTTGTCCTGACGGTCGGGAGTCTGGGCGGCCGCACGGAGTCGTAAGTGGGGCGGATCCGCTCCCGGCTCGATGTGACGCCGCCGCGCGAGGGATCGGTTGGGATGACGCCCGAAGGTGGCGGATCCGCTATGCTGATCCTCAATGGCCGGGCGCAATAGTGTTGGCCGCCTCTACATCGTGCGTCTCCGTCCGGCCGCCGACCCGGTCAACGCGGAGTACCTTCTGACCTTCGGCTCACCGTCAAGCGCAGAGATCGCTCTGGATCTCGGCAGCGTCCGCGGGCTCGACGGGTTGACAGACGTTCTCCGGGCCGGGTACGTCCCGGTCAACGAGATCGAGAGGGCGTGGCGAGTGCTGGCCGTGGACATCACGCATCAGATTCCGAGCATCACGCTGACGCGCGCCGTGATCCGGCTGCTCAACTTTTAGGCCGCGCGTGAGTGAGCTCCGGCCGCGCTGGCGGATCACGTGCTCCTGTGGCTGGACGCGGCAGGCGTCCTCGGCCTGGAGGGCCACCGCGATCGCCAGGCTCCATGCTCGGTATCTCACCGGACCGGACCTCGAGCACAACACCATTACGATCGAGGAGCCAGGCGACACAGATGCTCGACCGCCAGGGCCGCCGATGGGGTAGCGGGTAGGGCCGAGGTGGTGGCGGGCTTCTCCGCCGATGGCGAAAGCGTCGTTCTACGTCGGCCGATCGGGCACAAGGAGGGGTCGCAGGGGTTAGGACCTCACATCGAACTAACATCGCCTCAGCGGCCGGGGAGGGGGCCGGGCTCGGTAGGTCACGCGAGGGGCTGCTGGCCGCGCTAGACCAACATCGAGAGCTAGGGTAGGCTGGCGGTGACCATGAAACACCCTCACGCGTGCGTGGACTGCCACGCGGCTTGGTTCTGTTCCGAGCAGGACTGCCGGAGAGTAGCGCCCACTTTGTGTGCCGCGTGCCTTGACCTTCGCTTGTCGGGCTCAAGTGCACCTCGTCGCGTTGTCCTTCTGGACCGCTCGTCGCCTGTCCTCGATCATCTGATCGAAGGCCGTAAAGATGATCTATTGCGCCTTCTGCGGCGTCGTCTGTAAGCGCGCGAGGGTAAGAGGGGGTAGGCGGAGCGGCCGCGAGAATGGCCGATGAACCAGCGCTTCGACGGATTCGGTCGGATGAAGGACTCAAGTTACGCTCGCTTCGGCTGCGTGCCCTCGCCGACGCGCCAATGGCATTCGGCTCGACACTGGCCCGCGAGCAGTCGTTCCCAGAGAACGTCTGGCACGAGCGGGCCGGAGGTGGGGCCTCCGGGACCGACCGCGTGACGTTCATCGCCGAACGGGACGGCGTGTGGCTCGGATTGGCGAGCGGTATTGCGACCGACCCGATCAACCCAACCGACCCCGGTCCTTTTCTCGTCGGGATGTTTGTTGATTCAGCCGAGCGCGGGCAGGGTCTCGGCGCCGCCCTCGTAGAGGCGGTAGTCGCCTGGGCACGGTCACGAGGGGCCGCACGGCTATACCTCTGGGTCACGTCCACCAACACTCCGGCGATTGCGCTCTATGCCAAGTGTGGATTCCAGCGCACCGGCGATACCCAGCCGCTCCCGCATTCCCCGTCAGTGGCCGAGTTCCAAATGGTGCGCGACCTGCGCTGACGGCCTGCGGGCCCCGGCGCATGAGGCCGTAGCGCGGCGCGGACCACGTGACCGCTTGCCCTGGAGGGTAGAATGACGTCGTGATCCTCCCTGCGGTTACGCTCATGCAGCCGACCCTGGTCGCTCAACCCTTCCACCACAAGGGCTGGGTGTACGAGGAGAAAGTAGACGGCTACCGCATGGTGGCGCACAAGGCCGACGACGCAGTCACCATCGTCAATCGGCAGGGCAAGGATCACACCAGCCGGTTTCTCGAGCTAGCGAAGACACTGGCCTCGCTCCCAGCCCGCTCGTTCATTCTCGACGGCGAGGTGGCCATCTACGACCAGGCGCATATCTCGCGTTTCGAATGGTTGCGTGCGCGGCCCAAGGATGGGCGGGCGACCATGCCGGTTTACATGGTGTTTGACGTGCTGGAGCTTGACGGGAAGGACTGGCGCCCAGAGCCGCTCTGGAACCGGAGGCGCGTGCTCGAGGCGCTGGTCGCGCGGGAGCGACAGGTCTTGCCCGTTCGGAGACTCTCGAGCAACGGGCTCAAGGCTTGGGCGCAGGCCGTTCATAAGGGCTACGAAGGGATTGTGGGGAAAGATCCGGAATCGCCCTACGTTGGCGGACGCACGTTGAAGTGGCTCAAGGTGAAGGTGCCTCACTACCGCGAAGGCGAGCGGGGCTGGGAACCGAAGGACAGATCGTAGTCTGCACGCCGCCGGTTGGTGTAAGGTCGACCCGCTGGCCGTCCCGCCCTGTCCCTCCTAGATCGGCGGTCATGCCGGGGGGGCATCTATGAACCGATCGAAATGTCCTCGTCGAGGCGCGTCATTCGGCCGGGCCCCCCGACCGGATTTCCGAATTTGCCGCGGACCTGGTTCGGCTCAGGTGTCGGCTCATCGTGGCATGGGGTCCACCGGTCGTGACCGAAATAACAAGGCTGACGTCGAGCACTCCAATCATCGCCATCTCTTCCACCGAACTCGCGGTGAACCTGAAGGCAGCGAAGACCATCGGCCTTGTGCTTCCACCATCGCCCCTCCAGCGGGCGGTCAGGTGATCGAGTGACGAGCGCGCGTAAAGCCTTTTCCGCGATCCTGGCCGGAATCCTAGTGGCCGGAGCTCTACAGGGCTGTTCGCTGACGCCGGCCCAGCAGGAAGCGATCCGCCAGGCATGGGAGGAGAGAGACGCGGAGCGGGAGCGGGAGTGTCGCCGGGCGGGACGTGGCTTTGTGGCGGGTGGCTGTGCTGGCGGCGGAGGTCCATGATCCGTTGACGAGCGCGGGACGGCCTCGCGGGCTCGTCACCTGCGCCTGCGGCTGGGAGCGGGAGTGCTCCTCCGAGGGCTCCTTCTCTGCGCGGCGGGGATCCTAGTGTCTGTCGTCCGGCACCGGCGCAGGCGGAAGCTGACGAAGACACTCGTGGCGCTCGTCGCGGGTTCAGTATGCGGCGCGCTCTGGATGCTCCTGGTCGACACCGTTGCCAACGCGATACGACCTGACACGATAAATGACTCGGCGGTGCTTCTTGTCGGAGCGGTGACGGCGCTGGTGGCGGCCCTTTTCCTCTCGGCGCCCCAGAGCCTGACTGAGGTGGAGGGGCTCTCGATGATCGTGATTGGCTTTCACAGTTTGGCGTTGCCGATCTCGGCTCTCATCTCGTTCCTGGTGGCGGGCGCGGCATGGTTGCCCGGGGCGAGTGCGGAGCTTCGCACGGTGGGTCTCGGCGTCGCCGGATTGCTCGTGGGCGCACTCTTGGTCTTCCTCGGGGACCGGGTTCTCAGAGTTCGCCGAATGAGAGTTCACCGGCGTCATTGATCAGAGCATGCCGACACGCCCCGGGTGATCAGGCCGGGGGCTGGCGCTGCCCTCGGCCGTAAGTCCCGTCGCCTCAGCGCCGTTCTACGTCAGCCGATCGGGCACAACGCCCGAACCGCACACTGACCCTAGCCACGGTGGTGTCTCACAAGGGGCTGGAATTACTGCCGTCCCAGTCCTCCTAATCCTCTGGCATAGAGGTTGAATCTATCCGACTGGTTCGACTCGTAACTGACTGGATAGAGGGGAGACACATGATTCGGCTACTGACGATCGATGGGGACCGGAACCGGGCGCAGGCCCTGGCCATGGAGTGCCTGGAGGACGGCGTGGCGGTGCGCATGGCCGAGACGCTCTGCGAGGGCGTGCGGTATCTGCTCGATGCGCCGGTCTCGCTGGTGCTGGCGGAGGCGGGCCTGCTGCGGATGGCCACGAGCGAACAGGCGCGCCTGTTCGAGGCGGTGGCGCCCGGCGTGCCGGTGATCCTCACGGTGGACGCGGGGGCGAAAGTCGAGGACCTGGTCAATCTCGAATTGCAGGGCTTTCGCGTGATGACCCGGCCCTTCGCGCTGGGCGATCTGCTCGCGAAGGTCGAGTTGCCCGCCAAGACAGCCCCGGCGCGCCCCGATGCCCGCGAGCGCGTCGACACGGTCTGCAGGTAGGGAGCGCGAGTCCATGGGCAAGCGGTGGATCTTCGCGCTGACGGTGGCGGTGGCGCTGGGCCTGATCGGGTTGCTCGCCTACACGAGCGAATCCGTTCACCGCGTCACGGAGCCGGCGCCGATCATCACGGAGGTGCCGCGGCCGCGCGTCGCGCCGGCTCCCGCCGAGCGTGAGGTTGGCCCCACCGTGAACGATACCGGGTTGATGCTCACCTACTGAGTCTCTCCCGCCGTGGCGGAGGCCCGGGTCCTGGTGTACACTATCGCCCGATGCGTCGCCGCCGGCGGCGCCCTCGCCTCCGATATTGGCTCTTCCGAGTATTGGGGCGCGTACGAAGCGGAAGAGTGACCGAAGGAGAACCACATGGCTGCGAAACTGTACGTGGGGGGTCTGTCCTATTCCACGACCAGTGAGACTCTTCGAGAGTATTTCGCCCAGTGCGGGACGGTGGAGTCGGCGTCCGTGATCACGGACAAGTTCTCCGGCCAGTCCCGGGGCTTTGGCTTCGTCGAGATGGCGACCTCCGAGGAGGCACAGCGGGCCATCTCCGAGCTGAACGGCAAGGACCTCGACGGCCGCAAGATCACCGTGAACGTCTCGAACCCTCGGACGCCGGGCTCGGGCGGTGGGCGTGGCCCGGGCGGACCCCGTGGCGGCGGCCGGCCGGGCGGTGGTGGTGGTGGGCGTGGTGGCGATCGCGGTGCCTACGGCGTGCCGCCTTCCAAGAAGCCGTTCCGCTGGTAGTCCACAGAACGCGACCGGAGACTACAAGGGCGCGGTGAGCAATCACCGCGCCCTTCGTGTTTGTCGGGTTCGAGCGCCGGCTCCGCCGGCGCGCCATCTCAAAGAATCTTCTCGTAGCGCCCGTGGTCGTGAGCGGCGTCCATGAACCACTTCACGATCTCGGGATTCGAGCGGGGCGGGATCTCGCAGGACGTCGACAGGATGAAGCCCGAGTGCTTCGCCGCGGTGTCGATGCAGCGCCGGACCTCCGCCTCGATCTGTGCCCGGGTGGCCTTCTCGAACATGGTCGCGTCCACGTTGCCGATGGCCACCGCGCGCCCCTTGGCCACCTGCATGAACCGCTCGAGCTGGTCCACGTGCAGGGAAGGGTCCGATTGCTGGTCCAGGTCGAACGAGATCGTGGTGAAGCCGCAACCGATCAGGTCCTCGAAGATCGGGTAGGTGACCCCGCAGATATGGGCGGTGACGCCCACCTTCTTGGCCTTGAAGTGGTCGACCAGTTCCTTGTGGTAGGGCGCGATGAACTCCCGGTAGTTGTCCGGCGAGACCAGGCTGATGGAGGCGGTCGGCTCCGAGAAGGAGAGCCCGATCTTGGTCTTCACGATCGCGTCGCCCCAGAGCTTGCAGAAATCGGTGCTCAGCCGCATCACGTCGTGGATGAACTGCGGGTCCTCGAACGTATCCAGCAGCATCATCTCCGGGTTGCGGAGCAGCATGGCGATCGTCCACGGCCCCACCGCGACGGCGCCGATGGCGGCGGGCGGCGCCGCCTTCACGAGAGCCTCGCACTGCTCGAGAAAGCCGGGCAACCGCGCCGTCTTGTAGGGATCGGGCATCTGGAGCTTGGCCAGGCTCGCCTTGTCCTCGAGCAGGTGGGTCTCGATCGAGGGCACCACGTAGTCCGAGTACTTGACCCCGCAGCCGAAGGCTTCCGCTTCCTTGGCGAGATCGTTGTACGCGAGCACCACGTCCGGCTGGTAGCGCTCGTAGTAGTTCATCATCGCGGTGATGGCTTTCGTGGGGTTGGTGCAATACTCCTCGATGCTGAGGCCGTCCAGGGTGCCCGCGAACGAGGCCACGATCGGGTAGACCGGCACCCGGTCCGAGAAGGAGCGCTTGTAGGCCGCCACCACGCGGTCGCGGTTGAGCAGGCTGGTCTTGCCCGCCTCGGCGTCCCAGAGCTTGTTCACTTCCATGTAGCGCGGGGGTAGCTTGGCCTCGTACTCCATGAACTGGGTGATCGGGTAGCGGATGCCTCCGTTGTGGGTGCCGCGCAGGCCTTCCACGATCTCGTCCATCCGCTCCCACGGGATGGAGAACGCCATCTCGTGATCCTGCGTCTGGCCGAAGATGCGGTCGCCCGAGCAGGGGAGGATCACCTGCGGCTCGCCGGTCTGCATGGTCGTCACGACGATGTCGGCGCACACCGCGCGGCCCTCGAAGGAGGAGGTGAGCCGACCGCCCCGCTTCCAGAGCGCGGCCTGGGTCAGGCGCATCACCTGGGCCGGGTTGGCGTAGACGCAGACCACGTGCGGCTCGAACGTCGCCCGGTCGAGGGGGGCCACCAGCAGGCAGTGGTACTCGCCGGGCGCGAACTTGTCGATGGCGGCCTCGGAGCGCTGGCCCGCGGCCTTCGTCTCGGTGTACATGCCCTCGCACAGCGTGCCCACGTTGTAGATCGGCAGCGGCTTGTCGAAGCCGATCGCGGTGATGCCGAGCGAGCAGATGTGGTCCTCGCGGGTGAGCGCGATGGTCCAGCCGTAGCGCCGCGCCATGTCGATGACCTGGCAGCTCATGGAGAGCTTCTTGAAATCGCGGGCGGGCCGGCGCGCGCGATCCGGGATCTCCTCGCCCGCCTTCAGCATGCGGATCGCCACCGGAAACGTCTGCGGGCGCAGGTACGTCTGCAGCTCGCGGTCCGCCGTCTTCACGTCGATCATGGGCGTCTCCTTGTCACGGAGGCTACGGGGGGCCCTCCGGGTTGTCAAGGGAAGGGCGGCCGCTTCCGCTACAATATCGGCGCGATGGCGCGATACCGGATCATCCAGTGGCGTGACCTTCCCTCGCTGGTGGAGGCGACGGACGGCGAGGACACCGTCCGCGTCCCGCTCTCCCAGCGCTTCCAGGACCTGATCGACGCCATCGCCATGCGGGAGGGCGTCACGGAGAGCGATGCGTACCTGGAGGGCTGGGCACCGGGCTCCGAGACCGAGCGCCCGGGCGGCGCCGAGACGGTCGCCCGGGAGGTCGCCGCCGAGCTCGAGGACGGCTTCCAGGACCTCGTCACCCGCCGCGTCCTTGGCCCGCCCCGCTAGCCTCCAGGGGGGCCGGAGGGGGCCGCCGGGGGCCCGTTCGATACTGCTATAATCCCCCGAGCCAATGAAGGCCGCGGAGCTGCTGGTCGCCTGCTTCCTGCTGTTCGGGGCGTGCCTCGTCTGGCCG
>Ga0137403_10003626_pt1 | contig 18484 bp, 27 predicted proteins | sample CZOMad2_1_16fung_FD_122057 | JGI IMG/M metagenome (GOLD analysis project Ga0137403, IMG submission 122057) | Vadose zone soil fungal communities from Angelo Coast Range Reserve, California, USA - CZOMad2_1_16fungal (Hybrid Assembly) | ecosystem: Environmental > Terrestrial > Soil > Vadose zone...
TTCGCCGTTTCCAGAAGCCGCGTGGAACGCGAGTTGCCGATTCCGTAGATATACGTCAGCGCGATGTTCACATGCTTGTTGCGCGGAAGATCAACGCCTGAAATGCGTGCCATAGACTACCCCTGCCTTTGTTTGTGTTTCGAGTTCTCGCAGATCACACGCACCACGCCCTTGCGGTGCACGATCTTGCACTTGTCGCAAATCTTCTTTACTGATGCTCTAACCTTCATAATTTCCCGATTCCCATGTGGCCCAGGCTCTGCTGCCCGTGCTCCTTATTTGTATCTGTACACAATCCGTCCACGCGTGAGGTCATAGGGTGAGAGTTCCACCGCGACCTTGTCGCCGGGAAGAATGCGGATGAAGTTCTTGCGCATTCTGCCGGAAACGTGTGCCAGCACCTGATGCTTGTTTTCCAGTTCCACCCGGAACATGGCATTCGGCAGCGGCTCGACCACCGTTGCCATCACCTCAATCGCGTCTTCTTTACTCACCTAGCTCCTTGGTTGCAAGCTTCTAGCCGCTAGCTTCTGGCCTCTAGCAAAAGCATTTGACTCGCTAACCGATCATCTTTCTTTCGTCGCATTTTGCGCAAAACTGAGCGCGATTTCTTGAATTCTCCGGCTAGTAGCCAGTGGCTAGCAGCTTCTTACTCTGTCAGCACCAGCGGCCCATTCCTCGTCACCGCCACCGTGTGCTCAAAATGCGCGCTATAGCTGCCGTCTTCGGTGACCGCGGTCCACTTATCGTCCAGGACGCGCGCCCCCGGCTTGCCGATATTTACCATTGGCTCAATGGCGATGACCATGCCTTCGCGCAAGCGCGTGCCATGCCCGCGCGTGCCAAAATTCGGCACCTGCGGGTCTTCGTGCAGCCGCGTGCCGATTCCGTGTCCTACAAACTCGCGCACCACGCTGAAGCCGTTGGCTTCAACGTATTCCTGCACTGCTGCTCCCACGTCTCCAACGGTCTTGCCCAGCCTGACCTCATCGATGGCTTTCTTCAACGAGGTTTCCGTCACGTCAAGCAGCTTCTGCAATTCCGGCGCCAGCGACTTGCCCACCGGAACGGTGATGGCTGAATCGCCGTAGTAGCCATCCAGCACCACGCCGCAATCGATGGAAACGATGTCGCCTTCCTTCAGCACCCGCTTTTCTGACGGGATGCCGTGGATAATCTCATTGTTCACTGACGTGCATAGCACGCAGGGATAATCGCAATAGCCTTTGAATGCTGGTTTGGCGCCGAACTCGCGAATCTTTTCTTCCGCCGCATTTTCCAGGTCCATAGTGGAAACGCCGGGTGCAACCAGCGCCCGCACCGCATCCAGCACCTGACGGACGATCTGCCCGCTGCGCTTCATCTTTGCCAGTTCGGATTGTGATTTGCAATTAATCATTCTTGCTGTCAATTACTCAGTCCCCTGCCGCAGCCGCGCCGCCTTCAATCGCGCGAAACATATCCGCCATGACCTTTTCAACAGGTTGTTCCCCGTTGACCCGGCGCAACCGTCCCTGCTTCCGGTAAAAATCTTCCAGAGGCTTGGTCTGGCGTTCATAGCTTTTCAAACGCTCAGATATAACCTCTTCCGTATCGTCAACGCGCTGGAACAACTGGGTGCCGCAGACGTCGCAAAGGCCTTCATTTTTGGGCGGCTGGAGATAGATGTTGTAAATCTTGCCGTCGACAGGACAAGTACGGCGGCCTGTAAGCCGTTGCAGTAATTGATTATAACTTACATCAACGTCCACGACAACCGTCGGCCTTTTCTCGCCTGCCTTCGCCGCCAACTCTTTATCCAGCCACTCCGCCTGCGCTACCGTCCGCGGAAACCCATCCAGAACAAATCCCCGATCGCAATCCGGCTGCTTGATCCGTTCTGCAACCATCCCATTTACCAGGTCGTCGGATACCAGGTCACCCCGTTCCATGACCCTTTTTGCTTTCCTGCCCAATTCCGTGCCGCGGGCCACATTGTCCCGCAGAATGTCCCCCGTGGAGATGTGGGGTATTCCGTAATGCCCGGCGATCAACTTGGCCTGTGTGCCTTTGCCTGCCCCGGGCGCTCCCAGCAGGACGATCGAACCCACAGGTATGTTTTTCCCGCTCATAGCGTCAATACTTGTTGCCGGCCGGACGTTCCGCTTAACCCCAGAGCCTTCTGCCGCGAACGCGTCCGCTGCGAGAAGTAAAGCCTTCATAGTGCCGCATGACCAGCTGTGATTCGATCTGGTTGACCGTATCCATGGCCACGCCCACCACGATCAGCAGCGATGTGCCGCCAAAGTAAAAGTTCACGTTCAAGCCGTGCAGCACCCATGTGGGCAGGCCGCTGAACACTCGCGGGCCAATCCACGGTATGTGATCAAGATGAATTCCGGCGATCATCCATTCCGGAATCAGCGAAATCAGGATCAGGTACAAGCCGCCCACCAGCGTAACGCGCGTCAGCACGTCATTGATGTAGTCGCGCGTGCGATGGCCTGGGCGTATGCCGGGAATAAAGCCGCCGTATTTCCGCATGTTGTCCGCCACGTCCGACGGGTTGAACACGATGGAAACGTAGAAATAAGCAAAGAAGATGATGCCCACCGCGTAGAGCAGAGTGTAGAGCGGCTCGCCCCACTTGAGCTGCTCCATAGTGCCGCCGAAATAGCGGTTCAGCGTTCCGCCTGGCTTAAAGGCGTTGGAGAGCGTAAGCATCTGCGGGATGCTCAAAAGGGATGAAGCAAAAATCACCGGCATTACGCCGCCCGAATTCACGCGCAGAGGCAGGTGCGTGGCCTGGCCGCCCATAATTCGGCGTCCCACAACGCGCTTGGCATACTGCACCGGAATTCGCCGCTCTGAGCGTTCCATGAACACGATGAACGCCACCACCAAAATCATGATGGCAACGAGAATCAGCAGCGCTGGAACAGTGAAGCTGCCCCAGGCCGATGAGCGAGCCTTTTGTGACAAATCAACTACGGCCTTCGGCAGTCCAACGACAATGCCCGAAAAAATCAGCAATGACATGCCATTGCCAACGCCGCGTTCTGTAATCTGCTCGCCCAGCCACATGATGAAGATGCTGCCCGTAGTCAGGGTAACAATCGTCATCAGGATGAACGATGGTCCCGGGTTCACCACGAACTTCTGCGCCTGCAGAGTAAACGCGATGCCCATGCTTTGCAGAATGGAAAGAATCAGCGTGAGATAACGCGTCCACTGGGTGATCTTGCGCCGTCCCAGGTCGCCTTCTTTTTGCAGGCGCGCCAGCGGTTCCCATACCACGGTCAGGAGCTGCAAAATAATCGACGCTGTGATGTAGGGCATGATGCCCAGGGCAAAAATGGTCAGCCGGCGAAGGTTGCCGCCGCTGAAGAGATCGTAGAAGCCCAGCAATCCGCCGCTCTGCTGCTCAAATGCCTTCTGCAGCTGGTCAGTATTGATGCCCGGCGTAGGAATGTGCGAACCCAGGCGATAGACCGCCAGCATGGCCAGCGTAAACAGCACGCGCTTGCGCAGGTCCGGTACTCGAAAGATATTCGCCAGTTTCTCGAACATTTAGGTCACCTTTTTCTTTAGTTTCGAAGGTGCCTTGCTTTTGCCCGTCTGGGGCTCGTCCTTGGCGCCTGCAGCAACGACAACGCCGCCGATGATCTCAATCTTGCCGCCGGCCTTGGTGATTTTTTCTTCGGCCGACTTGGAAAACTTGTGGGCCTGCACGGTCAGCGCCGTCTTGAGTTCGCCATCGCCCAGGATCTTGATCAGATCGTTCTTATGTACTACGCCGTTCTTGATCAGAAGTTCCGGAGTAATGTTTTTCTCGCCCAGTTCCACCAGGCGGTCCAGGTTTACTACCTGATATTCCACGCGGAAAATATTGGTGAAGCCGCGCTTGGGCAGGCGACGATGCAACGGCATCTGGCCGCCTTCAAAGCCGCGCATCATGCGCGAGCCAGAGCGGGAACGCTGGCCTTTGTGGCCGCGCGTTGAAGTCTTGCCCATACCACTGCCCATGCCCCGGCCCACGCGCTTCTTGTTTGACGTGGCGCCCTTGGGAGGCCGTAAGTTCGATAAATTCGTTGGCACTTGATTTCCTTTTGCGCAGCCCTGTTTTGCCAGCGGCTACTCGGTTTCCCTGTCTTTGACTTGGCAATTACCCAATTACCCATTTACCAAATCTATTTCTCGAGTATCTCCACCAGGTGCGGGATCTTGGCCACCATGCCGCGGATTGACGGCGTGTCTTCCCGTTCCACCACCTGATAAAGCCGGGTAAAGCCCAACCCTTTGACCACCAGCTTGTGCTTGATCGGCGTACAAATTTTCGAGCGCACGTATTTGAGGCGAATTGTTTTTTTCTGTGCCGTCATGATTTACAGCTCCTGCAGCGTCTTGCCGCGCAGAGTGGCCACATCCTGGCGGTCGCGAAGTTTAAAAAGCGCATCAAACGTGGCTTTAATCACGTTGTGCGGATTGGCGGTGCCAATCGATTTCGTCAGCACGTTCTGCACGCCCACTGAAGTCATCACCGCGCGCACCGCGCCGCCGGCAATCACGCCCGTGCCTTCCGGGGCCGGCTTCAGCAATACCCGGCCGGAACCAAAGGTTCCGAGCACCGCATGCGGAATCGAGGTTTTGCTCAGGTTGACTCGCATCAGGTTTTTCTTGGCCGCTTCAATGCCCTTGCGAATGGCCTGCGGTACTTCCTTGGCCTTGCCGGAACCGTATCCGACCACGCCTGCACTGGGGTCGCCCACCACGACCAACGCCGCGAATGACATGTTTTTGCCGCCCTTGACCACCTTGGTCACGCGGTTGATGGCCACTACCTGGTCTTTCAACTGGTAGTTGCCGGCATCGAGCTTTTTCTTCGTTGGTATTGCCATTTTATTTAGAACTCCAGACCTGCTTCACGCGCGGCATCCGCCAGCGCCTTGATGCGTCCGTGGTAAAGATAGCCGCCACGGTCAAATACCACCTTCTTGATTCCTTTTTCCTGCGCCCGCTGGGCAATCTCTTTGCCGATTTCCTTGGCGCTGGCCACGTTGCCGCCCGTCTTCTTGCCGCCTTTTTTGCCCTTCACCGTGCTGGCCGAAGCGAGCGTGGTGCCGGAGGTATCGTCAATCACCTGCACGTAAATGTGGTTGAGTGAACGATAGACATTCAGCCGCGGCCGCTCCGTCGATCCCGAAAGCCTTCCGCGAAGCCGCTGGTGAATCCGCCGCCGTGTTTTGTCTTTTGAACTATCTGGAATCATGTTATTTCCCTTTGCTTCGTACAGCCCCAGGCTGCACGATCAAAAATTTGTCCTTAGTCGGGCTGCAAATTTCAAATTTCAAATTGAAATTATTTCGCTCCGGTCTTGCCGACCTTCTTCTTTAGCTTCTCACCCGCATAGCGGATGCCCTTTTGCTTGTACGGGTCCGGTGGACGCAGGCTGTGCATGTCCGCCGCTACCTGTCCGACTTTCTGGCGATCAATGCCTGTGACTGTCAGCTTGGTCTGCTTGGGATCCATTGACACAGTAATCCCTGTGGGCAGGGGAAACTCAATCGGGTGCGAATAGCCCAGCGTGAACACGACTGTATTCTTGCCCTTTAACTCCGCGCGGTATCCGATGCCGACAATTTCCAGATCGCGGTTCCAGCCCTTGGTCACGCCTTCGACAGCGTTATTCACCAGCGCCCGCGCCAGTCCATGGACAGCGGCATACTGGTCGTCCTTGCGGGTTACCTGGATGTGTCCGTCAGCCTGCTTTAGTTCAACGCCGGACGGCAAATGCGTCTGCACCTGGCCCTTGGGGCCCTGCACCACAACGGTGTTTCCCTTCACTTCAAACTTCACTCCCTGTGGGAGCGGAATCGGTTTCTTTCCGATACGAGACATTGTGTTCAACCCTTCTCTTGAAGCGAGTCCTTCTAGCCGTTTGCGGCTGAATTCCACGCTGATCTTTCCTGTAGAGACGTAGCATGCTACGTCTCTACTTTTAACTTATTCCATCCCGCCAGGAGCTACCACACTTCGCATAGGATCTCGCCGCCCAGACCCTGCTTGCGTGCCTGGCGCCCCGTCATCACGCCCTTGGGCGTAGTGAGGATATTGATCCCCAGCCCGCCGAGCACGCGTGGAATGTCATTGCGTCCCACGTACACGCGGCAGCCGGGCCGCGAAATGCGCTGCAGGTTGGCGATGGCGGCATTGTTGTCCTGGCCATACTTCAGGTAAATGCGCAGGACTTTTCTGCCTTCTTCCTCTGTCGGCTTGAAATTGGCGATATAGCCTTCTTCTTTCAGGATGCGCGCAATTTCCAGCTTCAGCTTGGAAGTTGGAACATCGAGCTTCTGGTGACGTGCATGGATCGCATTGCGAATGCGCGCCAGCAAATCTGCGACCGGATCGGTCAAACTCATCTTCGTTTATCTCCTCTTATCGTCACCCGTTTGCTCCGGCCTGCCGGAGAACCTGCCGTGACGTACTGCGAAACCGGCTATTGGTTCTTAGCCATTGCCCTTAGCTCTTCTGTCTCGCCCTTGTTTGTGCACCCGGCTCGACAATGCTCTTTCCCGTCCGACGCGCAAGCTAAAGGCCAAGAGCTAACAGCTTTCCTTACCAACTCGACTTCATGACCCCGGGCACTTCACCCTTGAGCGCCAGACCGCGGAAGCACAGGCGGCAAAGCCCGAACTTGCGCAGAAAAGCGCGCGGCCGTCCGCAGATGCTGCAGCGGTTGCGGTGCTGGGTGGAGAACTTGGGTTTCTTGTTCGTCTTGGCGATCTTTGCTGTTGTTGCCATTTTTTCCTTTGCTAAATACCAATTACCAAATACTAAGTTCCGTTCCCTACTGCTTAAACGGCATTCCAAAACTCTTCAGCAGGGCCCGTGCCTGGTTATCGTCGCGCGCCGTGGTCACGATAGTCACGTTCATGCCCTTCAATTTGTCCACTTTCGCGTAATCGATTTCCGGAAAGATCAACTGGTCGCGCAGGCCCAGTGTGTAATTGCCGCGGCCGTCAAATGACTTCGTCGACACGCCGCGGAAGTCGCGCACGCGCGGCAGAGCCACGTTGATCAGCCGATCCAAAAACTCGTACATGCGGGTACCGCGCAGCGTCACCATGGCGCCAATGGCCATACCTTCGCGCACTTTGAAGGCCGCAATCGATTTCTTGGCCCTGGTCACTACTGGCTTCTGTCCGCAGATCTCGCCCAGATCGCGGACCAGCGGATCGAGCATCTTGGTGTTCTGCGTAGCTTCACCCACACCCATGTTCACCACGATCTTGTGCAGATGCGGGACGGCCATCGGATTGGTCAGGCCCAGTTCCTTGGCCAGCGCCGGAGCAATCTCTTTATCGAATTTGTCTTTCAGCCTTGCTGTAACCTTGGTTGCCATTGTTTCTCTGTTTCCTTCTCCCACGGTTTCGGAGTGGTTACCGGTTCGTAGGCGTTGCGGGAGCGTCAGCTCCTGCCCTATTACGACTAACTCTTGTCCAGCGGCGCATCGCAACGGCGGCAGATCCGCACGCGGCGGCTGCCGTGCGTTTTGTGTCCGATACGCGACGGTCCGCAGCTCGGGCATACCACCATAACGTTCGAGATGGCGATGGGTGATTCCTGCTCCGCGATTCCGCCCTTGATGTTGCGCTGCGGATTCGGACGCACGTTCTTCTTCACCATCATCACGTGCTCCACCAGTACTTTGCTGGTACCGGGGAAAACCCGCAGCACGCGGCCCTGCTTGCCCTTGTCACGTCCGGTGATTACCTTCACCGTGTCATTGCGCTTGATGTCGACTCTTATATGCATTGTCTGCCTTCAACCATTGGCGGCCCCACTCTTGCCTGTCCGCCTGAAAAATCTTGTCTTGCCGTTTCGTCTCTCTACAGAACACCTCTCTTACAGAACTTCGGGCGCCAGAGAAACAATCTTCAAAAACTTCTTTTCCCGGAGCTCGCGGGCCACCGGGCCGAAAACGCGGGTGCCAATCGGCTCGCCGGTTTCATTGATCAGCACTGCGGCATTCTGATCAAAACGGATGTACGTTCCGTCGCGGCGCCGATGCTCTTTGCGCTGGCGCACGATCACGCATTTCACGACCGTACCCTTCTTGGCCGTACCGTCCGGCGACGCTTCTTTCACCGAAGCGGTAATTACGTCGCCCAGGCTGGCGTTCAGGCCAGTATGTCCGCCCAGCGGCAGGATCATCTGCAGCCGGCGCGCTCCGCTGTTGTCGGCCACATCGAGAATGCTTCTCATCATGACTGCCATGGTTGTATCCCCTTCTCAATCTGTTTCATCAGCGATTCGGCCCTTTTGGCCGCCGAATCGCGCAGCCAAGAGCGCTTAAATCTTCGTCCACGATCCACACTCTTAAGCGGTTTTTGAATCCAACGCCGCTTCTTCGCCGCCCACCAGCTTGGCTTTCTGGATAATGTTCTTCAGCCGCCAGCGCTTCAGCTTGGACATGGGGCGGGTCTCTTCAATCTCCACCGTATCGCCCACGTGCGCCGTATTCTTTTCGTCGTGCGCGTAGAACTTCTTGGACTTGGCCACCACGCGGCGATAAAGCGGATGCGCCTTCTTCATGATGACCTGCACCACGATCGTCTTGCTCATTTTGGTGGACGTCACTCGGCCGATCTTGGTGCTGCGGCTGCCTGTCTTTTTCGCGATTGTTGTCTCTGCCATTTACTTCTTCCTCTTCTTGGCGGCTGCCGTCGCCTTCTTCTTCGCCGGCTTGGCCGTCTTGCCCTTTACAGCAGGCTTCGCTTTCTTCTTTTTCCTGGCGCTCTTGCCGGCAGCGGCTGACTTAGGCTTGGCTTCCGCATCGCCGGCTGCCTCCGCCTTATGGCCGTTGCTGGGCGCTTCTATCCCCAGTTCCTTTTCCCGGATCACGGTATGAATGCGCGCTACGTCCTTGCGCAGGCCGCGAATTTTGGTCAGGCTCTCCGTCTGTCCCATTTTTAACTGGAACTTGAGGCGGAACAGCTGGTCATTTAGCTCCTGCTGCTGGTGCAACAGTTCGGCATCGGTCAGATTTCTCAGTTTTTCGACATCCATTGTCTTTTCTCTCTAGGGGCTCCACAACGCCTGCGCTTCGCTGCGGCTGTTGCGCCCTCATTTTTCTGCGTCGTTAGTTATTGCCTTTAGCCTAATCTGCCAGCATTGCTCGTTTTGGCTAAGTGCTAATTACTAACTGCTAATTGCTTCTTTTTTAGTGCGCGTCCGCGCGGGCCACAAACTTTGTCCGCAAGCCCAATTTGTTGGACGCCAGGCGCATTGCTTCCTGAGCATCGATACGGTTCACGCCTTCCATCTCAAACAGGATCTTGCCCGGGCGTACTACCGCGACCCAGTGGTCCGGCGCTCCCTTGCCCTTGCCCATACGGGTTTCAGCGGGCTTCTTGGTCACAGGCTTGTCCGGGAAAAGCCGGATCCAGATCTTGCCGCCGCGTTTCACGAAACGCGTCATGGCGACACGGCTGGCTTCAATCTGGCGGTCCGTAATCCATCCCGGCTCCAGGACCTTCAACCCGAAATCGCCGAAGGAGAGTTCTCCTCCGCGCCAGGCCTTACCGCACATGCGACCGCGCTGCTGCTTGCGGTACTTAACTTTTTTCGGCATTAACATAACGTCGAATTCCTTGTTCTAACCTTGTGAGCATCAGCCACTCGCTGCAGACTTCTGCCCATCATCTCGTTTTAGCCCTTAGCTTCTAGCTAGAGGCCAGCAGCTAGCGGCTAGCAGCTTTTTAAAATGCTCCCGCGCCCGTGCGCTCAGGCTGCCGCTTTTTCTGTGGCAGAATGTCGCCCTTGTAGACCCAGCACTTCACGCCGATCACGCCGTACGTGGTGCGGGCCTCGGAGAAACCAAAATCGATGTCGGCGCGCAGCGTGTGCAGCGGCAGGCGTCCCTGCAGGTACCACTCGGAACGCGCTATTTCATTGCCGTTCAAGCGGCCGGACACGCGGACCTTGATGCCCTTGCAGCCGAAACGCAACGCCGAATCCACCGACTTGCGCATTGCCCGGCGGAAGCCCACGCGCTTTTCCAGTTGCAGCGCGATTCCTTCCGACACCAGCTGCGCGTCCAGCTCAGGCTTGTGCACTTCCTGGATGTCAATGAAGACGTCCCGGTTCGTGCGCTTCTGCAGCTCGATCTTCAGCTTGTCGATTTCCGCGCCCTTGCGCCCGATAATGATTCCCGGCCGCGCCGTGCGGATAATGATCCGCAGCTTGTTGCCCGGACGCTCGATCTCCACCGAGCTCACGCCCGCGGACTTGAGCTTGTCCTTCAGCTCTTCCTTCAGCTTCACATCTTCCAGAAGGAGCTTGTCGTAATCTTTCTCAATGAACCAGCGCGACCGCCAGGGTTTGGTGTAACCCAATCGAAATCCGTAAGGATGGACTTTCTGTCCCATATTATTTCCTCTTATTTCCTGCCGACGTTCTTCGCGAACATCATTTCCTTCTCAAAAACCTTGTTATTTCGCGGCCGCTGTCTTCTTCTTGCCAGCCGGCTTCTTCTTTGCTCCCACAGCCTTTTTCTTAGCTGGGGTCTTGGCGGCCGGAGCAGCAGCGTCTTCTTCGCCCACCACGGTGGCCAAGTTCTGTTTGTTCTCCGCGCCCTTTTCCGCCAGCACGATCTCCATGTGCGAGATGCGGCGCTGGTAACGGAACGCGCGGCCCATCGGCGCTGGACGGATACGCTTCATGCGCGGGCCTTCATTGGCGATGGCGTGTTTCACGTAGAGCCGGTCCAGGTCCACGTCCATGCCCTTTTCCTGGCTCAGGTAGTTTGCGTTCTCCACCGCCGAGCGCAGCAGCTGAAAAATCGCCGGAGCAATGCGCTTCTTGGTAAAGGTGAGCGTGGTCAGAGCGTCTTCCACGCGCCGGCCTTTAATCAGGTCCAGCACCAGCCGCGCCTTCTGCGGCGATACTCGGGTGAATCGGGCTTTCGCTGTAAATTCCATGTCGTTACCTGTTCTTCCAAATCTCTTTCACGACTCACGTCGTGAGATCCTTCGACTCGCTGCGCTCGCTCAGGATGACCGCAGCAGGCTCCGCTACGCTCACGCCTGCTCATCGCGGTCACTTCGCCGGAGGCGTCGATCCCGCAGCCGGTGCAATAGCACCCGGACCACCCGGAATGCCCGCGGGCTTGGCGGAAACTTCCGCCGCCGCCTTCATCGAGTGACCTTTAAAGATCCGCGTGAAGGAGAACTCGCCCAGCTTGTGTCCCACCATGTTTTCCGTGATGTACACCGGAATAAACTTCTTGCCATTGTGCACCGCAATGGTGTGTCCCACCATTTCCGGCGAAATCGTCGAACGACGTGACCAGGAGCGGATGACCTTCTTATCATTTTTCGCGTTTAGGTCTTCAATCTTCTTCAACAGATGGCCGTCTATGTGCGGCCCTTTCTTTAATGAACGAGCCATTATTTCTGTCTCCTGCTGACAATGAACTTGTCTGTGCGCTTGTTGTTGCGCGTTTTGTAGCCGCGGGTCGGCTGGCCCCACGGAGTAACCGGATGCCGGCCGCCGGAGGTTTTGCCTTCACCGCCGCCGTGCGGATGGTCCACCGGGTTCATGGCTACGCCGCGGTTAACCGGCTTCTTGCCCAGCCAGATGTTGCGTCCGGCCTTGCCGATGGAAACGTTTTCGTGGTCCACGTTCCCGATCTGCCCAATCGTCGCCATGCAATCGATTAGCACTTTGCGCGTCTCGCCGGAAGGCAGTTTCACCAGCGCGTATTCATCTTCTTTTGCGACGAGCTGGGCTGATCCACCGGCCGAGCGCACCATCTGCGCGCCCTTGCCCGGCTTGAGTTCGATGTTGTGGATCGTGGTGCCGGCCGGAATGTTCTTCAGCGGCAGCGCGTTCCCTACCAGAATGTCGGCTTCCGGACCGCTCACAATCTTCTGGCCCACATTCAGTCCCACGGGATGAAGGATGTAGCGCTTCTCGCCGTCGGCGTACGCGATCAGCGCGATGCGCGCCGAGCGGTTAGGATCGTACTCGATCGAAACCACGCTCGCCGGTACGCCAGTCTTGTCGCGCTTGAAATCAATCTCGCGCAGCTTGCGCTTGTGCCCGCCGCCGCGATGCCAGATGGTGATGTCGCCGGCGTTGCGGCGACCGCCGGTACGCAGCTTGATGCTGGTCAGCGGCTTGTGCGGCTTGTCGGTCGTCAACTCGTCGTTGGTCAGCGTTGTCTTGAAGCGCAACGACGGCGTAGTCGGTCTGTATGTCTTAATTGCCATAAATTCAGCCTTTGGTAGTTAGCTCTTAGCCTTTGGCTTTGTCTCGAAGCTCAATTGCTAATCGCTAAACCTTTCTTAAGCGATTTGGCACAACAGTCGCCAAATCGCGCTGCCGAGAGGCCTAAATGGCTCTTTGCACGAGCCAGCCTCTCAAGCGGTTTTCTTAAATATTGGCCGCGTACTCGGGCATTTTTTCGCCCGCCTTCAGCCTTACGTATGCCTTCTTCCAGTCCGGACGATACCCGGCAAACTTGCCCCGGCGGCGTTCTTTGCCGACAAAATTCGCGGTCCGAACCGAATCAACCTTCACCTTGAAGATCTTTTGGACGGCTTCTTTCACTTCCGTCTTGGTAGCCGCGGCGGCGACTTCAAAAACCAGCGTGCCCTGGTTTTCCTTCACGCCCAGCCCTTTTTCCGTGATCACCGGCTTGCGGATAATCTGATAAGCCGACTTCATCTACGCCACCTCCGCTTTGCGCCTGGGCGCCTTGGCCTTCAGCGAATCCTGCAGCTTTTCCAGAGCGGGCTTGGAGAAGATCGCCGTTTCATAGCGCAGCAGGTGATATGGATGAACGTGGTTGCCGGCAATCAATTCCACGCCGCGAATGTTGCGCGAGCTCAGCTCCAGGTTGCGGTTCTCTTTCGAACCATCCACCAGCAGCGTCGTCTTGCCGACGCCCAGTTTACCCAGCGTCTTGCGGAACGTGCCGGTCTTGGCCGCGTTCAGCTCGAAACCTTCCACCACCATCAGCTGGCCGTCAGAAAGCTTTGACGCCAGCGCGGAACGCAGCGCGCCCAGCAGCTTCTTCTTGGGAAACTGGTAGTCATAGGAGCGGGGCTGCGGTCCGTGGACCGTACCGCCGTGACGCCACAATGGCGACCGGATGGAACCCACACGCGCGCGGCCTGTGCCCTTTTGTTTCCATAGCTTCTTGCCCGCGCCCGACACCAGCTTCTTGTTCTTGGTGGCATGTGTGCCCGCCCGCTGCGCCGAGCGGTAATGCTTTACCGCTTCCCAGAGAAGGTCTTCATTGATACCGCCAAAGACCTCATCGGCCAGCTCCAGCGAGCCTGTCTTCTTGCCTTCGAGATTTACTACATCAATCTTAGCCATATTTTAGCTCTTAGCTATTAGCTCTTGGCTTTTAGCCCGTCTCGTTGCTCAACCCGGATCTTTGCTGGTTGAGTGAATCTTGTTGTGAGTTTTGGCTTTCAAATTACCCGGTCACCAAATTACCCAATTACCAAATGTGCTTATTTCTTCGACTTGCCAGCAGCTGCCTTCTTCGCCGCCTTCAACGGGTCAAGCGTGGTCGATCCGGCAAAGCCACGACGCTCGCGCGGTGGTTTCTTTGCTTTCAGGATCACGACATACGCGCCCTTCGGTCCGGGCACCGCGCCTTCCACCAGAAGAAGATTGTCGTCGGTATCGATGCCGCGAATCTTCAGGTTGCGAACCGTTACCTGGTCCACGCCCATGTGGCCGGACATACGCATTCCGGGAAACACGCGGGACGGAAACGACGATGCGCCGATCGAGCCCTGCACCTGGAACATGTGTCCGTGTGCGCCGGGTCCGCCGCCAAAGTGATGGCGCTTTACCACGCCGGCAAAGCCGCGCCCCTTGCTCACGCCAATTACATCGACAAACTTTTCATTGGTGAAAATATCCACCAGAACTTTTCCGCCGACTTTGAGTCCGTCGCCATTGCTCGCGGCAGCTTCGCCTTCCGCCGGCTGCGATTCGGCTTGCGCCGCTTCGGTGCCGTCCTCCATGGCAACTTCGCGCATGAACTTTACCGGCGGCAGATCGTGCTTGCCGAAGTGTCCCTGCATGGCCTTGCTCACGTTCTTGCCCTTCACGAACTCCACCAGGCCGATCTGCGCGGCTTCATAGCCGTCTTTGTTGTTGCGCTTGATCTGCGTGATCACGCATGGTCCGGCTTGCAGGACGGTGACCGGGTGAACGTCACCCTTGTCGTCAAACACCTGCGTCATGCCGATTTTTTTGCCTAGAATTCCGTTAATCATTGCTTCTCTCTCCTCATCATTCCTGTGCTGCCTGCAAGCATTCAGGAACTGTAGGTTTCAGCCGTTAGCACTTAGCTCTTAGCCTTTAGCCAGAACCGCTTGTACAACCGGTTTGGCTAAGTGCTAATTACTAATGGCTAATGGCTATTTGTGTTCTTTCCCGAACGCCTTGATCTCTACATCCACGCCGGCCGGCAGGTCGAGCTTCATCAGCGCGTCCACCGTGTTCTGCGTCGGCTCAAGGATGTCGATCAGGCGCTTGTGCGTGCGGATCTCAAATGCCTCGCGCGACTTCTTGTCCACGTGGGGGGAACGCAGCACGCAATATTTGTTCTTCACCGTGGGCAATGGAATCGGTCCAGCAATCTGTGCCCCGGTACGTTTGGCCGTGTCAACGATCTCGCCCGTGGACTGGTCCAGGATGCGATAGTCGTACGCTTTCAGCCGTATGCGAATTCTCTCTTTGCCTATCAATGCTTTTTGTCCTCAAAGAACTTCTGGTCAAACCCCACGAAAACTTGTGGTGGTTGCCGATTTGTTAATTGCCAATACTGCCAGGATTGCCAAAACTTTTGAAACTATCTCGCCCCTTCACCGGTCTTCCAATTCTGGCAATTTTGGCAATTCCGGCGATTTTGGCAATCTCTTCTTACTGAACGATCTCGCTGATCGTTCCCGCGCCCACCGTGCGTCCGCCTTCGCGGATGGCAAAACGCAAGCCCTTTTCCATGGCCACCGGCGTAATCAGCTCGATGGTCAGCGATACGTTGTCGCCCGGCATCACCATCTCCGTACCGGCAGGCAGCTCAGCCACGCCCGTTACGTCGGTGGTGCGGAAGTAAAACTGCGGACGATAGCCCTTGAAGAACGGAGTGTGACGTCCGCCTTCTTCCTTGTTCAAAACGTAAATCTCAGCCTTGAACTTGGTGTGCGGTGTAATCGAGCCACCCTTGGCCAGAACCATGCCCCGCTCCACGTCTTCCTTGGCGATACTGCGGAGCAGCAGTCCGGCGTTGTCGCCGGCCATACCTTCATCCAGCTGCTTCTTGAACATTTCCACGCCCGTGACCACCGTCTTGCGCGTTTCGCGGAAGCCGACGATCTCAACTTCCTCGCCCACCTTCACCTTACCGCGTTCAATCCTGCCCGTAACCACCGTGCCGCGTCCCTGAATGGAGAAGATATCTTCAATCGGCATCAGGAACGGCTTGTCGATATCGCGCGCCGGCAGTGGTACGTACTTGTCCACCGCGGCCATCAGCTCGTCAATCTGCTTTTCCCACTTGGGATCACCGTTCAAAGCATTCAATGCCGACAGACGAATCACAGGCACATCGTCGCCGGGGAACTTGTAGCTCTTCAAGAGCTCGCGAACTTCGAGCTCAACCAGGTCCAGCAACTCAGCATCATCCACGGCATCGCACTTGTTCAACGCCACCACAATGCAGGGCACGCCCACCTGGCGGGCCAGCAGAACGTGTTCACGCGTCTGCGGCATCGGGCCATCGGTGGCCGCCACGACAAGAATCGCGCCATCCATCTGGGCTGCGCCGGTAATCATGTTCTTGATGTAGTCGGCGTGGCCCGGGCAATCCACGTGGGCATAGTGCCGATTCGGCGTCTCATATTCCACATGCGCCGTGGCGATCGTGATACCGCGCTCGCGCTCTTCCGGAGCATTATCAATCGAGGCAAAATCGCGAAACTTGATCTTCGGATTGTGCTTCGACAACACCTTGGTGATCGCCGCCGTCAACGTGGTCTTCCCATGGTCAATGTGACCAATCGTTCCTACGTTTACGTGCGGTTTGCTGCGATCAAATTTTTCTTTTGCCATTGCCTGAAGCTCCTCTAGCTTTTGCCGGACCAGAACGCGCCCAAACGCGTCTCTGATTCCGTTAAACCTTCAAATTCTTTGTCCAGCCGCTCATACTCAACCAGGTTCTGCTCGCGGAAGCGTTTGAACCCTTCTTCCGACTGCCAGTAATCCAGCGTGAGATAGCGAAAATCAACAGCAACATCTCTTACCAGCTCCGTTCGAATGTAGCCTGCGGAACCCCGGAAGAAACGCGCCCATCCTCCCTCCGGCCCGTACTTCTGAACAAACGCTTCGTTCCTTGCCGGCCTTACTTGAAACTCCCAGACGATTACGTACCCGTCTGTGCCGGGCATTACCTTGCTGCCGGCTTGCCCTGTACCTTGGCGATGATCTCTTCGGTCACCGAGCGCGGCGCTTCGTCGTAATGGGCAAAGTGCATGGAGAAGGTCGCGCGACCCTGAGTACTGGAACGCATGTGGGTCGCATAACCGAACATCTCCGCCAGCGGCACCAGGGATTTGATCACCTGCGAGCCGGCGCGATGCTCCACGCCTTCGATCCGTCCCCGGCGCGAGTTCAGGTCGCCGATGATCACTCCCATGAAGTCCTCCGGGACCACGACCTCGACCGACATGATCGGCTCCAGCAGTACCGGCGAGGCCTTACGCGCCGCTTCCTTAAATCCCATGGAAGCCGCGATCTTGAACGCCATTTCGTCGGAATCTACCTCGTGGTAGCTGCCGTCGTAGAGCGTGACCTTGATGTCCACGAGTTCATAACCGGCCAGGACGCCGCCTTCCATCGCCTGCTTCACGCCCTGCTCGATCGGCTTGAAGAATTCCCGCGGCACCGCACCGCTCTTGATTTCATTGATGAACTCGAAGCCCTTGCCCATCTCATTGGGTTCAACCCGCAGCTTTACGTGCCCGTAGTGGCCGGAGCCGCCGGTCTGGCGAATGTACTTGCCTTCCGCCTGCGAAGGCTTGCGGATGGTTTCGCGGTACGCCACCTGGGGTTTGCCCACATTGGCTTCCACTTTGTATTCGCGCATCATGCGGTCAATAATGATTTCCAGATGCAGCTCGCCCATGCCGCTGATGATGGTCTGTCCGGAATCCGGGTCCGTTGCGACCTTGAATGTGGGGTCTTCCTGCGCCAGACGGTTCAGCGCGACACCCATTTTTTCTTGGTCGCTCTTGGTCTTGGGTTCGACCGCAACGGAGATGACCGGCGCGGCGAACGTGATCGACTCCAGCAGAATCGGAGACTTTTCTGAACAGATGGTATCGCCGGTGGTGACGTTCTTCAGACCCACGCAGGCGCAGATGTCGCCGGCATAGATTTCGCTGATCTCTTCGCGCTTGTTGGCGTGCATTTTAAGCAGGCGGCCAATGCGCTCGGTCTTGCCTTTGGTGGTATTTAACACGCTGTCACCGGTCTTGAGGTGGCCGGAGTACACGCGAACGAATACCAACTGGCCGACAAAAGAGTCCGCCATGATCTTGAATGCCAGCCCGGAGAACGGCTCGTCGTCAGCCGGCTTGCGCTCTACGACAACTTCACGATGATCGGGATCGTGACCTTTCGTCGGGGGAATGTCGAGAGGCGAAGGCAGATAATCCACCACCGCGTCCAGCAGCGTCTGTACGCCTTTGTTCTTGAAGGCTGTGCCGCAGAGAACGGGGAACAGCTTGAGAGCGATGGTGCTCTTACGCAGCGAGGCGCGCAGCTCTTCGGCGCTGATGGCTTCCCCTTCCAAAAACTTGTGCAGCATCTCGTCGTCGTTTTCCGCGACTGATTCGACCAGCTGGGCGTGGAACGCTTCCGCTTTCTTTCTGAGTTCGGTGGGAATCTCTTCCACGTCGTAATTGGAGCCCATGGCTTCGTCGCGCCAGTAGATGGCCTTCATGTCGACCAAGTCGATGACACCTTTAAAAGCTGCTTCTTGTCCGATGGGAATTTGAATGGCGACAGGACGGGCGTTGAGGCGCTTGCGGATGGTATCGACGGCGTGCTCAAAATCGGCGCCCATCTTGTCCATCTTATTGATGAAGCAAATTCTGGGAACGCCGTATTTATCAGCCTGACGCCATACGGTTTCCGACTGCGGCTCTACGCCGTGAACGGCGTCAAACACCGCAACCGCGCCATCGAGAACGCGTAATGAGCGCTCGACTTCTGCGGTAAAGTCCACGTGGCCGGGGGTATCGATAATATTGATGCGAATGTCGCGCCAGGTGCAGGTGGTGGCCGCGGATGTAATTGTAATGCCGCGCTCCTGCTCCTGCTCCATCCAGTCCATGGTGGCGGTACCTTCATGCACTTCGCCAATGCGGTGCGTGATGCCCGTATAGAACAGGACACGTTCAGTCGTAGT
>Ga0137403_10003627_pt1 | contig 18480 bp, 17 predicted proteins | sample CZOMad2_1_16fung_FD_122057 | JGI IMG/M metagenome (GOLD analysis project Ga0137403, IMG submission 122057) | Vadose zone soil fungal communities from Angelo Coast Range Reserve, California, USA - CZOMad2_1_16fungal (Hybrid Assembly) | ecosystem: Environmental > Terrestrial > Soil > Vadose zone...
GATGCCGCGGCCGCTGTTCCGATGGCTGGAACGGCGGTTTGGGTGGCACCTGCTGCTGACCGCTGAACAGCTATTTCGGAACATTTCTGGGTGGCGATGACTCCTGCCCTAATTCTGGTTGTTTTTGAGCTAGCTCCCGATCCTTTCAGGGTGTAATCCTATTTTCGCATTCGCAAGTGACCGTTGCTTTCTGCCTCTTCTTATGGTATTATTACAATAAGATGAATCGCAAACCACGAAGCCCGCAGGCCTCTCGATTGCGTCAGCGCAAATTCGAACTGGTCCGCCGCTTCCATATCCCCGAAGATCTCCTTCCCGGCTCCCTCTCGCTCTCGCACCTGCGATGTGGCAAGCCCACCTGTCATTGCGCCCAAGACCAGGGCCACCCCGTCTGGTCGCTCACCTTCATGGTCCAGGGGAAAAAGCACGTCCAGCACATTCCCAAGCCATGGGTCGACGAGGTGCGCAAACGGGTCCAGGCCGGGCGCGAGTTTCAAGACGCCGTGCGCGAGGTCCTGGCCGCCAACGCCCAACTTCTGGGGCTGGCCGGAAAGTCGCGTAAGTCGAGGCGCGGGTGAAGGGACCCACGCCGCGGCGGCTCTGGAAATACGTGACGCGGCGACTGGGTTTACGGTCTTATTTTCGATCTCCCGGTGACGGTCGGCGGCAACCGCAAATTCCTGCCCCCGCCTTACTGTGGTCCGTGCTGATCGGCCAAGTACTGCGCGCCTCGAGTTTCCTGGCCGTAGAAAGGTTGGTGCGCTCCTCCGCGCGTCGCGCGCTGGCGGTGAGCACGTCGTTCAGTGATGATACGCTCGACTACTTCACCGAACGTTTAGATGCGACTCCCACACGAGCGGCCTTGGCGCGAACCCTGCGCCAAGCCAAACGCAACAAGGCTTTCGAAACCAGCGGCGGGATCGGCCTGGCCGTGGATGGAACCACCGTCGGGCGGTGCGCTAGCTTTGGTTGTTCGCTATGTCGTCCCTACCGTAATGCCGACCAGGAGATCGTGGGCTATCGGCACCATATGGTCCTGACCACCGTGGTGGGGACGGGGCTGTCTCTCCCTTTTGATGTCGAACCGTATGGACCGGGCGATAGCGAATACGCCGCCGGGCAACGTCTGCTGCGTCGGGCCATCGAACAGCTCGGCGTTCGTTTCGCAGCCTACGTCGTCGTGGATGGGGAATTCGCCACCGCTCCGTTTCTGCATACCGCCGGCGATCTGGGTCTGCCGGTGGTGGCCCGCCTGAAAGCCAACTTGCCCGAGCTGTTGGCCGCAGCAGAAAAACGTTTTCGTTTCCAGCCTCCCAAACTGACTTTCCGTCACGGGCCCGATCGCGTCGAGCTTTGGGATGCCGACGACTTCGACCCCTGGGAAAACCTGCGCTGGAAAACCGTACGGGTCCTGTTCTACCGACAGCAGAAATCAGACGGCCAGGTGATTGAAGCATTCTGGCTCACCGATTCTCCCCTCGCACGAGTCAGCAGTCGGGTGCTGTATCACCGGGCCAAAAGCCGCTGGGAGATCGAGAATCAAGGGTTTAATGACGCCAAGAACCGCCATGGCCTGGGACACATCTGTCATCACCACCGCAACAGCTTGTTGATCACCTGGTTGCTTACCAGCTTGGCGTTGACCATCGAGCGGTTGTATCGCCTGCGTTATTTGCGCCGCGGTGGGCATCCCCTGCGCACGGCCGCGGAGTTCGTTCACCTGCTTTGGCTCAGCTTGTCCCGACGCGCAGCGGCCGATACCAGTTGACCCACACGTTCTCCGCGCCGTCTACCTGACTCCGCGTCGCTACTCTCGCAGCCGCGCTCCCCTGCCAGGGCCTCCCGCCCCAGGGATTCTGTCACTCGAAAATAGGCGCGTGTCCCTCTCGACTCCGCAAGCCAACCCAGGCCTGCCAAATTTAGCTCCCGTCACGACCGCACGTCACAACTTCCGAAACGCCTGCTGCTCACCCGCTCTCCTTGACCGTTTCCCCTCGCAGGTGTAGAGTCCGCCCACTAGGTCCCTTCCCAGCATTCTCGATCGAAGGAGGAACATATGTCTTTCCGCAGAGCCCTCTGGGCGTTAGCTGTCGTCGTGTGCTTGGCAGCGCCCGTGGCTGTCCAGGCGCAAGGAGATTATCTCGACGTCTTCATCGTCAAGGTGAAGCCAGAAAAAATCAGTGAGTTCAACGCCCTCAACAAGAAATGGGTGGATGCCAACCGCCGTTTCAATGGCGACCATTGGCTCGCTATGGAAACCCTCTATGGCGAAGGCGGCGTCTACCAGTACACCAGCATTCGCAAGGACTACGCCGACATCGACAAATCCAACGACGCGAGCATGGCGGCCGTCAACAAGGCGTTCGGCAAAGAAGCTACCGAAAAACTCGAGCAGGACTTCATGAGCTGCCTGGTCTGGTCGCGCAGCGAACTTCGCCGTCGCCGCATGGACCTCAGCCGCAAACCTCCCACCGACGCCGATACTTACGCCAAACTCATTGGCGAATCCCGCTTCTTGCGCACCACGGCGGTGCACATCCGTTCAGGGCACGTGACGGAATTCGAAGATCTCCTCAAGGAAGTTAAGGAAGCTGGCGAAAAGAATCCGGACTTGCCGCCCCTGCTCATCTCGCAGGTCGTGGAAGGCACCAGAGGCGCCACGTTTTACGTGACTTCGCTGCGCTCTTCGATGGGCGGCTTCGACCACAATCCCACAATTCGCGAAATCCTCGGCGAAGAGGGCTTTAAGAAATTCCAGAAGGTCAACGCGGATGCTGTCGAAACTTCAGAGTCCGTGCTCTACCGGTATGTCCCGGACATCAGCAATCCTCCCGACAATGTCGCTAAAGTCGCCTCCGACTTCTGGCACCCGAAAGCCACCATGGCAATGGCAGCCAGCACAAAACCCAAAGCCGCCACCATGGAACCTACCTCCGCCAAGAAGCCTGTAAAGAAACCTTAGCTTCACCACATAGTCTACGAGGAGCACCGACTTCTGTCGGTGCTCCTTGTCCATCCATCCACGGCGCTAACATCCGCTTCCATCAGGAGGTCCTTATGTCATTCCAGGGAAAACACGCTCTCATCACTGGAAGTTCGCGCGGCATCGGCCGCGGCATCGCGCTCAAGCTCGCCGAAAAAGGCGCACGCGTCGCCGTTCATTACTACCGCAACCTGGAAGCCGCCCAGTCCACTCTCGAAAAAATTCGCGCTCACGGCTCAGACGGCTTCATCGTACAAGCCGACATCTGCCGGCCCGATGACATCCGCCGCATGTTTCAGCAGGTCCGCTCGGAGTTCGGCGGGCTCGATATCCTCGTCAGCAACGCCCGCACGGAAGCCCCCACCTTCTACGAAGCGCCCATGGAGATCTCCCTCGAAAAATGGGACACCGCCGTCGATTCCCAGGCCAAGGCGTTTCTAGTCGCCGTTCGCGAAGCCGCTCCGCTCATGTCCGATGGCGGAAGGATTGTCGCCATCACTTTCGCTCCCGGTGGACGCTTCGGCAGTTGGCAGCCCTGGGTGGCCATGGGCGCCGCGAAAGCCGCCATGGAGTCGCTGGTCCGCTATTTTGCGGTTGCTCTGGCAGGCCGCGGCATCACAGTGAACTCTATCAGCCCCGGCTGGGTTGAGGACAGCGTGCTAAACAGTTTGCCCGAAGCCTTCCAAACGGGCTTGCGCGAATGGCAAGAACGCGGCTGGACGCCCATGCGCCGCCTCGGTACTCCCGCGGATATCGGCAACGTCGTCGCGCTCATTTGCTCGCCGGAAGCTGCGTGGATTACCGGCCAGTTGATCGAGGCCGACGGCGGCGCATCCCTCGTCGACGCTCATCTGCCGCTCGAATTCCAAGGCTTGGAAAAAACCGTCGAGAAACGCGCCAAATCTCAAGGAGCGTAACCAACAAGCGGCTCCTACTCAAATCCCTCCGGCCATTCCCGGGCGGCGTGAAGAACTGCGAGAATGCGCACGTCGTTCTTTTCTATCTGGTACGCGACCAGGAAAGGAGTACCCGAAATGACCAGCTCGCGTGTATCAGCCACACGCCCCACGCGCCCCGCCATGGGGTGACGGGCAAGTAGCTGCGCGCTTTCCCAGATTTGATCAGCAGTCCGAGCCGCCGCCGCACGACTCTCCTCGGCGATGTATTCGTACGCACTAACGAACTGTTCCCGGGCAGGAATCGTCCAGCGCACGCGCATCGCAGTGAGCTACTTTGCTCGCCGCATTCTGGCGATCAGCCTTTTCATCTCCGCGTCCGGCACAAAGTCCCCTCTTTCGGCCGCGCGCAAGCCCTTTTTGATCAGCTTGATGTGATGCTCATTGAGTCGCAGATAATATTCCACCGCCTCGTTCAGCACGTGGCTGCGATCGCGATCCATGCTCTCGGCCAGCTCATCCAGCGACTCCACGGTATCGGACGGAATCCGAAAACTGATTGTCTTTAGCGTACTCATAAATAATGCCCCACAACGCGACTCTTATAATACGGAATAATATGCTGTATTACGCTGCGTTGCAACGACCGGGTGCCGGCTACCCAGGGGAGACGCAGAGGTTCCCGACTGGTAATCTCCTGCACCCCGCCATCTTCGGGATGCTACAATCCGCCAACTAGACCATCCCACTTACTCTGGAGGTTCCGAATGCATCGCCGCGTCCTAACCCTGCTCGCCATTATTCTGGCGGTGTGCATCGCCGCTTTCGCGCAGGAGCATCCTGAGCACGCCGCTCCCGCTAAAGCAAAATCCGCTACGCTCATGACCGGCTACGGCAATTGGCATCACCCGGTCTCCGCCAAGAACGCGCAAGCACAGGCATTTTTCGATCAGGGCTTGCGGCTCATCTACGCCTTCAATCATGACGAAGCCGCGCGCTCCTTCCAGCGTGCCGCCGACCTCGATCCCAAACTGGCCATGGCCTATTGGGGCATCGCCGAAGCTGTCGGCCCCAATTATAACGATCCCGCCAGCGAAGACCGTTTTGCGCAGGCCCACGCCGCCATCGAGAAAGCGCAGACACTCGCACCCGATGCTTCTGAAAGTGACAAGGCATACATCGCCGCGCTTGCCAAACGCTTTCCCGCCGATCCCAAGTCCGATTTGCACGCCGCCGCGGAACAGTATCGCGATGCCATGCGCGACGTGGTGAAGCGCTTCCCCGACGATCTCGATGCTGCCACTCTTTTCGCCGAAGCCGGAATGAACCTGCATCCCTGGGGGCTCTGGCACCCGGACGGCACGCCGGAAGAAGGCACGGAAGAAATTGTCTCCACGCTGGAGTCTGTGATTCGCCGCGACCCCAATCATCTCGGCGCGATTCACTATTACATTCATTCCGTGGAAGCCTCCTCATCGCCGGAACGCGCTTTGGCGGGAGCGAATCGGCTGGCGCAACTTGCGCCTGCAGCCGGACACATCGTGCACATGCCCGCGCACATCTACATCCGCACAGGTGACTACGAAGCCGCGGTGAAAACCAATCAGAAAGCCGCGCTCGCCGATCAGGCTTACATCAAAGCCCGAGCCGCCGAAGGCCTCTATACGATGATGTATTACAGTCACAACCTGCATTTCATCGCCATGGCCGCGGCGATGAACGGAAATTATCCTGAGTCCCGCCGCGGCGCGCAGTTGCTCGCTGCCAACGTGGGCCCTCATGTGAAAGAGATGCCGCCGCTCGAGGGCTTCATGACCGTGCCGCTGGCCGTCGAGGTGCGCTTTCACAAGTGGAACGAAATTCTGAAAGCCCCGCAGCCCGACCCCGCCATGCACACCGCAACGGTGTTCTGGCATTTCGCTCGCGGCCTGGCCCTGGCTGGCACGGGAAAATTGGAGGAAGCGGAAGCCGAGCACAAATTTGTTGCCGAAGCGGAAGAGAAGACGTCGCCAGATGCTATCTTCCAGATGCCCATCAACAACAAAACCAAGGACATTCTGAAGATCGCGGAAAACGTGCTAGGCGCAAAGATCTCGCTCGCGAAAAACGATATGGATGCCACGGTGAACCAACTGCGCGCCGCCGTCGCTGTTCAAGATTCGCTGAAGTATGACGAGCCGCAAGACTGGTTCTATCCAGTGCGTGAATCCCTCGGCGCGGTGCTGCTGAAAATTGGTGATGATGCTGGAGCCGAAGAGGCCTTCCGCGCGGACCTCGATCGCAATCCTCGCAACCCGCGTTCGCTCTTCGGCCTCGAGCAAGCCCTGAAGGCTCAGGAGAAGACCTACGACGCCGGTTTCGTCCGCAAACAGTTTGACGCCAACTGGAAGGGCGCTGTGCGGCCGACCGTCGACGATCTCGTCTGACCCTTCGACCAGCGCTCGCACTCAAAGCTCGCGGCTTGACTGAGATCTGAAAACTGGCGACTGACGACTCACAACTCTTCCAAGTCACGCCAGGTGCTGCGGCCTTCGGTCGCGCCCTGCCCCGACTCGGGCACCATCGCCCCGCTGTCGTCCCTGCCTACGCCCTTGGGCTCCGAGATCTTTTGTTTCTCGTCCACTGAGAAAAGCAGATAGTTCTTGAAACTGTGGCGCCGATGACTGCGCCGGCCCTTCCAATCGTAATGAACTTCCGCATTCTGTGGAAGCCACATGTCCAGATTGCGCGCTTTGAAATGCACCGGACCATATTCGATGGTTGCGTGGTCGGAAACCAGCCGGATTTGTGGCAAAGGGTTGATGAGGTCCGTTTCCAGCCGGACGATTTGAAAGCTGTCTGCGGCAATCCACGCGCGCCCCTTGAGCGCAACCGGGTAGGCCGGACCTTCAGCGCCAATCTTGTAGGAGCGGATCGTATTCGGTTTGTCGGCCCTTTGGCGGAAATACACTTGCCAAGCCGACTGGCCTTTCGACCGTGCCAAGCCCTCACAAGAGATCGCGAAGTTTTCCGCATAGTATGGATGAAAGATGAGCACCAGCGCCGGCAGCCCCGTGGTAGCTACGCCATCGGGGAATTTGGCCGGAAGATAGTGAGTGTCCCTGTATTCATCGACAGTTAGAAGGCCGAGGCGTTTCTGCTTGATCGAAACAAGATAGTCGAACTGGAACTTGATGGGATGAGAGGCGAACCCCCATTTGTTGATCGATTCATGAGTCACCGCTTCGGTTGCGGCGTACCGATCGACGTTGGCGACAAATTCCTGGATCCGCTTCCCGGAGTTCTTTATGACTTCTTCAAGATTGCACGCGACGCCGGGTTCCACCGGCGGAACTTTTTCGTCAATGTCGGGGGGCAACCAATTCGAAGGCAAAAGAGCCGAAGTTGTCAGGATAGGCTCAGGTGGGGAGGTCGATGCCGTGGCGGACCGAGATTCCACTGCCGATTCGAAGGAAGTCTCCAGATTCTCGAGTTGTTTCGCGGCGGCAGCGTCCGCAGCATTTTCCCGGAGATACGATTGCAGAACCTGGATGGCCCGCTTCTGGTCGCCGCGTAAGTGGAGGGCGCGAGCCAGGAGCGGCTGAGCAATTCCGGCCTGGCCATGACCCAACTCGAGCGCACGCTCTGCTTCTTTGATGGAATTATCCAGCAATCCCTGCCGCAGAAAGGCCTCCGCGAGGACCGCATGGGCGCGCCAGGAGGTAGGCTCAGCTTCGACAGCCCGGTTGAGGTACTGAGCTGCGTCATTGGGCTTGCTTTCCCGCATAAGAGCACCGCCCAAGGACAATAGGGCGCCGAGATGGTTTGGAGAAAGGGACAAAACCTTTTGCCAGTAGCTCCTAGCGTGCACCCAGTCATTCACTTGTGAGGAATAAACCCCAAAAAGGAAGTTTGCGTCCGCGTCACCAGGAGCAGACCGATAGACCGCATCCAAGTGGCTGCGTGCGTCGGCAGGTTTGTTGGCCCGCAACGCTTCCAGGGCTTTTCCCAATTCCTTCTGTAACCTAGGACCCAGGATCGGATGGTCTTCCCCGGGCGGGAGAGATGAGTATTGCGCGCCTAGGCAAGGAGCAAGGACAGAGAAGTAAAGGATGAGAAAGGGGAACGCGCAACGGGGCATGCGCAAAAACATGCGGACTCCAACCAGTGAATTACCTAAGGGAAGTACCCGGACTTGAAGCCATCTTATACCTAATTGCAGGAAAACTTAACAAGAGTCTTTTGACGGAGGGCTAAGGGGCCTTTGTGTTTTGAGTTCAAGTAGGCAAGACTGGCAATATCACCTGTTTACGGATGGTTTTCCCGTAGCACGATTAGTTTCCAAGCGAACGATGAATGCACGTCAGATGTCCTTCTGGTGCTGCGAAGAGTGAGGAGAGTGTGCCATGACGAGAAATTGTCTGGCGCATAGGGCGGCGCAAATATTTGCACTTGCATTCCTTTTTGCACAGCCGTGCCCGGCCCAGGAAAAAATCTCCGACGCAGAAAAACTGCTGTTCGACTCCGTGAATCACGAAAGGGCGGCAAGGGGGCTTGCGCTCTTGAAGTGGGAGGAGGGTCTGGCGCGCGCGGCGCGCAAGCATGCCGCACGGATGGCAGAGCAGGATTTGCTTGAGCACCAAGTGCCTGGCGAAGCTGACCTGGCGACGCGGGCGCGAGAGGAAGGGGTGAGCTTCAGTCATATTACGGAGAATATTGGCATGGGGGCGTCCGCCGACAAGTTCCACGATGGCTGGATGCATTCGCCCGGGCACCGCGCGAATATCCTCGATGCCGTCAGCGATTCCGTCGGGATCGCGGTGGTCGAGGGTGGCGAGCAGGTGTTCGCCGTGGAGGATTTTGCCCGCGTTGTTACGCTTCTCCCCATCGAACAGCAAGAAAAACGGGTCGGGAAACTCATCGCCGCTCGCGGGTTGCGCTTGCTCAACATTGGAGACGACGCCCGGAAGAACTGTGATCTCGACCGCGACTATGCGGGAAGGGACAAGCCGCGGTACGTCGCGCACTACGAAACGCCAGACATATCGCAGCTGCCTGAGGGCTTAAAAAAGGAACTTCAATCCGGCCGCTACAAGGCCGCAGCCGTGGGCGCGTGCCCGCCGAAAAAGTCGCATGACTCTGCGCCCTTTCGAATCGTTGTTATGCTCTATTGATGCGGGGACGCCGGGTCCCGCGCCCCTCGGTTTAAGATCTGGGGACGCGGCTAGTCGAAAATAAACAAAGAGGGAGCCAACTTCGCTCCCTCTTCTTAATGCAACAGCCGCAATCAGCTATTTATGGCCGGAGTGCGTGATCCGCGCCATGAAGTCGCGCCGGCTATCCGGCACGGTGGAAGCTGCGAATTCCGCGCGTTCTGCCGGAGTCCACTTACTCATCGTCGCGTTGATGGCCGCTGCCCACTTGTCCATGCCTTCCGCATTGGGGTATTCGATTACGACACAGCGCAGCGATTGCGCCGAAGTGTTTACGTACTGCTGGTCGATGCCGTAGTACGTAGCCACGCCCTTTTTGACCTGTTCCTCAAACGTCGGCACCAGAAGCTTCTTCATCGTTGCAGTGTAACCTTCCGGCTTGTCGGCCTTCGCCATGGAGCAGACCACACGCAAGTACGCCGGTGTCCCGCTCCCTGCGTGGTACAGCGACGTCTGCATCAACAAGTCTTCATGTTTGGTCGCTGCGATTTGCCCGGGCCGTGGTCCCGCTTTGCGAACTTCGTCGAGCACCTTCATCAGCCCCGAAATCGATGTCGAAGACCACGCCGCTCCGTGTGTATATCCATCAGGCGTATGCACGATCGTCTCAAAGGTAGACCAGCCACCGATGGTCCCGTCGGCCGTCAACTTCTCTAGGATCGGAACGACGGTTTTCTCGGAATCCTCCGAGTATCCCGCCCAATTCGCCCGCGGCACTTGGAACTGGCTTACAAACGTATACACCGTCGGCGTTGGTTCCATCTGCGAAAAAGCGATTGGAGAACGAACCATCGCCACTGTTATCAAAACCAGGGCCACAAGCACACCAATCAATCGTCTATTCATGCATCTCTCCTTGGCTGGCCAGTCAGCAGCGCGGAGCAAAACGTTGGAAGGTCGTTCCTCGTCGCTCAGTCGCGGGCTTCACGGATGGCGAGGGGGATACGGCGTTCTGTCTAGTGGGTAACCTGGAATGTCAGGGCTTGCGCCCGCGGCACCGGCCAGTGTGCGTTGACAGTATTCCCTAACCCTGTTCTTGTCAACGCAATTCCGCCGTCCGCTCGCTACGGCGCTCTTGCGGTCTTCAAGTGAAACATGAGAAAGTCGAATTTGGCGTGTCAACTGGGCCGTCACTGGCGCTGAAAAGAATTCTGGAGTTCATGGCCAGCCCGAAGATCGAAATGAGCGTAAACGCGCAGACATGTGTGGAATTTTTGGCGGCCCGTGCTTGTCTATGCTGTTGTATTTGTAGGTGCGCGGTTCAAGGCGGCTTCAGAGGTTCTTCGGTTTAGAGCAGATTTAGAGCTGAAGGAATTTCGAGGCCGCTCCAGACGAGCGGCCGTTGTTATTTAGCGGTGAGAATCATTCCATGGTGGGGTGCAGCGTTTCATGAGTAAGGAAGCAAACGGCAACGGTTTCGAATTGGAAAAACCCATCGCGATTTACTACGAGCATCCGGACTGGTTCCGGCCGCTGTTTCAGCAGCTGGACGAACGCGGCGTGCCGTGGCTGAAGATTGACGCGCGTCACCACCACTACGATGTGGCGTCGCCGGAACGCGAATACTCGCTGCTCTTCAACCGCATGAGCCCCTCGGCGTGGCAGCGCGGTCTGGGCCACGCGATTTTCTACACACTGAATTATCTGGCGCATCTCGAGGCAAAAGGCGTGCGCGTGGTGAACGGCTACCGCTGCTTCGCGCACGAAATTTCCAAGGCGCTGCAACTCGCAAACCTGGAAAAGCTGGGATTGCCTTATCCTAAAGCGCGAGTCATCAATCATCCGTCGCAGGCGCTGGATGCGGCCGAAGCCATCGGATATCCCGTGGTCATCAAGCCGAACATCGGCGGCAGCGGCGCAGGGATTGAGCGATTCAATTCGCGAGACGACCTGCGCAACGCGATAGAAGCGGATCGTCTCTACTTTGGCATCGATTCCACGGCGTTAGTGCAGGAGGCATTTTCGGCGCGCGACGGAATTATTACGCGCGTCGAGGTCCTTGGCGGGAAATTCCTCTATGCGATCCGGATTCACATTACCGGTGAGAGTTACAACTTGTGTCCCGCGGACATCTGCCAGAACACGCGAGGCGAAGAACTGACGCGCATCGCGTGCCCCGTGGATGCGCCAAAGACCGGCACGAAAGTGGAAGGCTACGATCCGGCGCCGCAAGTGATCGAAGACGTCGAACGCATCGTGGAGCTCGCCGGGGTCGAGGTTGGCGGAATCGAGTACGTTGTCGACGACCGGACAGGACGACAGCTTTATTACGACGTGAATGCGCTTTCCAATTTCGTTGCTGATCCGGTGCGTGTCATCGGCTTCAATCCCTACGCGCGGCTCGCGGATTTCCTCATCGCGGAGGCGCAGCGTCACGAGGCGAATCGCGGTGAGCGCGTTGCCGCCAGCGGAGGCCCGCGATGAGATACGGCTATTGGCTTCCCGTTTTCGGTGGGTGGCTGCGCAACGTGGAAAATGAAAACATGGAGATGAGCTGGGCGTACGTGAAGAAGCTAGCGCAGCGCAGCGAACGGATTGGCTTTGACCTGACGCTGATCGCGGAGCTGAATCTCAACGACATCAAGGGCGTCGAAGCGCCTTCGCTGGATGCGTGGTCCACGGCCGCGGCGCTGGCCGCGGTGACGGAGCGAATCGAGTTAATGGTGGCGGTGCGCCCAACGTTTCATCTGCCGGCGCTGCTGGCGAAGCAGGCCGCCAACATCGATCAGATCAGCAACGGCCGGCTTACTCTGAACGTGGTCTCTTCGTGGTGGGCGGACGAAGCGCGCAAGTATGGCGTAGCCTTCGAGCAACATGACGACCGCTACGCGCGCACCAGCGAATGGCTCGACGTTCTGGACGGCGTGTGGAAGCAGGACCATTTTTCCTATTCGGGGAAATATTACCGCGTGGAAGATAACGTTCTTGAACCGAAACCAGTGGCGAAACCGCGGCCAACGTTGTACGCGGGAGGTGAATCGCCCGCGGCGAAAGAGCTGATCGTCGAAAAGTGCGATGCCTATCTGATGCATGGTGATCCGCCGGAACGAGTGCACGAGAAAATCGCCGATCTGCGCGAACGCCGGGCAAAACACAATTTGCCGCCGCTCAAATTCGGCGTGGCCGGTTATGCGATTGTTCGCGACACGGAACGCGAAGCGCAGGACGAGCTGCGTCGTATAACGGACGTTCAACAATCCGCGGCCGGCTATGCGAATTACCAGCAATGGCTTGCCGGAACGCAACTCGAGCAACGCGTCTCCCTGGAGGATTATTCGGTCTCGAATCGCGGCTTGCGATCCGGCCTCGTCGGCACTCCCGAACAAGTGGCCGAGCGAGTCGCCCAATTCGAGGCCGCGGGAATCGACCTGGTTCTGCTGCAATTCAGCCCGCAAATGGAAGAGATGCAGCGTTTCGCGGAAACGGTGATTCGCAAGCAGACGTCAACATCCGCGATGGCGTGACCTCTCGGGGCACTATGCTTTTTGTGTATGCAGACAATTCAGGCGACGTGAAGGCTAGTCCGTACTTTCACCGTTGATTACATTGACCCACGACAAAAACGAATCGTTGTGTTCCATCCGCCAGACAACCAGTTGATTGCCATCCGCGCCCCAAAGCATGGTGAAAGTCCCACGGGGCAGAGCTTTACCCGACTCGATCGTAGTTACCGTGCCAGCAACCGGTAGCAATTTTGCGAGGGGGTTTCCTGACGCCGTTTTGATTTGGTATAGACCGCGGACCAAAGGGAGACCTTCCGACCCGCTGGCACGGAAGCTCACATAGACTCTTCCATCTTCGGTCACAGCCAAGCCGTTTGCCTTCCTCTGCTGCACCACGGCCTCGTCCAATTTCCATCGCTTCACTTCGAATGACGAGGTGTTGACCTCCACATATTCGTTCGTGAATCTCAGGTACACGGAAACTTTGTTCTTCCCGCATCGAACATAGCTGCCGAATGACACAAACCACAACTTTTCCGAGGTGACCGGTGCTGCCACCGTGTTTTCCGGCAGAAAACTGTGCAGCAGACCCTTTTCGAAACTGTAGTGCCGAAGAACATCGGTATTGTGTTGCTGGCCGTCATTGGGGCTCAAGTTCCTTCCGAGGCTCCAAACCGTGCCGTCGGACGCCTCGCAGATTTGCCCAGGCTTGAAAGAACCGGTTAGTAACGATTGGGCGGTGTTTCCCGCAAGGTCCGTTTTGACGATGTAACCCTGGCTGGACCCATCCTGCATGATGGCGTTACCACCTGCGAGGATAGCTCCCTCGCGGGTTGCAGCGGTCCTTGTAATGCGCACGCTACCGGCGCCCACAGGCCAGATTCTTCCCTCACGGATGCGCTTCCCGGAGGCGTCGTACATCACGACCATCGGAGTATCCGGGCTGTGATTCACTTCGAACTCGTAGTGGATCACATACCCGCGCTCCCAGTCGGGCATGATGCTGGCGAAGATGGCTTCGGGATAAGCGGCCGAACGCAAGGTGTTTGAGATCTGTCCAGCTTCCGATGGCTGGTCCTGCGCTCGAGCGCTGGCCGAGAGGAACAACAGCAGCGCTAAAACGAGGGCGACTTCACAGATTTGCTTGGTTAGTTTGTTCATGGCAGTGGACCTCCTGCCGGCCAACGTACTGCTTTTGTAATTTGACTGCTTTATTAGGCGGCTGTCAACGGTATGCTGATCAGGCTGTTCTGTTGATAGGCGAATTGAAATCTGCTAGGAAAAGTGTGACGATTTGTTTATAATTGTGGATTGCGTCTTAAGAGTTGGCCCCGCCTGAGTGGGTCTAAAAGGAAATGGGAACATGAATCCGGTAATTCGTAAATTACATGAAGCGCAATTGCGCAAAGACCTCCCCGAGTTCCGCGCGGGCGACACCGTGCGCGTGAACGTCCGCCTGCAGGAAGGCGAAGGCGAGAAGGTGAAGGAGCGCCTCCAAGCATTCGAGGGTGTGGTGATCTCCAAGAAAGGCCGGGCCTCCGGCGCGACGTTCACGGTGCGCCGGGTTAGTTTTGGCGTCGGCATTGAGCGCATTTTTCCGCTGCATTCGCCGTCTATCAGCTCGATTGAGGTGGTTGGCAAGGGCAAAGTACGCCGCGCCCGGCTGTACTATCTGCGCGATTTGAAGGGCAAGGCGGCGCGCATCAAGCGCGCAGGACGCGAAGAAGTGGTTGCCGCTGCGGCGACCGCGGGCACCGAAGCGAAAGCTTAAGCCGCAGTACTCGATTTTCACGCGAATCAACGAACAAAAGCCCCGGGCAACCGGGGCTTTTGTTTTGGTGGTGATGGAGTCGCCCTGTTGACATTCAACAGGAAGGAGCATATCCTCCTGTTGTTTATCTAAAGGAGACAATATGGCTCCTCCGCGCGGGGAAGTTCTGCAAGGCACGCTCGACCTCATTGTTCTGCAAACGCTGCATGCTATGGGCCCGCTGCACGGCTACGGCATTGCTCAGCGCGTCCAACAAGTCTCCGAGGACTTGCTGAAGCTGAACCAAGGCACCCTTTATCCCGCCCTGCTGCGGCTGGAGCAACGCGGCTGGATTACTTCCAAATGGGGCGCTTCCGAAAACAACCGCAAGGCGAAGTTTTACTCGCTGACGCGGACCGGGCGCAAACAATTACTCGCGGAAACGGAGAGTTGGGAGCGCATGACCGCGCTCATGACTCGCCTTCTTGGCGGTACGGAAGGTGCCTGAGGTGGAGTGGCTTCGCATTTTCGGCGCGCGCTTGCGCGGGCTCTTCCACAAACCTCAATTAGACCATGAACTTGAGGCCGAACTCCGAGCGCACCTGGAGTCGCTTACGGAGGAAAACATTCGGCGCGGCATGAATCCCAAAGAAGCAGCGCACGCCGCGCGGCGCGAATTCGGCGGCGTCGAACAGACCAAAGAACTCTATCGCGAACGGCGGGGATTGCCGTTCCTGGAAACGCTCTTGCAGGACGTACGCTACGCCCTGCGCATGCTGCGCAAGAGTCCAGGCTTCACGGCAGTCGCCGTCCTCACTCTGTCGCTCGGCATCGGCGCGAACACGGCGATTTTCAGCGTCATGGAAGCAGTCCTTTTGCGTCCGCTGCCCTTTCCGCATCCCGAGCAGCTCGCGATGGTTTGGGAGGACGTTCATCTCCCTCACTATCAGAACGACCAAGACACCCCGGCGCCCGGAAATTTCGCGGACTGGAAAAATCGCAACACGGCATTCAGCGGGATGGCGGCAATCAGCTATCGCAGCTGGAATTTGACGGGGACTGGCGAGCCCGTGCGCATCGAAGGCGAAGCCTTCTCCGCTGACATTTTTTCTGTCTTGGAATCTCATCCGATACTCGGCCGCGCATTTACCGCAGAAGAAGATCGCCCGGGCGCCGCTCAAGTCGCTCTGCTTGGCTACGGTCTCTGGGCCAATCGTTTTGCCGCCGATCCCAGCATGATTGGGCGCATCATTCGATTGGACGAAGAGAGCTACACGGTCATTGGCATCATGCCGCAGGGATTTCGCTTTCCTGATCCAGACGACCAGCTCTATGTTCCGCTTGCGCTTACGGGGGAGCAAGTCGCCAACCACGGCAGCCATTTTCTCCGCGTTGTCGCCCGGCTCAAACCCGGTGTGATGCTGTCACAAGCTCAGTCTGAAATGGAAGTCATCGCGCAGCATCTGACCACCCAATACCCGAACTCCAACACAGGCGTGGGCGCCAGGCTTATTTCCCTGCAGGACCAGCGCGCCGGGAACATGCGGCGGCCTCTCCTGATGCTTTCCGGTGTGGCCGGTTTGCTTCTCCTGATGGTCTGCGCGAACGTCGCCAACCTGCTCCTGGCGCGCGCCTCGGTCCGTGGCCGCGAGCTGGCTATTCGCTCGGCGCTCGGAGCCAGCCGCGCGCGCGTCCTCCGCCAGCTTGTCGTGGAGAGCCTTCTCCTTTCCTTTCTCGGCGGCGTGCTCGGCCTCGCCTTCGCGTTTTGGGGAATCAACGTTCTTCGCGGATACGCCCCCGCCGAACAAAATCTCGCCGAAGTTCACCTGAATGCCCTCGTCGGGGCGTTCAACTTCGGCGTTTCGCTTCTGGCCGGGCTCATCTTCGGGCTATTCCCGGCATTCCAGTCTGCGCGCGGCGAAGTTGCCGGCAAATTGAAAGAAGGAGGTCGCGAATCCGCTCCCATCGGACGTGTACGCGCCCGCGGTCTTCTCGTCGTCGTGGAAATGGCGCTTGGCGTCATCGTTCTGATTGGCGCGGGTCTGCTGCTGCGAAGCTTTGTTCGTCTTGAGCAGATTCCTCTCGGATTTCGGCCAGACAACGTGCTCACGGTGAGAGTTATTCTTCGCGGGCCGCGCTACTCGGGCCTGCCCGAGCGCACGGGTTTTTACAGGCAGGCTGTTCAGCGAATGCAGTCTCTGCCCGGAGTTCGGAGTGTTGGCGGAATCAGTTTTCTTCCGCTCACCATGCAGGGCCGCACTACCGGTATCGCCGTGGAAGGCCAGCCGCCTCCGGCTCCGGGGCAGGTGCCGTTCGCGGATTTCCGCTCCGTCTCTCCCGGATATTTCGCGACAATGGGAATCCTGCTGCTGCAAGGGCGTGATTTTTCCTGGGATGACGCGCCACAATCCCCGTTCGTTGTGATCGTGAGCCAGACCATGGCGCAGAACTTTTGGCCCCATGGCGATGCCATCGGCAAGCGCATCAAGCTTGGCGGCGTAAACAGCGGCGCACCGTGGGTCACCGTCGTTGGAATCGTTTCGGACGTGCATCAGCTCGAGCTCATTGGCCTGCCGCGCCCGGCCATGTATCTTCCCGCTTCCCAGGACGCCGGAACGGGCGACACTTTGCGCGATTGGGTGATTCGCGCCTCCGGCGACCCCACCACACTAGCGTCAGCCGTTCGTTCTGCGGTCTGGGCCATTAACCCCACGCTTCCCATTTCGCGCATTCAGACCATGGAGAGCGTGCGTTCCAGCTATTTAGGTCCACAGCAATTCAACCTTACTTTGGTTGCGCTATTTGGCGCTCTGGCGCTGATTCTGGCTGGCGCGGGATTGTACGGCGTGGCTGCCTATTCCGTTGCGCAACGCAGGCGTGAAATCGGCATTCGCATGGCGATGGGAGCGCAGGCAAACGACGTTCTTCGTCTCGTTCTCGGTTATGGAACGAAGCTTGCGGTTCTCGGTCTTGCGGTTGGCAGCCTCGCTGCACTTGTTCTTACGCGGCTGGTTTCTACCCTGCTCTACGGCGTCAGTGAACACGACCCGCTCACATTCGCGGGTGTTGCCGTTCTGCTGGCTTCTGTGGCAGTGATCGCTTCTTATATTCCTGCGCGGCGAGCTATGCGTGTCGACCCGTTGGTCGCCCTGCGCTGCGAATAGGACATGAAAAAACTAGTTGGACATCGTGGTCTCGTTCGTCACGCGGCGTGCTAGAATTCCACGCGAATGAGCCGACTCTGCTCCACCCGTTTCGAGCGAGCGGCGCGCAAACTCGGCTGGATGCGCATCGCCGGCATTGATGAAGCCGGACGCGGCGCGCTCTTTGGCCCGGTGGTTGCCGCTGCGGTGATTCTCAATCCCAGGCGGCGCATTGTCGGCCTGGACGATTCGAAAAAGCTTACTTCCGAACGGCGTGAGGAACTCGCACCGCGCATCCGTGAACACGCTTTCGCCTGGGCCGTCGCCGAAGTGGACGCCCAGCGCATCGACGCATGGAACATTTACCAAGCGTCGCGCCAGGCGATGACCGCCGCCCTGGAGCGACTGGCGATTTCGCCCGATTATTTGCTCATTGACGCGATGCAACTGGATGTTTTGATCGAGCAGAAATCGTTGATCAGGGGCGATGCCCGCAGCATTTCCATCGCGGCAGCCTCCATCCTCGCGAAAACGCACCGGGACATGCGCATGCAAGAGTGGGACGCCGTCTATCCGCAGTACGGCCTGGCGCGCCACAAGGGCTATGGCACGCCAGACCACCTTGAAGCCCTGCGGCAATACGGCCCGACCCCGCTCCACCGCTATTCCTTTGCGCCTGTGCGCGAATCCGGGTGCTGGGCCACCGGCGCGACCCAAGTGCAGCTCCCTCTTGAGAATTAGGGTTGATCCCTGGTGCGAGAGCAGAAAAAGTTCCCAGGCGCTTCGCCTCGTTTTCGCCTGCAAATTTCCTGAAAGGAAAGGGGATAACTGCCTGCTCACACTAGGCCCGGCGTACGTTGACTTGCCTTTTTCCGGCCTGATAGCGTAACGAGGTAGCGTTGTGAGCCGTTCTGCTACCGCTACAATTTGAGGAGAATCTGTGGGACAGACTCCGAGGGGAGATTTGTCCCTGTTCGCGCATGGCCTATAACAAGAGCAAGTACGTCGAAGCCGCACAAAAGCTGCTGAACCAGGGCAAAGTCGCCCAGGCCATAGCCGAATACCAGAATATT
>Ga0137403_10003628_pt1 | contig 18478 bp, 24 predicted proteins | sample CZOMad2_1_16fung_FD_122057 | JGI IMG/M metagenome (GOLD analysis project Ga0137403, IMG submission 122057) | Vadose zone soil fungal communities from Angelo Coast Range Reserve, California, USA - CZOMad2_1_16fungal (Hybrid Assembly) | ecosystem: Environmental > Terrestrial > Soil > Vadose zone...
GCCTACCGGCTTGGGGCGGCCTCCTGAGGCGCGTCGAGCGGCTCGCCTAGTTCCCGAATGGCCGGATACACTTCCTCCGCAAACAGCTTCAGGCTCTTACGTGTATGCTCGGTTGGCATGAAGCCAGCCTGCATCATCATCATCAGATGGCCCACCTGGCAGCGCTCGTGCAGATAGGTGATCTTCTTGATGACAGTGTCGGGGTTGCCCCATATCGCGATGCCTACCTCATTCAACTCCTCCCAACTCTTCCCCGCCCCCCGGCGACTCTCACCCCTGTACATGCGGGCGCTGGTTTCGGGCGCATTATAGCCCGGTGGGTTGACGAACCCCGGATGCTGGACCGCCTGCAAATACCACATGAGGGCCCGGCCTGCCTCACGGGCCTGCTCGTCTGTGTCGCCGACATAGACCAGGGCCAAGAAGCCAAATTTGTCCGGCCCTGGCTCCAGGAGGCCACGCTCGTGGCAGCGCTCTCGATAGACCCGATGTAACCGCTCTTGCTCCTCATAGGGTTGCAGGAAGCAGGCGTAGACGTACTGATGATCAGCGATCCACCTCACGCTGCTGGGGGTCGAGCCGGTGATCCAGATGGGCGGGTGCGGCTGCTGGTACGGTCGCGGCCAGGGGTTGACATAGCGAAAATGCCAGAACTTGCCCTCCCAGTTGAAGGGCTCGTGTGTCGTCCACGCGTGCATGATGAGGTCATGGGCTTCCTCAAAACGCTCCCGAGTCAGGGCTGGGTTGGTGTTGGCGGGGTGATACTCGGTGGCCACACCACGGACAAAGCCGCAGATGAGGCGCCCCTGCGTCACACAATCGAGGAAGGCCATCTCCTCGGCCACCCGCACCGGGTTGTCGCGGTTCGCGATAGGATTGCCCAACAATAAGAGTTTGGCTCGGCTCGTCCGCCGGGCGATCGCCGCTGCCGTCAGAGGCATCACGGAATCGATACAGGTGACCGTCTGGTGATGCTCATTCAACATAAGATCCAGACCCAGTTCGTCGGCATACTCGTATTCATCGAGATAGCGGTTATATAGCTCGCTGGCGAGCTTCGGATCGCAGTAGTGATTGGGTAAGATCACCCGTTGCGAATGGAGCTGCTGCGCCACCTCTGGCGGGTAATACGGGTAGGGCATCTCGGTGAAATAGTAGGCGCGCATCGCTCGCTTCTCCTTCCATTATTCGCTCAAAAACGCCGTGACGCTGGCGACGAATGCTCCAGGCTGCTCCAGGTAGGGATAATGGCCGGCTGCTGGAATGAGCTGGAACTGGGCCCCCGGGATGGCCTGCTGGAAGGCGCGACCATAGTCAGGGCGCACGATGCGATCGCTTTCTCCCCAGAGCACCAGGGTTGGGACGATGATGCGATGCAGCCACCGGCGCAAGACGGGATTATGCATGAAAGGTTTCCAGGTAAAGCGCGCTGCCGCCTCACGGTTGCGGATCAAGGTCAGCAACTCCGCATCTGGCAATCCCGGCGTGCCCGGTAACTTCATGTGCTCAGCGCCCAAGGCTGCGTCATGCCAGCCGACCTCCAGCAACTGCCCACGGCTCAGAATGAAGGTCTCGACGATGTCCACTTCGGTGCGTCCAGAGATTTTGATGCCGACGGCATCGGCCAGGACGAGGTGTCGCAGGGAGTGGCTACAGCGTACGGCCATCTCGGCGGCGATCCAGCCCCCCATCCCTAGACCCAGGATATCGACGCTTTGCGGCCCAAGGCCGGCGATGAAATCCAGATAGAGGTAAGCCAGATCGTCGATGCTGTCGATGGTCTCAGGCCGCTGCGAGCCGCCGAAGCCCGGATGGGATGGCACCAGCACCGTGAAGTGGGTCGCCAGGGCGGCGTGATACGGCTGCCACTCCGTCATCACTTCGCAATCGTGTAGCACCAACAGGGGTGGGCCTTGACCGCCCTGGAGCACCTGCAACGTGACGCCGTCCACTGTGCGTCGTTCCTCCTGACCAGAGACCGCTGTCGCCACCTTTGCTCTCCCCTGCCGTTGACCCGTGAGCTACACGTAACTGGGTGTCGCCCCCCACGTCTCGCTCACGATCGAGCTCCCGAGCCCCGAAATTTGCCCATTCTCCCCGCCGAGGAAGGTTGACAAGATCGTCTGACGAAGGCCGCATAATGATCTAGAAGGCTTGAAAGCTCCCACCCCAAGTGGAGTCTTCGGCGGCATGGTAACAGAGGTCAGGACCGCCGTCAACCAGTGCTGAGCGTCACAAACCGGCTTGTACGGCTTGTAGGCGTGTGCTAAACTCCGGTCGGCCGAAGTGCACAAGCACTGGGGTCATGATCAAGATCATGGCCTGTGATTGGACTGATGGCCTTATGGAGGATCGTCGTAAACCATGGCAAAACCAGAATTCGAGTTTTTCGATCCCACATCCCTTGCCGCGCGGCTCGTGGGTGGAATCGCTGGCCTGACAGAGAAGATCCTGAGTCACGACCCTGAGACAGACGATTATACCCGCATGCTGCAGTTCGCGCCGGGTACCGACACCAGTCCGATGGGGGTGCAACAACATGATTTCTGGGAGGAAGTCTGGATCCTCGAGGGGAGCATCCACGATCTGACCCTGGACCGGACGTTTGTCGCCGGCATGTATGCCTGCCGGCCGCCCAGGATGCCCCATGGCCCCTGGCGCTCACCCAACGGCTGCCGCACGCTCGAGATCAGGTACTATCGTCAAGAACGGTGAGGACAGGTGCCCATGGACCGAGCCAAGACGTGCCCATCGTCGAACCCGGCTGAGATCTGGCCATTCATACGGCTTGCCCCCAGCTCCTGGTTCATCCTCAGAGTCCAATTCCTTACACGTATGTAACGTTCGTCCCCTCGTGGGAGAGATATTCCTCGAGCTGGACTCTAGCCCCTCATCGCAGACGTGATTATGGTACACTCGTGCCATTGAGAGAAGCCTTGGCTACGCTGAAGATCTCCCCCGCCTTGATATCAGCAAGCGGTAGAGTGAGGGAGATGGAAAGGAGGAGTCGACATGAAAGCGGCGAGAATCCATACATTCGGCGGCCCAGAAGTGGTGAGCTACGAAGATATCCCCTTGCCAACCCCTAAGGCCAACGAGGTCCTGTTCAAAGTGACGTCGACCTCCATGAACTACGCCGATGTCCAATGGCGGCGCGGGAACTATGTGGATCGGACCCTTCCGGCCACGCTGGGCCGCGAGGCAGCGGGCATCATCGAGGCCGTCGGACCCGGAGTCACGGCCTTGCATGTGGGACAGCCCATCATGGCGAGGTCACCGGGGGGCCATGCAGAATTCGCCCTTGCTCAGGTTGACAACGTGTTCCCCTGTCCGGCCGGGCTGGACATGACCCAGGCCGGCGGCATTCCCATCATCTTCCTCACCGCCTACCATTTGTTGCAATCCATGAAACGCCTGCAGCCGGGGAACATGGTGCTCGTGCAGGCGGCCGCCTCAGGCGTGGGGACGGTTCTGGTGCAGCTCTGCAAGCAGTGGGGGTACCGCAGCATCGCCACGGCCTCGACCGAAGCCAAGCTTGAGCTGGCACGCCAACTAGGCGCCGATGAGACCATCAACTATGTCACCCAGGATTTCGAGGCAGAGGTGAAACGTCTGACGAACGGCAACGGAGTACAACTAGCCCTTGAAGCGGTGGGTGGTGAAGTGACGGAGAAGAGCATGCGCTGCCTGGCCCCCTTCGGCTGTTTGGTGAACTATGGCAACGCCAGCAACACACCGGCTTCTGTCTCATTATCGAGCTTGCGGGAAAATCGTGCCGCCATGGGATTCGCTCTGTCCGCGAACGTGCCCGGACGGGATAACCAGTCGGCCATGGCTGAGCTTCTGAGCCTGATCATGGACAAGAAGGTGCGCCTCATCGTCGACCAGGTCCTCCCCCTCTCGGAGGCTGCCAAGGCGCACGCGCACCTGTCAAGCCGCGGCGCCATGGGCAAAGTCCTCCTCATCCCCTAGTGTCCAGACAGCTGAAAGTGGCTTAAGTCCTCCAGGGATCGGAAGGCGAAAATGGTCGATGCAAGGTATCCGACAGTCTATCGCGTAACCTTTTCGCCCGACGGCAGAAGCTTGCTCGTGTCTTCCGTGAAGAGGCTTGGACGCCCCACTGGCTACGAAATTCACGAGACTCAGTTGTGGAGGGTAATTGAGCGACTCCTTTCGGGGATGTTACGTCTCACGTGAGCGGCATGGGTCGATCGATGTAAGTCTAAGGAGTTTTCTGGGCAATCCAGAGAGTCGAGTGGCTAGGGTGGACAATGGTGCTGCCGTTGCCGTTAGAGGCAAGGGCGAGACCATACAGATTTGGGGCCCAGAAGGTAGGCATGGAACGGTGGGCGGGTGGCAGTGGCAAGTTCGGAGATTGGAGGCGCCCGCTGCCCGCGGTACGTCTACGAGAGCAGCCGTGATCGTCTCGCAAAAAGCTGGGCAAAAGACAGTGGGGGAGTGATTTTGCTGAATCCGTCAATTGACGTGCTGGCGAGATGGGTGGTGGCCAGCTGGGGCCCATCGACCTACTAGACGCAGAAGAAGATCAAAGTCTTCATCGACGAGACTCGCCAGAGCGGGATTGCCGTGGCAGGGTGGGGTTGGTGTCAGGGGGCTGACGCAAAAGGCGACTCCGTCACCCTCATCTCCCGATCGAGCTCTTAGGCCTCGACGCATCAGGAATCAATCGTCGGTCTCGGCTAACAACGCTATCGGTGTCGATCATAGAAGAGGCTTGCGAGGCACCCTTACCAGACAATGGTCTCATGATATGCTGCACGGCGGTTTCGCCTCGTGTACTCCTCTGCAACGGCTTACGCAGCCGCATCCACGGTTGCGACCAGATGCCTGATAGCCTCGATCGCATCATTGCGCAGCCGCACCTGGCCGCTGCAGATGAGATGTGTCACCGTGGCGACGATCTCCTGATCGTTCTCGGCCACTTCGCTCACTGCCTGGATAACATCAAGAAGCGTCAATTCACGAGATGTTGCCATGGGAACGGTCTCCTGTCCAGCGGGTTCACGGTGTGAGGCTGCATGTTCGACACTACCTCTAGAAAGTAGCAAACAGCATGCCACAGCAATCGCGGCAAGTGACCGTTGCCCATACCCTCATCATCTAGCTGCTAAGGGCGCTATCGGAGCCTTCGTAGCTGGACTCCGTTTCGCGAATGAGATCATTCCCATCGTGTGCCGCTGCGATCCACTGGTTGGCATTATGCAGAGCTGTGGAGAACTGCACACTGGCGAGCACCAACTCACCCATCTCTGACACCTGCAAGCGTAGAGGTTTGCCCTTAGCCGTGAGGTGGATAGCGTGCTGATGTTTCATAGGGCTGGCGCACGAGGACCGTGAGAGCTATCCAAGGTGCGGGCAGGTCGCTGCTTATTGCTTCGATCGGCGGCACCCATCCTGACGAAGCTTCGGCACCAGTGGCCGCGAAGATGTGTGATAGATGGCGGTAGGCCTCGACCGCTCTCGTCTTATGTCACATCGCTCCTTCGGAGTTGAGGGGTCTTGAACGGCTGGTCGCCATAGCGATCGAGGTGCACGACATCGCCGACGGGACGGCGGGTCGTCGGCCCATACCGTCCCATCGGCCAGCCCAGCGGCACCACGGCACAGGGGGTGACGCGCCAAGGCAAACGCAGCACCCGGCGTACCAGCCAGGTGCTCCACAGTGGGAGCGTGATCAACGCCGCTCCGAGGCCGGCGGCCCGTGCCGCCAGCAGCAGATTTTGCACGGAGGGAAAAATGGAGCCATAGTAGCTGGTGACCACAAGCGGGGCCACACGGGCCGCATGCCATGCAGACACGTGACCACTAGCACGGGGATCTCCTCGAAGTGCTCTACCTGCCACTGTACCGCCTCGAGCTGGCGTTGCATCTTCAAGTCGCGGGCGGTCAGAGGCCGGCCGATGCGACCGTAGATGCTCCAGGCGATGCGGTACAAACGAGCGAGGCGGACTTTCACCGCGTAGTCTTTCACCAGCACGAACTCCCAGTTCTGCGCACTTCTGCCCGTGGGAGCCTTGAGCGCGAACTCGATGAGGCGCAACACCAGGGCGTCATCGACCGGATCGGGTTTGAGACGGCGGAGCGCCCGCTGCGTCCGCATCGCCTCCTCGATCGGCATGGTGAGCAGTGGCAGGGTCGGCGAAGCGTTGCCGGTCTTCGTTCTAATGTCTTCGAAGTGCATGGGCGGTGATTCGTCGGCCATCCCCTAGGCCTCCTTCATTCCTCGCCCTCGACGAGGAACGGTCTCATCGCCTCGTAAAAGGGCCCGTGTCGGTGCTGAACCTGCTCATAACACATGAATGCCATTGCATTCCAAATGAGGTCTTTCTCTTCTTCGGTGATGCCCCGGCGCTCGCAGAAGTCCAGAAAGGCATCAGCAGCTGCCTCCGCCGCGTCTGGCGTGCTCACCGCATCCTCCTGACTCACGGCGCCGTTGCCATCTTCCTCATCGAAGACGTCTGCTTCTGCATAGATATCTAGCTGGGCATCGCCGTGGTGATCCTGCACCGCTTCGATGTCGAACACTTCTCCGGTGCCATCAGTTTTGAAAAAGGCGACAAACACATCGTGCTCGGGGTTCATAGTCTGCACTGTCGCCATGAGCTCACCAATCGTCATCGTCCGCCTCCTCCCCACTGCAAACGACCTGTCTGAAGCAGGTCGTGTATCGGCTTCTCTGGGAATATCCCTTCTATTATGGAAGGCATCGTGTATCGTATTCTAGTATACATCCATTGAGACCGGCTTTGAAGTCGCCAAAAGCGAGGGGGGCCTGGATCACTATGAGGTTCGCAGTTGGGCGGGCTGGTATCGGCATCTGACGTTCGCCATGTGGCCTTGGCCCTGCTAATCATCCTGCGCGCAGTGGACATGGCCGTGGAGACGTAAAAAAAGCTTGCCGCTGTTGGAGGGGAACAGTCCGGCTTGGTTCAAAGCCCGACGTGGCCTCAGTTCCCGTTGAGTGTGCCCAAATGTCGACGGTTCTTGTGCCGCTTGGTGCTGGCCTTGCAGCAGACGACCCATTAAGTCCTAGCCTGGTCGCCCTGGCAACGCTGGCATCAGGGGATTGCCACATACTATCAGACAAATCTCGTGGGGTTGTATCTGAGGCATGGGCCGCATAATCCTATAATTACAACTCTAGTACTGGGGTCGCGCATAGCCAACGCCCTGTTCCACCTGCTCACCCAACTCGATGAATACTCTCCAACTGAACCGTATACGCGACTCTCTGTGATGGTCGATCACGATACGATCCATCAGGCCAAGCATGACGCGCCAAGGCTGACCGCACATCCGCGGCTGACCATAGGCTTTTTCCCGACCGACTCTCCCCACGCAAACCCGATTGGGCAGGCATTGGGTGATATCCATCTACCCACATCATTCATGGATCGATGGGTACTGACCTTGGCTAGAGTTTCACCCCTGAGATGCAATTATTGTCGGCTACCGATGGAAAGTGGCCACCGATTACGATCGGTCGGCCTCTGAGAGACTAGTTGCCATGCGCTGCGACAGTGCTGGAGACGATCACATTGATCAGGGATACTGCAACGCCTGACCTGTGCGGTCGATCATTTTTGATCGCGGGGATCCACAGGATGGTGTTAGGATATTAGCCCGCAAGATATTCAGCCTAGGTGGGGATCATACCTCGTTTGCGGGGGATGCACAAGGGTGCTAAGATGCAGGCTATTTTACGGGTGGGCAACTTTTTCGGGCTTGGCGTGAGACGGCAACGCGCTGCAGTGTTTCGCGGATCCATCCGGCAGTCTCATTGGCGTGCGGCGCCTGCCCGCGAGCCTTGGGGGACACGAAGCGGAGCCGGTGGTAGCTCTTCAGATCTATGAGGAGCTCGCGTGCGGGGATGCCTCCGTGGCCTGGATTGCCTGGAACAATCAGCGACCGTGCCTGATGAGTCGGTACTTCTCGGCCGCCGTCAGGACGACACTGTTGGGCGATGTTCGGCCGCTCTTCGCCAACTCGACCTGCCCGACAGGCAAAGCGGTCGTGGTCGACGGGAGGGTCGGGTCTCGGGGCAGTGGTCGCTGGTCTCGGGCTGTGAACTGGCAGCCTAGATTCCCATGATGAGTGTCCTCACCAAAGGCACCGAGACCGGAATGCGGGCTCCAGGCGTGCCGGAGCCGCGAATGGCCTGCCTCCCGAAAGGCGCCGATCGCATCGTAGACACCTGGTCCTTCGGGGGGCTGCGGGGCACTGGCAGCCACGATGTGGTGATGGACAACGTGTTCGTGCCTGCGGAGCAGACCTGCTCGTTGCTGGACCCGGATCAACTCGACCGGCCCCGGTCGCGGATGCCGTTTTTTGCCACCATGGCGGCGGGGTGCGCTGCCATCTGTCTGGGGATCGCGCAGGCGGCCATCGACACCCTGCTGGAGCTGGGTGCCTCCAAAATGCTGGTGTCTCCGCGGCCCGAGCTGCGGGAGCAGCCGGCTGTCCAGGCGACGGTGGCGGCCACCGTAGCCGCAGTGGATGCCGCCCGGATGGTCCTGTATGACGCGCTCAACGACGTCTAGGTCGGGTGCCGTGACGGCACCCCGGTGTTGGACGCCCAACGGGCACGAGTGTATGGTGGGACCATCCACGCTGCCAAGACCACCAAGGCGGTCGTGACGGCCAAGTACGAAGCGGCAGGCACGTCCGCGCTCTATGTGGACTGCCTGCTTGAGGGAGCGCACCGCGACATCCGTGCCGTAACCCAACACACGATCCTGTGGTCCATGTGACTGAGGGACGCTGGACGGGTCCACCTGGGGCTGAAACCAAACAATCCACTCTTCTGAGGCACACACGACGGAGGGCAAGCGCCCCATGGGGGTAGGAGGTAGTGTGCGGTGCGGCTCCCGGCCAACCGCAGGAGGCAGTCCCGGCGTCTGTATCACATCTCATGCCTAACTACAGCGTCAGGCTACTCAGCAACATGACAAATCGTATAAGGAGGGGATTATGGCCGATTCGCAAGTAACCCCGACCACGGTGAGCCCCGAGCAGAAACTCGACGGTGCACGCGAGCTGCGGGGGCTCATCCTCAGGCACCGCCAACGCACAGACGAGGCGCGCCAGTTGGCGCCACCTGTGGTAGAAGCCATGGCACGACTCGGCCTCTTCCGTTCGCTGGTCCCGACCCGCGCCGGGGGCGAAGAATGGGATTGGCCGACCTGGATGCAGGTCGTCGAGGAGCTCTCCACCGTCGATGGCACGGTCGGCTGGATTGCGGGCGTGGGCGGATCGGTGAACACGATCGTCAGTGGCTGGGTCTCTGCTGAGGTGGGACGGGCCGTGTTTTGCGCCGATCCGGTCGGCGTCATCACTGGCGCAGGCGCGCCCACGGGGACTGCACGACCCGCAGACGGCGGCTACATCGTTTCCGGCCGGTGGCAGTTCGGCCGCGCCAGTCCTCATGCCTGCTGGTTTGTGGCGGGCTATGCGTTGGAGGGAGAAGCACCCCGTGTGGGGCCGATGATGCTCGTCCCTGCCAAGGATGTGGAGATCATCGATACCTGGTCCGTCGGGGGGATGCGTACCACAGGAAGTCACGACTTCGCCGTGCACCAGCTCTTTGTCCCTACTGACTACACCTTGAACGCGGCCGATAACGCGCCGCGCCACCCTGGGCCCCTGTATCGGCTGCCAATCGTCCTCACGCTGTGCTCAAGCCTGGGCCCCCTCGCCCTCGGCATCGCGCGCGGTGCGATGGACTACTTTGCCGAGCTCATGGCAGCGAAGGTCGATCGCTTCACGGGTACGGAGCTGCGAGAGCGCCTGACCGTGCAGGAACGCGTGGCCAAGGCTGAGGCGGCCGTGCGCTCTGCGCGGGCCTTTCTCTACGAGATGGTCCACGAGGTCTGGGGAACAGTCCTGCAGGGAGCACCGCTCACCGAGCAGCAGATCGCACTTTTCCGCCTAGCGAACACGCACGCCGTGGCCGCCAGTGCCCAGGCGGTTGCTCTGGTCTATCACGCGGCCTGCACGAGTGCGATCATCTCCGCGAACCCGCTTGAGCGCTTCTTCCGGGACGTCCACGTCGCCACCCAGCACCGGTACGCGTCACCCGAGGAGCTGTATCAGGCAGGCCGGGTGCTGCTCAGCCTGCCTTTTGGTAGCTTGATATGACGCGATCATCCAGGGAACATAGAAGGGACCAACGCGAAGAAACATCGTCTTACAAGGGCTGGATAACCGGATCGGCCCTCCTGGCAATGGCCGCACGCTCCGAGACCAACTCGGGGACCGCGTGTGTTTAGTGGAGATCCCAAATGCGGGGCACGCGTTTCTCTTCGAGCAACCCCAGGCGGTTACTGAGGTCATCATCGCTTTTCTGCGGGAACATCAGAAGGTATGCGGGATGGGTCTAGCGTTCCCCAACAGAGCAGAGGAACCCAGCCTAACCAAGGCCTAGATTGCCTCCAGCGTCCGCTCTTGCGTCGCTCCCGCCTGCGGCAGCGTCTGACGCCGAGGCCTTAGGTCACGCCGGCAGCCCTGCCAGAGATGGGAGTCGCCCTCCACTGCCGTTTCTCCGCTGCTCTGAAGCCGTTGATGTTTCTCCGCACATTCGAGGGACGGCGTCACCCTGCCGCAACCCATAATCGCTGAGGGTGTCGATCTTCACCGCGCCGAGGCATGTTGGGTCCACACCGTATCGATTTCAAGGATGTTCCGATCAGATCTGGCAAATGGAAACCCGATTTTCCCGGTTGTTTAAGAACTCGCTTTGCGGCCCTCGCAGGCGAGTTCTTCGGCCCGATGGCTTGGGGCATCAGCCTGGTTTGCCGAGCGTAATCGGTTAGATGTCGGCCGGGGGCGACGTGGCGATGGCAAGTCCCCTCCTCCAGGCTCCTGAATCACCCGAGGGCACAATCCCCTCAGCTGCAGTCGGCCCTCGGAGCCAAGTGATGCACCGGCAGGATCGCAAGCGATGGAGATATGGTAACGAGCGCCGCGGCGGCCATAGGTCACATTTGACCGGTCGCAGCCGACGGGGTCCAGAGCACGAAGCCATAGGCAGGTTTCAGCCGATTGCGTTACATGTCCAGAATATGCCAAAGCTATGGAATGACTCTATCGCCCGTTGTAGATAGAGCGTACCGAGTTGGAAGGGGGATCGTCGGCAGCTGTGGAGTGTATGCGACTGAATGGGCTAACTCGACGCCAATAGATTTTGATTGACTCTTCTCTTTTTTGGCGTATGATCCGCTTATTTTCGCTTGTTCTGTGTTGTGCACATGTGCTGACGCGGTATCATGCCGAAGGACCCTCCCATGAACGCGCAGACCACCGAAGGCCTGACCATGGAACATCAGATCGACCAGCTGTTGGGTCGCCTCCAGGGCACGGTACGGGAGCCCACCTTTTCCTACCGACTGGAGGAGATTCGAGGGATCGTGATCCAGCTCGCCGAGTGTTGGACCAGGTATCGGCGAGGGGAGCAGCTATCTCTGTCGGGGTGCCCCGGGGAGCAGGAGCCACATCACCCATAACTTGGTCATCCCTGGGGGAGAGTTCTTGGGGGTGCGAAGCTCCGGTACATCACCATTCGTCAGGAGGTCCACCCCCAGCATCAAGGATTCCCGAGACGGAAGAATACCTGCGAACCAAGCGCCAGATCATAGGCCCGTCGGCACACGGCCACGCATCCGCATGGATGCCCGCTTTGACCCGACGACACGGCAGAGAGTGGACGACCTAGCCAAACGCTTCCGCCGGCCGTGCGCTGCGGTGTTGTGTCACTTCATGCAATGGGGCCTGAGCTACGAGAGGATAGGACGACCCGACCAGGGAGAATCTCAAGACCCGATGCGCCATCTCTGCCTTTATGTTGCACCCGACTTGCATGAGCGACTAGAGAAGGCGCCGTCGACGGCGGGACTGAAAACCGCTCCATGGCTGCGCCACACGGTCCGCCACATCACCACCAAGGATTTTCCGGCAACCTGGCAGCAGGATCGATCGGAGAGACGTTCCCATGATTCCCGCACCTATGAGGGGCCTCATGCTGCGACTTGGTGATCCGATTAAGGGCAAACGTTGGCAAGGGCGATACCGCAAGCGCCTTGGCGGTCATCGCCTTATTTTTATCGGCGATCGTCGCGAACGCATTGTGGAGACTTCCGCAATCCTATTGACAGATGAGCAAACGTACCGCCGCTATTGAGGGCGCACTACGTACCATCCGGGCGACGCCGTGAGTTAGCGGAAACGGACATGTGTGGAAGAGATCTTTGGCTGGATGAAGACCGTTGGGCTGCTGCGCAAGGTGCGTCATCGCGGCGTGGTACGGGTTGGTAGGCTGTTCACCTTCGCCGCCGCAGTGTGCAACCTGGTGCGCATGCGTAGGCTGGCGGCAGCGGCACGAGCACAGAGGTAGGACGGGAGGCGGGCTCAGCTCTTGACCTCGCTGCCTGTGCCCAACCCGGGACCTTGACGCCTCGTGATGTTCCCAAAATCTGGCCATGGCGCATCTGAAATTTTTTGTTAGACCGCACTTACACGACCGAAGGGTGTTTTTCAGCAGCCTGCTAGGGTCCCTTCTCTTCCAGGTGCAGTATGTTGTTGCACTCACCATCGTAAGGAGGACCGCCAAGATGCTCTGGAGACGTGAGCGTCCCTACGCCCCAGACGCGTATTTTGTGGACTACCCAGAGTGACAGGTCTCACTCGCGCAGCACGACGACTCCCGCTGCTGGAGCCCGGACAAGACCCCAGGGCGGGAACCCCTGCACATGATTGCCGCAAACAACATTCCTCACCCTCCCTACTCTCACGCTGAAGGCAAGAACCCGACCGGTTCAGCCCTTTGCTCTTCATTCTTATTGACATCTGCCGCACCGCCGCCTACACGCGCGCCCACGTATCTCCCCTCTGGGGATCTTTCCTTGAAACGGAGGCTCGGCGATGGAAGGGGCGCTCTCCTGGCATGAGATCTGGCGATATGTGCACATCACGGCGGGGTTCGTAGGGCTCGGGGTGTTTTGGGTGCCCGTGTTCGCCAAAAAGGGCGCCCCGGTCCACGTCTGAGGCGGAGGGATCTTCACCCTGTGCACCTATGTGGTCGGGGCGACCGCGGTCATCTCCTCGGCATGGGCGCTCGCTGATCCCATCGGCTTTATTGGACGCCCGCAGGTATCGCCGGAAACCACGGTGCAGATCGAAGGCGACATCCGCTTCTTCTTTTCCATCCTGCTGTTCTTGGCGCTTATGCTACGGCGATCGGTACACATGGGGCGACGACTCATCAAAACCCGCAGTAACCCCGCTGCCTTGGCCAACCTACCCCTGAAGCCTTGATGCTGATGACGGGGGGATCGTCGCCGTGGGCCTGGCGATGTTCGGAGCGATCCATGTGCCAAGCGCCGGGCTCAGCAGCCGCTATCTGATATCCGTCTTCTTAGGTCTCCTGGGTGTTACCGATGTGCGGCGTGATTGGCGATTTCTCGCCAACCCGTGGCCGACGCCCATGGCGTAGTGGTATCAACACATGGGTGCATGCTGGGCGCAGGCACTGCGTTCCATACCGCGTTCATCGTCTTTGGCGCTCGACAGTGGTTTGCTCTGAAGCTGTTCGGTGGCCCCACGGCGCTGGTTCCATGGGTGCTGCCATCCGCGGTAGGCATCCCTACCATCTCCATCTGGATTCGCTCCTACCGCCGTAGGTTCGGCGAGTTGCCCCCGCCCCCCGCTTCTGCGCCATGACACGTGAGGTGATCATGGTTGAGGAGATGCCCTGATGCCGTCACCGCAAGTAATGTCTCCGGGCTTAATGCCATGCGTTTCGCCGCGCCGCCTGCACACTGCTGATACATCACTTTAACAAAACTGGTGCCAGTGCTACGCTGGGAGCATGGTACAAGAAAAGATGACCATTGAAAGGTTTGCCGAGATAATCAATGCAGGGCTCAAGACCACCACGAGCAAGGAGGATATCAAGGAGGTGCGTTCCGAGGTGATGAATCTGCACACCGCCAGACGCCAGCCCATGCGCCGCGGCCGGCGGCGGAAGTCACATCACGCATGCTCACCCCCAGAGGGCAAACCGCATCAGCACAAATACTGGTGGCGAATTCCCAGCAATCCACGCACACTATCATCAGTGATGTATAATGCTCGCGCATCTCTATAGCCCCCATATGGCTTTGAGATGTCTGCCTGCATTCCACCATTCGGCACTTCTCCATCGAGGAGGATCCTGCATGCCGCAGCACAGCCACATCGAGATTGGCTTCCAGGTTTATGCGGTCGAGGGAGGCGAGGAGTTCGGCGCCGTCCGGGGTTACATGCCGAATGCTCACGCGCTCGTTGTCTATATCGAGAACGCTGGCGACTTCGTGGTCCCCTTGGAGGCTGTCCACCGGGTGCACGATGGGAAGGTGATTGTGGACGTTGGGCAGCTTGACGCAGGCCTGCGCGAGGCTATCGCCCACGCCCACGACCGCGAGGAACCTGGCGCCTGATCCTCTCAGTCCCGCGGGTGGCAGTTGCCCAAGTTGGTCCATCAAATGATCCGCTGATCCGCCCGCCTCCTCCCCATGATTCCTGATGTTAAGTGGTGATTTTTGCTTTTGAAGAAGGAAGGCTCGAGGAGAGCCTTGTGGTACTGAGTGCTGCCTGGTTGTGGTTGTCTACTATACAAAAAGTATACAGTGCAACGCTGGGGCTTGTAGGCAGTCATCCATGCTGAGCACTGCTTGTGGGGTCACCTGGATCGTTCGCGACGCCTTGGTGATCACACACCTCCATTGTAAAGAAGAAAGCTGTGAATCATCCCCGACGTCCGGGAGGACGTCCTGAATAAGCAGCATGAACTCCAGCCGGCAGCATGAACCCCAGCCGCAAGCACAGGATAACGAGATGCTGGGTATTAGTCTGGTTAACCTCAGCTTAGCCATCAGCGACCCTGCCACTGGTGCCACGATGACAGGGATCGAGGTTCATGCGCTGGAGTCCAGGGTCTGGTTGACCAGCTTCGGGGGGGAGATGGTGGAGTTGCGGGCGGAAAATGCCCAGGGTCGTGGGCTTGACCGAGACACTCAGCTGTGCTCCGAGGCGATGCAGCAGATGGTCATTGAATAGCTCACCGGCATTAACTATGGCCGAGCGATCCACATCAGCGACAGCCAAACAGGTGCGGGCCAGCGTGCCCCTCCTCGCCCCTTCCCTCTGAGAGTGGTGGAGCCTATCTCTCCCTGACATTCATCTCGGAGTGGAGAGCACGGAATGTTACGCAACGGGCAGGATAGGCATAGAGGCGGTGCCCCAACGGTCGTCGCCGCCGATATTGCACCAGCGGGCGTCGCTGGCCGGTGTTCGGCCTGATGCGATAATGCTGAGCTCATCAGTGCGTGAGTCTATCAAGCCGAGGACGATGTTGCGTCTCGCCGTCCCACGCGGCTTCCTAGAGCCCAAACGCCTCAAAGGACTCGCTATCGTCCGCGCCTTCGATCGACGATGCGGGAGGGATCAGGCATCCGAAACCACATGGCCGCCATGTCGAGGATGTAGTTCGGAAAGATATGGATGATCAGCCCATGCACACGTCTAGCCCCATCAGCGATGGCCTGTCGTCAAGGTTGATCAGGGCAACACATCGTAGGGATGGTGTGCTCGTCGGTCAATCCTATCATACCGCGGCTGTAGTGGAGCACATGGAGCGTCGACGCGGCCGGAGAAGTCTTTATATCACAAGAGCGGGCGCTGAATTGATGGTCATGTCTCACAATGACGCTTTTGAGCGCCAATCGCCAGGGCACGATGCGCGATGAGCGCAAACGTGCGAGGACGAAGGGGCGCAGAGGGAGATGGTCGGAGAGAGCACACCATAGCAGTGCCCATGGCGGCGGTGATGTTCATGCCAAATGTACGACCTTCCCCAGCGATGCAGCCTCCCAGCCTGACCTGCACCAGATCCGTCATTGTGCGAAATACTGATGACACATCGCAAGGATGAAAGGATACTCATCTCATCGGCATCCCCCACCGTCAAAAAATTCTGGCATGTGGTGCCCTCGCGGTCACCCAGGGGGGCACGAGACCGGATGCTCATCGAAGGGGACGCATGGCGGCCAGCCCTCGCCGATCGATCCGGTGATCGGACCAATCCTCACCGACGCATTTGGAATTTGTACCGATTCAGGGAGTCACGAGTTCAAGTGATCCCGGGCGGCACCCCATGGCCTTCGTCCTGGCACACGTCGCCTCTTTGTACTCTAGCCTCAGTGACCAGCTCGCCGTCGCCAGGTGCAATTTGCCATGCCACGCTCCCGCGGGCCTGGTATACTTGTGCTGCTCTTACTAGAAAATCGCGCGCCTGTGAAATCATGCCATCCGTTGGCGGACACGACAGCGCGGCGGAGGGTCGGCGATGACCTTCGAGGAGATGCTGGACCAAGCCCTAGCCATGCTTCAGCGACGCGGCCGGGTAACCTATGGGATGCTGAACCGGCAGTTCCAACTCGATGAAGAGGCGCTCGCGGATCTGAAGGAGGCCCTCCTCTACACCTACCCCGAGGTGCGCGACGAGGCAGGGCGCGGGCTCGTGTGGACTGGCAAGGCTGTTGCCACGCCCTCGGGTACCTCGCCATCAGCAAGCCCCCAGGACCGTGAGCCGCGCTCCTACACCCCATCACACCTAGCCGAGAAGATCCTCACCTCCAAAACTGCCCTCGAAGGCGAACGCAAGCAGGTCACCGTGCTCTTTGCCGACCTGAAAGGGTCGATGGACCTCCTGGCCGATCGCGATCCCGAAGAGGCCCGGGCGATTCTCGACCCGGTGCTCGAGTGTATGATGGACACGGTGCACCGCTACGAGGGGACCGTCAACCAAGTCATGGGTGACGGCATTATGGCGCTCTTCGGCGCCACCATTGCCCATGAAGATCATGCGGTGCGCGCCTGCTATGCCGCCTTGGCCACGCAAACCTCGGTGCAGCAGTATGCTGCAGACGTGTAGCGGACGCGCGGTGTGCCCATCAACATCCGGGTTGGGTTGAATAGCGGCGGGGTGGTCGTACGGTCCATCAGCAGCGATCTGCACATGGACTACACGGCGGTGGGACAAACGACGCACCTGGCCGCCCGCATGGAGCAGATGGCGCTGCCGGGCTCGATTTTAATCACCCCGGAGGTATTCCGGCTGGCGGAAGGCCACATCCAGGTGAAATCCCTCGGGCCTGTACCGATCAAAGGGTTGAACGTGCCGATGGAGGTCTCTGAGGTGACCGGCGCGGGGCATGTGCGGACCCGGCTGCAAGCGGCGGCGGCACGGGGGCTGACGCGCTTCGTCGTACGCGACGCCGAGCTCCACACCCTCCACCAGGCCCTGCAGCAGGCCGGCGCCAGCCATGGCCAGGTGGTGGCGGCTATCGGGGAGGCCGGCGTGGGCAAGTCGCGCCTGGTCTTCGAGTGCCTCCACGCGCCTCACACCCAGGGCCGGCTGGTGCTCGAGAGCGCGTCGGTGTCGTATGGGAAAGCGACGCCCTACTTCCCAGTCATCGACCTGCTCAAGCGCTATTTACGGATGAAGGACGCGGACGATGCCCGGGCGATCCGGGCCAAGGTGACGGGGCAGGTGCTAACGTTGGACGATACGCTGCAGGACACCATCCCGGCGCTCCTCGCCCTCCTCGACGCCTTGCCGGAGGAGAGCCCCTTTCTGACGCTTGAGCCACCCCAACGGCGCCAACGCACCCTTACCGCGCTCAAGCGTGTGCTCCTGCGGGAGCGCTGGGCCCAGGCGAAGGAGGGGCTGGGGTAGGTGGTGGTGCTGATTGGAGAGGCACGCATTGGCAAATCGCGCCTGGTCGAAGTGGTGAAAAAGCGCCTTGCCGATGAGCCGCATGTCTGGCTGGAGTGGCGCTGTTCACCGTATTATCAGCATAGTGCCCTTCATCCCGTGATCGAGCATCTGCACCGGCTGCTGCGGTGGCGACCTGACGATACCCCTGAAGAGAAACTGTGCAAGCTGGAGGGGGCGCTGGAGCCGTATGGCTTTTCGCTCCCAGACGCGGTGCCCCTGTTCGCCGCATTGCTGTCGCTGCCGTTACCTGACCAGTATACAGCGCTCACGCTGACGCCTCAGCGGCGGAGAGAGGGAGACCGTGAGATGGCAAAGAACGTCACGGTGCCCGTGAGCTTGGGTGCAATCGTCCTCGGCAGGTCAGCGTGAGGTCCAGGTCAATGGCAGAGCGATGTAATCCTCACAGGGCCGATGGCCGCCGTGCGTGCGCATGCCGAGATCGCTATCGCTTCCCAAGCGTTGCAGCCTCCCAGCATGACCTGCACCCGATTTGTCATCGTGCGACACGCTGATGTCGCATCGCGGGCACAATTGGGTCCTCATCACATCGTCCCCCCACTGTCAAAAAGAGGAAGTGTATCCGGCCATTCGGGAACTAGGCGAGCCGCTCGACGCGCCTCAGGAGGCCGCCCCAAGCCGGTAGGC
>Ga0137403_10003629_pt1 | contig 18474 bp, 16 predicted proteins | sample CZOMad2_1_16fung_FD_122057 | JGI IMG/M metagenome (GOLD analysis project Ga0137403, IMG submission 122057) | Vadose zone soil fungal communities from Angelo Coast Range Reserve, California, USA - CZOMad2_1_16fungal (Hybrid Assembly) | ecosystem: Environmental > Terrestrial > Soil > Vadose zone...
AAGAAGCCAAGCAGAAGAAAGTATCCGTGGAAGAAGTGGAAAAAAGCATTCTTGGATTCTCACACGCCGAAAGCGGGCGAATCCTGGCGGAACTTTGGAGACTGCCCGTCGATCTCTCGGAAGTGATTGAATACCACTGCCAGCCACAGGATCAGAAACCGCCCAGTGATATCACCCTGCTTGTTCACACGGCGGATCTCACGTGCCAAAAACTTGGATTGGGATATGGCTACGAACTCGCTTCCGACGATGCGAGTTCACTGACACGAATTTGGGAGCCACTTTGCGCCCGATTTCCCATGGCCCAGGCATTCAAGGAAGAGGCATATAACCACCTGCTAATTCACCTGGTGTCCCAGGCGGATATACTCGCGGACCATGTTTTTACGCCGACCATGGCCACAAAGCGGGACGTCCACTGCGACAGCCACTCGCGCTGATCCCGGCCGCGCGAATAAATCACTAAAACCATTGGTACGGCCGGCGTCACAGCGCAATGTTCATTTCTCAGATGTTTTCTTCGATTTCGGCGTCCGCCAGCGGCAACTGGTCGGTATCTCGGGCTACCCATACGTACATGGTCGGCAACAAATAGATGCTGATGAACAGCGCCGCCAGCAGTCCGCCGACAATCACAATGGCAAACGGCCGCTGCGAATCGGAACCGATGCCGCGCGAGAGCGCCGCCGGCAGAAGGCCGAGCGTGGCAACCAGCATGGTCATCATGATCGGGCGCAACCGCAGAATCGCGCCCTCGACGGCGGCGTCTTCAATCGAATAGCCGCGGCCGCGCAGGTGATTGATGTATTCGATCATGATGACGCCGACTTGCACGGAAACGCCGAACAACGCGAGGAAACCGACGCCGCTTGAAACGCTGAAGTGTGTTCCGGTCAATAGAAGCGCAAGGATTCCCCCGATCGGGGCCATCGAAACGTTGGCGAGCGTGAGCGCGGCCCACTTGGAGGATTTGAACATGGTGAAGAGGATGATGTAGATGATCAGAATGGTGATCGGCAAAACGATCAGCAGACGGCGCTGCGAGCGCTTCTGGCTTTCGTACTCGCCGGCCCAGTCGATGTGATAGCCGGTCGGCAGCTTGACCTGCTGCCGCACTTTGTTCATGGCTTCTTCGACGGCGCTTCCCAGGTCGCGGCCGCGGATACTGTATTTGATGGCGATGTAGCGGGAGTTTGCTTCGCGGTAGATTTCCGAAGCGCCGTCCTCAACTCGGGTGGACGTAAGTTGCGCGAGGGAAACGCGCTCTCCACTGGACGCTACGATGCGAATGTTTTCGATGGCTTCCTTCGTGTCGCGGAATTGCGGCAGATAGCGGACCACAACGTCGTAGCGTTTTTCGCCTTCCAGCACTTGCGTCACAGCTTTGCCGCCAATCGCGGTTTCGACGGCGTCTTGCACGTCGGAAACATTGATTCCGTAGCGCGCCGCTTTCTGTCGATCGATGTTCAAATTCAGGTTGGGCTGGCCAAGCACGCGAAAAAGACCGAGGTCTTCGACTCCGGCAACGGTTCGCATCACGTTCACGACTTCATCGCCCTTGGCTTCGAGCTGCTTCAGGTCGTCGCCGTACATTTTCACGGCGAGCTCGCCTTTCACGCCGCTCACCGCTTCTTCCATGTTGTCGGAAATGGGTTGCGAAAAATTCCACAGCACGCCGGGAATCTGGCTGAGTTGCTTGTCCATCGCGGCGATCAGATCGTCTTTGTCTTCGCGGAAAACGGGCCGCCACTGATTTTTGGGCTTCAAATCGACGAAATATTCGGTGTTGAAAAATCCCGCCGTGTCGGTGCCGTCGTCGGGGCGGCCGACCTGGGAAACCACCTGCTTCACCTCGGGAAACGCGGAGAGGACTAGACGCGCCTGATTCATCATGCGCGTGCCTTCCGTGGGGCCAGTGCTGGGCGCGAGCGTTCCACGAACCCAGATCGCGCCTTCGTCAAGATGCGGAAGAAATTCAGAGCCGACGATTCCGCTGCCGAGGAGCGCGACGGTTGCAATCAACACGCAAGCTGCGGCGGTTAGAGTGACTCTGCGATTCTTGAGCGCCCAGCGAACGGAAACCCGGTAATTTTTGCGAAGGAACTCCATGACCGGATTGCGCCATTCGCTAACGCCTTTTTCGAAAACAATTTCGGCCAGCACCGATGCGATGGCTATCGAAAAAATCAGCGCGCCCAGCAACGCGAACGACACCGTCCAGGCCATCGGCTTGAAGAGGCGCCCTTCGACGCTCTGCAGAGTGAAGATGGGCAGGTAAGCGGTGATGATGATGGCGCGAGCATAAAACACCGGGCGCAAAACTTCGAATACTGCTCCGCGGATGCGCTCGAACGGCGTCTTGCCGGCATTCGACGGAAGATTGAAATGGCGGACGATATTTTCAATGACCACGACCGAACCGTCCACGACCATGCCGAAGTCCAGCGCGCCGAGCGAGAGAAGGTTTGCGGGAATTCTGTTCAAGTCCAGGCAGATGGAGGCGAACAGCAGGGAGAACGGAATCGTCAATGCGACAATGAACGCGCCGCGCACGTTGCCCAGAAAAAAGAACAGGACGATGGAGACCAGCAGGATGCCCTCGGTGAGATTGTGCAGCACCGTGTGTGTCGTGTAGTGCACCAGGTCGCTGCGGTCAAGGAACGGCACGATCTGCACGCCGGGCGGCAGAATCCGCTCGTTAAGTTCCTTCACCTTGGCGTGAATGTCTTCGATGACCGTGTCGGCGTTGGCGCCCTTGCGCAGCAGCACGACGCCTTCGACCACGTCCGCGTTGTCCACAATCTTGCCGTCGTCTCGCCGCAACGCCTTGCCGATTTGCCCGAGTCGAATGCGAGGGCCCTCGGTCACGGCGCCGATATCTTTGATGCGCAGCGGCGCGCCGTTCTGCGCTTTGATGACCGTGTTTTCGATGTCCTGGACGTTGGTAATCAGGCCGACGGCGCGCACGTTGATTTGTTGCAAGCCGGATTCGATGAAGCTCCCGCCGGCATTCACGTTGTTGTTCGCCAGTTGCTGTTCGACTTGCCCGATGGTCAGGCCATAGGCGATCAGCCTGCTCGGATCGATTCGGACCTGATATTCCCGCGTGATGCCGCCGAAGCTGACAACATCCACCACGTTGGGCACGGACTTGAACTGTTTTTCAAGCGTCCAGTCTTCGAGCGACTTCAGCTCCATCAAGTCATACTTCGGATTAGTGCTTTTCAGCGTGTACCAGTAGATCTGGCCAACGGGGCTGTAGTTCGGCCCGATGGTTGGCTGCAGATTGTTGGGAAGGCTGACGAGTGCCAGCCGCTCCAGAACTTTCTGGCGGTTCCAGTCGTTTTCGGAATCGTCGTCAAAAATCATGGTGATGCTGGACAGGCCGAACAAGGAGGCAGAGCGCAGATTCTGAAGGTGCGGTAATCCGTTGAGCTGGATTTCGATCGGGATAGTAACTTGTTGCTCGACTTCTTCGGCGGCGCGGCCGGGCCACTGCGTGATTACCTGGACGTAGTTGTTCGCGACGTCCGGGTAGGCTTCGACAGGCAGGTTGTGAAAGGAGATCGCGCCCCAGATCAGCAGCAACAAGGTCAGCGCGAGCACCATGAACCTGTTTTTCAACGCGAATTCCACTACTCCGGAGATCATTCGATTCCCCTGGCGAATCGTGTTGGACTCTCTCTACTGCTCCACCGAGGTCTGCAGGACGAGCGCCCTGCTCACCACTTCCTGCCCGGGCTGGATTCCGGAAAGGACCAACTGCGTTTTGTCGGGAAGCGTGGCGCCAGCTTTCACCTCGACGCGGCGGAACTTTTTGTCCCCAGCGGGCACGTAAACCCAATCACGGTCATGCAGATGGAGAATCGCGGAGGAGGGCACGGCAGCGAGGCGCTCTTTTTTCTGGCCGTGGAATGTGGCATTCACAAACATGCCCACGCGCATCAAGGCGCCCGGATTCGCAACTTCCACTCGAACTTTGGCCGTGCGAATGTTGGGATCCAGGATCGGGCCGATATTGTTGATTCTTCCGGTTAAGACTTTGTCCGGATACGCGACAAGCCGAATGTCCGCCGTTTCCCCGATGTGCACGTTCGCAAGATCGTTTTCATAGACGTCGCAGAGAATCCAGACATGGGAAAGATCGGAAATGGTGAATGGGTTACCGCCCGCGAGGGCCTGCACGCCGGAAGCGGTGGTCACTTGCTGATCGGTGATGACACCGGAGACCGGCGCTTTGATGTCCACGACCGCGGACGGATGCTCTTTGTCTACGCCAAGAACACGCAAGCGTTCCTGCGCGGTTTCGACGTCTACTTTCGCTTTGGACGCCGCATCCTCACTCACCTGAAAATCGTTAAGTGAAATGGCCCCCTTGTCGTAAAGAATCTGCGCTCGATCGAACTGCTTGCGAACCAGGACCTCGTCGGCGGTAGCCTTTCGATAATCGGCAAAGGCGGCAGCGATGTCGGGGCTCTGCACACGCAGCAACACTTGCCCCTTTCGCACGGAATCGCCAAGGCGCGCGCGAATTTCTAGTACGCGGCCGCTGGCGAGCGAAATCACCGGAACGGTGCGGCTGACGTCCGGGCTGACGACGCCGGTGACGGTGAGCGACGGAGCTTGCAGGGACTCGCCGGCTTTTACGAGGGGAAATTGCTCCGGATGCTCCACCTGCAAAAGGCTGACATCTGTTTCCTGCTCCACTTTTGGCGGGGGCGGCGCGCCGTCACCCGATGCGGCCTTTCCCCCGCAGCCTGCGAGAAATAGTCCGTAAACGGAAACGGTGGCGATGAAGCAGGCAAGCTTGCGGCTCATTGCAGGACCTCTTGCCCGACGGCCAGATTTAACTGGGCCGCCGCCGTCAAGTAAGAACCAATCAAGTTCAAGTAGCTAAGTTCAACCGTGCGGTACTCACTTTGGGCGTTCAGGAACTCAACCAACGAAGCCCCTCCGTGTTGATAGGAAAAAGCAACGGTGTCGCGAACCCGCACCGCTTGCTGCAAATATTTTGCTTTGTACGGCTTCAGCAGAAGCACATTGCTATTCACGACGGCGTAAGCGGAATCAACATCGCTGTAGACCAGAGCTTCCGCCGCCCCCGTCAGCTTTTGGCTGCGATCGATATCCAATTGCGTGCGCAATTTTTCGCCTTGATTGCGGTCGAAGATGCGCAACGGGATGCTGACGCTGACACCAAGCGTATTCAGGCCAAACGGGTTGTTGTTGGATGAGTTGTGCGTATACCAGGCGCTTAAAATCGGATCGGTTGAGCCGTTGGCAATCGCGAGTTTGTGATCGGTTTGCGCTTTGCCCACGGCTTCGACAGCCGTCTTCAGGTCCGGCCGGGTGTCCACGGCAATCTTCCTGAATTCTTCCCGGGACTGCAGCTGGTCGTTGAAATCAAACAAACCGGAGACGTCAAACTGCTCCACCGGAGTCCGGTCATTCAGTAATGTGAGCAATTGAATTTTCGCCGTGCGCAAATTCACTTCGGCGGACTGCGCGTCCGATTCATACTGCACGCGCTGCAGCTCCAGGCGGTCGAGATCGATTTGCGCGATATCGCCGACGCTGAATCGCGTTCTGCTGATGTCGAGTACGTTGTCGTAGTAGCCGAGGTTTTCCTTCGCAAGCCGCAGCACAGCTTTGGCCTGCAACGTCGCAACAAATGCGCCGCGCAAGCTGAACAGCAGCGTTCTCTCCAAATCCGCATGATTGGACTCGGCAATAAGCGTCCCCTTCTGGGCGCTCTCAAGCCGCAATTCGCGCTTGCGTTGCCGTTCGTGCAGATAGCTGATCGTGGGAGTTTCGTACGTGCCCGCGAACGGTTTCCAGACACCCTTGTCGGAAGCGATTTGCGTGCCGTCCGCCGCCAAAGTCAGCTGCGGATTCGGACGGAGATACGCCGTGATCTGCTGGGCCTTCGTTTCGTCGATACTCACCTTGTCCGCGAGTAACGTAGGGTTGTTGGTTTCAAAGCGCGCGCGGACTTCATTCCAGGTCAACGCCTTCTGTGCGTTGGCACTGCTTGCGAATCCCGCTGCGAACAGAGCGGCCAGGCATGCGCCCCGGATAATTTGCTGCATAAAACTATCTCACCTGTCTTTTCTTTCTGAAAATCGGAACACCTGCGGAAAAACCTGCTTCCCAGCTCTCCGCCGGAGAGATTCCTTATGTGTTACACGCGTGGCGCGCCAATTCGGACGACACCCGGAGCCTCATTGGGAAGATATGACGATTGGATAAGGGAAAGATGTACGGCGTTTAAACGAGCGGTGGCGCGCGACCTGCACTCGGGAAGGCCAATTCCGCGCGAACTATCAGCGGCGGCGCCGGTAGACGTGTGACGGAAACATCCAGACGTTCATGCCAGCTCGCTGAAGCGCCCGCGTCTCCCGCCGTGTCGCGGCCCGACTGGAGCGCGAGTTGACCCCCAGAAAGATCCTCCGGCGCAATAAGGCGTAAGTCGGTCCGCTCCCGGGCTCCGGGATAATCGGAGGGTTCGGCGTGTGTGAAGTTACCCTTGCCATCATTCACAAAAATCGCCACGAACTCAGAGTCGAGAAGCGAAGTGATGACGAGATCGGCGAACTTGTCTCCATTCACGTCGCGCGGACTGATTTGAAGCCCGCCGGAAGGTCCGACAATGTAGATAGCGGGTTTGCCACCGGAACTGAAGTTCAAATCGAGCGAATACTGCGCGGTGGGAGAGCTATCCCGCGCAACGCGGATCAGAGCCAAATCGGGCTGCAGGTCGCCATCAAAATCCGCAATGGCAAATTGTGTGGAGCCAAGGGCGACGGCTGTCCGGACGAGGTGAGAGATTGGCTGCTCCGCATTTCGGAATTGCAGGTGCCCTGCCCACAGGGATGCCACCAAGCCGAGAACCGCGATTCCCGGAAGGAACAATTTGTTGGAAATGCTGCGCAGTCTCATCGCGACAACTCAGTCTATCGCACTTTACGACGTACTTGGCAATCCTCGGGGATAGCGGAGGTTGGGTTGCATTTCGATTGCCAGATTACAAAACTGGAATTATTTATTAAATGGTTATGCGAAAGTAACATGTATTGAAAGACGTTAACCTATCGGCGCTACTTCCCGTTGCTTGCCGCGGATCTTCAGAAATATACCGATAAAATAAGAATAACAACTTTAGTACTTCTCCAGGTCCCCCGAGAAGAACGGAGCACGAATGCAAGATCTCGGATTGCCACGCCTGTACGCCAATTCTGATTGAATGAAGAAACTCGACCGCCTAGGTTGGGCGGAAGGCGTCGCGGTGCGAACATTTGGAGTTCACGCGGGAGTGCGTCTGAGCGTGGCGGGATCATTGCCACAAGTTCTCCCGATGCTGCCGCCTGGTTTCACAAAATCTCGCAAAGCCACGGTGCAGCGCCTCTATTCGCTGGTGGTTGCGGAAGGCAACCAGCGCGCCGGGGTGCGTCGGATGCACATCCTTTATGCAGACAGTTTGCGGATTGCGCGGGATACGGAGTTGCAGCAGGTGCTGGCGGCGCTCGAAACGGATCTGCACCGCTATGTCTCCGAAGCGTCCCCGGATATGACATTCCTGCACGCGGGAGTTGTTGGCTGGCGAGGCCGCGCGATTTTGCTGCCCGGGCACAGTCTAAGTGGGAAGACAACGCTGGTGCGGGAGATGCTGCGGCTCGGCGCAACCTATTATTCCGATGAATTCGCGGTTGTGGACAATTCCGGCAACGTTCACCCGTTCCCGCGGCCCCTGGGAATCCGGGAAGATTCCACCTATGCGCAGACCAAATACACTCCCGAAATGCTGGGCGCAGCTTCCGGTGTCAAACCCCTGCCGCTTGGCGCGGTGGTGCTCTGCAAATACAAGGCCGGGGCGCGGTGGAGACCCGCTTCGCTTTCGCACGGACAGGGCGCATTGGAACTGATAGCCAACAGCATCGCGGTGCGAAACCGGCCGCAGCAAACGCTGCAGAGAATTCAAAAGCTGGTGAAGGGCGCGATTTTTGTCAAAGGAACGCGGGGCGAAGCCCACGAATCGGCGGAATCCATTCTGAACTTATTGCACGGCAGCAGCCGAGGGGAGAAAGTATGAAAGAACGGGAATATCCCCGGGCGCGGGTGGATTGCCTTACGCGCGATTTTGGCGACGAGCTTTTGGTCTACGACCAGCAGCGCAACGTGGGCCACTGTTTGAATCCGGCAGCGGCGGCTGCCTGGAAGCTATGCGATGGAAAAAAGAGTACTTCGGAAGTTGCGGAAATTCTGACCCGGCAACTCGCCACACCGGTCAGCGAGTCCGTGGTGCATCTGGCTCTCGATGCGTTGTCGAAAGCGCGTTTGCTTGTGGACGCGAAGCACCCTGTTCGGCGAACCTCGCGACGCCACGCAATCCGCGCGCTCGGCATCGCGGGGGCTATCGCTTTGCCGCTGGTTACTTCGCTTGTGGCGCCGACTCCCGCGCGTGCGGCGTCTTGCTTGGCTAATGGGAAGCCGTGCGTCAGCGCTGCGCAATGCTGTTCTGGAAAATGTGGTGTCACCTCAGGCCATTGCGGAGGCTGAACCTCTCAGCGCCATCATTTCCACTTTTAATCCCGGCATCGTAAAGTGGCAAGGTAAGAAAGATGGACCCGGAGCCGTTGCCGCTTGGAAGAACTCGTTAGAGACAAATTCCGCCGGCCCCGAAAAGGACGCGGTGTTGCAGTTGATGGCGCAGGCGCAGCAGCGCTGAGGACTTTGCGCGCTCTATCGAGAACTTTTCTCGATTGCGTTTTCACCGCGCGGAAGGCAATTCGATGAGCGACCGTGCGATTAAAGCGGTGATTATCGGAGCCGGACCCGCGGGATTGACGGCCGCCTACGAGTTGAGCAAGCAGGGCCAGCACGTGGTGGTGCTGGAGAGCGATCCCCAATATGTTGGCGGTATTTCGCGGACCGTGGAGTATCACGGCTATCGGTTTGATATCGGCGGCCACCGATTTTTCTCCAAATCGCGCGAGGTGGAGGATCTTTGGACGGAGATTCTCGGCGCGGATATGCTGATGCGGCCGCGGTCGTCGAAGATTTTTTATCGTGGGAACTTTTATGCGTATCCCCTCAAGCCATTGGAAGCTCTTTCCCAACTTGGAGTGCTGGAATCCGCGCTGTGTGTTTTTTCTTTTTTGCAGGCGCGGCTAAGGCCGGTGCCCAAGCCGAAATCGTTTGAAGATTGGGTCGTTAACGAGTTCGGAGAACGATTGTTTCGGACCTTTTTCAAAACGTACACGGAAAAAGTCTGGGGCATGAGCTGCAAGGAGATTTCCGCCGATTGGGCGGCGCAGCGGATCAAGGGGCTGACGCTGGGCGGGGCGATCAAGAACGCGCTGCTGCCGAAGCGCAAATTGAAGGATGGCACAGGCGTGGTGAAGACGCTGATTGATACGTTCCGCTACCCGCGTTTTGGGCCGGGCATGATGTGGGAAGCTTGCGCGGAAAGGGTTCGCGCGCTGGGCGGCGAAGCCCTGCTTGGAAGGAGCGTTGTGGCCTGCCGCTTTGATGCGGGAAGTTCGGAGTGGAGCGTTACGGCGCGCACGCCCGAGGGAGCGCTCGAGGAATTTCGCGGCGAGCATCTCATCTCTTCGATGCCGATGCGGCAACTGGTTGCGCAGATTGAGCCGCGGCTTCCGGAAAACGCGCTACGGTCGGCCAATTCACTCCGTTACCGGGATTTCCTTACCGTCGGGCTGATCCTGCGGGAGCGCAACCGGTTCAACGACAACTGGATTTACGTTCACGATTCAAACGTCAGGGTCGGGCGAGTGCAGAATTACAAATCGTGGTCGCCGGAGATGGTGCCGGATCCGGACTTCTGTTGTTATGGTCTGGAATATTTCTGCTTCGCGGGCGACGGGTTGTGGACGATGACGGATGAGGATCTGATTGCGCTTGGGGCAAAGGAACTGGAGCAGGTTGGACTCGGCAGCGCGGCCGACGTAGTGGACGGCTGTGTAATCCGGCAACCCAAGGCGTACCCGGTCTACGACGACGATTATCAGCAGCACGTGGGCGTGATTCGCCGCGCACTGGCCGCGCATTGCCGCAACCTGCATCTCGTCGGGCGCAACGGCATGCACAAATACAACAATCAGGATCACGCGATGACGACGGCCCTTCTGGCGGCGCGGAACATTCTTGCCGGCGAAAACAAATTTGACGTCTGGTCGGTGAACGAAGACGGCGAATATCTTGAATCCGGTCACGCGGGGGCTTCAACGCGTGACTGATCAGGAATTTACGCGAAGCACCGCGGCTCCGCGAATCGCATCATTCTTTAATGCATTCAGCGCTTGATTGGCTTCTGTAAGAGGAAAGACCTGCACGTGCGTGCGTACGGGAATCTCGGCGGCCAGCTGGAGGAATTGCGCACCATCTTCGCGCGTGTTGTTGGCCACGCTTCGAATCGTACGCTCCTGGTACAAGAGATTATAGGAGAAGGAGGGGATGTCGCTCATATGAATCCCACCCAGAATCAGGCGGCCGCCTTTTTTTAGGCTGGCGAGCGCCGCGGGAACAATTTCACCCGCCGGTGCGAACACGATAGCCGCATCGAGTTTCTTCGGCGGCATATCCAGGGTACAGCCTGTCCACACCGCTCCCAATTCTTTCGCGAGCGCCTGGTGCCGCGCGTCGCGCGTGGATGCGTAAACTTCCACGCCCCAGTGTCGCGCCACTTGAATCGCCACGTGGCCGGCGGCGCCAAAACCGTAGAGTCCCAGCCGAGCGCCAGACTTTACTCCACTCAGACGCAAACAGCGGTAGCCAATGATTCCAGCGCAAAGCAGGGGTGCGGCTTGTTCCGCGTGCAGATTTTCCGGCAGCGCATAAACAAAATCCTGCGGGGCCGCCAGATATTCGGCATAGCCGCCGTTTACCGTGTATCCCGTGAACTGGGGATCGTCGCAAAGATTTTCTTCTCCGCGGCGGCAATACTCACAGGTGCCGTCGGTCTTGTGCAGCCAGGCTACCCCGACGCGCGATCCGATGGACAAGCGCTCCGCCCCGGCTCCGGTAGCAGCAACGTGACCTACCGCCTGATGCCCTGGAATGACAGGTGATTTTTTCGGAGGGAGTTCCCCTTCGACGACATGCAGATCCGTGCGGCAAACGCCGCAGACCTCCACGCGCACAAGTATCTCGCCCGGGCCAGGCTCGGGCTTTGGCAGCTCCCCGATTGCGAGAGGATTGGTTTCAACTTTTGCAGGTGCGCGGAGGAAACAGGCTTTCATCGTCAGCCCTCAATCCAGTTTTCCTCCGCACACCAGGAAGGCAGCCAACACACGTGTTGAAAAAAACATACACAAAACCCAGGGGGAAAGAAAGGCGGATTTTCCCGGGAGCTGGTTCCCGGAGTTGGCCCATGAACTTGCTTTCCGGGCGCGGAGACTCTACGCTGAATTGCTTATGAATAATCTCACTCCCGAAACGCTGATGGTGGGGTTCATCTCGTACATCGTTTTCCTTTTTTCCACCACGTGCCACGAAGCATCCCACGCCCTGGCGGCGAAAATCGGTGGAGACTCCACGGCCGCGATGGGCGGGCAGGTTAGTTTGAACCCGATTCCGCATATCCGGCGGTCGCCGTTTGGCATGGTGGTGTTCCCGATCTTAAGTTTTTTTCTTTCGGGCGGCGGAATGATTGGCTGGGCCAGCGCGCCGTACGACCCGCTGTGGGAACGGCGGCATCCGCGGCGGTCCGCCTGGATGGCGCTGGCGGGGCCGGCGGCCAACTTCACGCTGATGCTGCTGGCCGTTGCGGCGCTCCGCGGCGGAATGATGCTGCACCTCTTTCACAGCGATCCGGTCACCGGCGCTCCGAGCCTTTTGGGAATCACGTTGCGGGTGGTGTTTTTTCTGAATCTACTGCTGGGCACGTTTAATCTTCTTCCGGTTCCGCCGCTGGATGGCAGTACCGGCATCATGCTGTTCATGAGCGAAACGCAAGCGCAGAAATACCTGGACTGGATTCGCGGGAACAGTTTTGCGATGGCAGGTTTGCTGGTGGGCATGCTGGTTTTTCGCGAAGTGTTTCCCTATATCGAGGCATTCGCGATGCGGGTCTTCTTTTAAGTGATAACGAACCTGCCGCTTGGCAGGGATTCCCTGAATCTTTCCTAATACCAGTCCAGTTTGGACCACGAATGGATTAGTTGTGTCTTCCCTGCACACACGGCCCGGTGTGCCGGAATTAACTGCTTTTGCTCTGAGGAGTTGCCATGCCGCCGATGGCCGATGAACTGCTCATTTGACTGCGGAGGCGAGTGATGATCAATTCGGAAACGCCATCGCTGACGCAGACCGGAACAGTGGAAGTGTCGGGCTGGGACGAAGACGAAGTTTTCTTTGTGGAGCGGTCCAAACTCGACTGGGACGAATACGCAGGAAAACACGTGACATTGACGCGGATGCTGTCCGAGGGCTGTATCATTTTTGTGCGGCCGATCCAGCCAACAGCGCTTTATCGGGCCAATCCAATTCCTTACGAAGCGGAATTTCTGGGCTGCGACCCGGAGGGAAATCACCAGTTCCGGTTGAATGGAGTGCAACCGCGGCACAGCCGGCAAGACTACACGGTGAATTAAGAAACGGTTCCCGTCCACTTCGGGACAATGGCCCGTTTTGGCAGTAATTTTCGGTGTTTCTCTGCTTCTTCTTATTCTCCTTTTCCCATCCGATTATCAATTAATTTCCGGATGCATTGCTTCCACACTGCTGAAAGAGTTCCACTTAGCAAGAATTCGCCGCTGGTAAGGCGGTCGGTTCTGGTTATTTTGACGACCGAATGAATTAAAAACCGCTTTGGCACAGCGGTTGCCTCTTTGTGGGACATGGCCTACGCAACTTATAAGTCCGTGGCGGTATCCTCGATACAAAGTTCACTCACCCCATGCGTCTTCGACGACGACCCAAACGAGCGGGAATCGCTCGCCCACCTGATTACTGACATGGGATACGAACCGGTGACAACCGATGATGCCGAGGAGGCGTTGCGGCTAATTCGCATGGGGCGGTGCCGCCTGGTCTTCGCGAGCACGCATCTGGAGAATCCCGATCCGTTTGACTTTCTGGACCGCGCGCTGCGGTGCGATCCCGGCGTCCACGTGATGATCATGACCGCGCAGTACACGTTGGAGGGCGCGTTGGAGGCCATCCGGCGCGGAGCGGCAGATTTTCTGCCCAAGCCGCTGGACCACGTGCGGTTGAAGCGCACGCTGGACGATCTTGCGGCGCTCTATGATCAGCGGCGCAGGGTGCGCTCACTGGAAGAGCAGCTTTTGAAGGACCTGGAATTTCACGGGATTGTGGGTAAGAGCCCGGCGATGCTGGAGGTTTTTGATTTCACGCGCAAGGTTGCTCGGCACTACACGAACGTGCTGCTGGTGGGTCCGACGGGCGCGGGGAAAGAGCTGGTGGCGAGGGCGATTCATCAGATCAGCCCAGTGGGCCAGCAACGGCTGGCCGTGTGCAACTGCTCCGCGATGGTGGACACGCTGCTGGAAAGCCAATTGTTCGGGCACGTGCGCGGCGCGTTTACGGGGGCGACGGACACGCGGCAGGGATTGTTCGAGTACGCAAACGGCGGCACCGTGTTTCTGGATGAGGTGGGGGAGACTTCGCTGCCCATGCAGGCGAAATTGCTTCGCGTGATCCAGAATCGCGAGATCCAGCGCGTGGGATCGCCGGAGGTGAAGCAGGTAAATGTGCGGCTGATCGCGGCGACGAACCGCGATTTGCGCGCCGAGGTGCTCTCCGGGCGGTTCCGCGAGGATCTTTTCTACCGGTTGAGCTCGATTCAGATTCGGATTCCATCCTTGGCCGAACGGCTGGAGGACATCCCGCTGCTGGTGCAATTTTTTCTGAAAAAGTACAATGATTCTTACGGGAAAAATATCGCCGGCTTGACGCGGCGGACGCAGACGGTGTTGTTGCAGCATCCATGGCCGGGCAATGTCCGGGAACTGGAGAACGTGATTTCGACCGCCTGCATCACCGCAACGGGCGACTTCATTGACATCAGCGACCTGCCCGAACACTTGCAGCATCGCAACACGCGGCTGGCGGGAGACGAAGACTGGCGGCCGCTTTCTCTCGAGGAAGTGCGCAAGGTGCACATCCAGAAGGTGCTGCAGATGTGCAACGGCAACCGGTTGCGCGCGGCGCAAATCCTGGGGATTGGCCGTACCAGCCTGTATCGCTACTTGAAACGTGACGGATACGACGTTCGCCCGCACTCGAGCGTCGCCGCTGCCTGAGATCTTCCGCTGCCACCATTACCCGCAATGGGAGGCGATCTGCTCCGTCTCCGGCTTTTCTGCGGGAGAACGACCTCACAATTCCATTTTCTCCCATGCAGTGCGCTTCCTTGGCCACTGTCCCACCGGGCTTAATGCCTGATACAATTTGGGCGTCGCATTTCGCCCGCTTGTGGTGCACGGCAGTTCCAGGATGGTTTGAGGAGCGCACTGTTTGGACGTTTCGGTTATTCTTCTGACGCGCAATACCTGCCACCAGACACTTAATGCCATTGAGTCGGTGCTTTCTTCCGCGGACGCGCTTACAAAAGAGATTCACGTGATTGATAACGGCTCGACGGACGGGACGTCGGGCGTTTTGCGAGCTGCGTTCCGCGAAATTCATTACAAAAAGATGGAGCAGAATGTCGGGTTCGCTCGCGGGGTGAATCTTGCGGCGGGCGTGGCCACGGGGACTTTTCTGCTGCTGCTCAATTCGGATGCGCGGCTGGCTCCGGATGCGCTTCGGCTTGCCGTGGAGTGGATGCGCGCGGACCCCGGCTGCGGCGTCGCCGGCGCGCAACTGCTCCACGGGGATGGAAGCAAGCAGAACTCGATCGCCAACTTCCCTTCTCTGGGGACAGAACTCTTGAACAAATTCCTTTTGCGGACCTTGTGGCCGAAGCGTTTCCCCGGGAAGGAGCAGGAATATCCCGAACCGATGGAAGTGGAATCCGTCGTCGGCGCATTTTTTCTGGTTCGCCGGGAAGTATGGGAGAAGCTGGGGGGAATGGACGAGCGGTTTTTCTTTTTCCTGGAGGAAACGGACTTCTGTCTGCGGGCGCGGCAGGCGGGGTTCGCGACAGTGCACCTGCCGCAGGTGCGCGTGTGGCATGGGCAGGGACAAACCGCGAAGCAGGATCAGCCGGCCGCGCGGATCGAGTACTGGCGCTCGCGCTATGCTTATTTTGCAAAGCACCATAATTTTGCTGTTCGCTTCGTGTTGCGTTGCGGATTGCTGCTGCGGTTGCTTGTGGATTCGGCGGTGAGTGGCTTGTTGACGATGGTGACGTTTGGAAGATCACCCCGCTGGCCAGAAAAGTTCGCTGTGCATCGAGCGCTGCTTTCCTGGCATTTGCGGGGATGCCCGGCGGGAGTTGGCCTGCCGAGGTGATGTTTGGCGGGAATGTTCCTGATTGAAACAACGATTCCACTCGCCACAATTTGTTTTCACTTCGCAACTGCCGCGCAAAATTCCCGCTGCCGCGCGCCATTTTTCCGGTATTCTGAACACGATAATTTCTTGGCCCCTTCCCCAGGTTGCCAAGATGACGTCCAAAAAAATGCGCCGCAGCGGGCGCGTGTTTCAGTCCGTTCCGATCCTTCTGATTGGCAGTGACGCCGAAGGACGCATGTTCACCGAAGACAGTCACACCGTGATCTTGAGCCTGCACGGGGCGGGAATTGTTTCCAACCACAAACTGATTGCCGAGCAGGAGTTGATCCTGCGCTCGAAGGAATCCGGCCGTGAGGCGGAGATTCGCGTGGTGGGCGAGATCGGGTCGGAGGACGGGCGCTACACATACGGCGTTGCCTTTCTGGATGACGAGCTGGATTTCTGGAAGATGGATTTTCCCCCTCCGCCTTCAGCGACGGAGCGTCCGCTGGAACTGGTGCTGGAGTGCGGCAGCTGCGGGGCGACGGTGACGCTGCTGAACGGCGATTATGAGTTTGATGTGTGCGCGATTCACGGCGGGCTGGTGCGTTATTGCACGGAGTGCGGATTTGCGACGGTGTGGAAGCGGCCGGAAGCGGGCGGCGCTCCGCGAAGACCTGTGCCGAAGGTGGAGCGGAAGCTAGAGCCGTCGCAGAGAGCGGCAGTCGCGGTTGAACACGCGGGTTTGGAATTGGAGGAACAGGAAAGCCTGACGCAGCCGTTCACTGGTTATGTTGCGCCGCTCGAGACGGCTAAGCTGGAGCCGCGAGCAGCACACGTGGACGCGCAGGCAGAGCTGCACGTGGAAGCTCGTGTAGAAGATCGCGGCAACTTGCGAGCGGAGCGACATGTGGAAGTGCGGGCGGAGAGTGAGGCGCGGACGGCGGCGACAACGACGACGGCGGTGGATGACCGGCGGCAGCGGATAAGGGCGAAGGTTAACTATTTTGCTTGCGTGCAGAGCGCGGCGTTTGGCAAAGATGTGGTTACTTGTATTGATATGTCGCGCGGTGGATTGGGATTCCGGACGAAGAATGCGTATGCGATTTCGACGGAAGTGACGATCGCGGTGCCGTTTTCGCCGGAGTCGCCGAACGCGCCGGCGATTTATGTGCCGGCGCGCGTGGTGAATATTGCGGAGTTGCCGGAATTGAAAATGTTCCGGTGCGGGGTGGCGTTTTTGCCCGTGGCGGGGACGCGGGCGCACAGCTGAAAAAGATCAGCCGGCGCTGGCGGATTTTTTGGCTTCGGCGGAATCGTAACTTTCTCCATAGATGGCAGGAACTTTGCCGCCCATGGCGCGCAAATAGGTGGAGAGCTGTCCGCGGTGATGGACGGTGTGCTTGATGCTGAAATCGAGATAGGCGACGGCGGGAAGCTGGAACATGCCGCGGAAGTCCATGATTTTGGCGGCTTGCTCGGGGGTGAGGCGGGCGAGGTTGTCGAAATTTTTGGCGAAGGAATCGGCGTACCACTTCAGGATGTTTTCCTTGGTGATGCCGCCTTCGGGGCGGGGGATAGCGTTGAAGTCGAAGGTGCCGGAGACGATGCCGCCGTAGAAGCGTTGCTCGGCAGCGGCGATGTGCCAGGCGATTTCGGCGGCACTGCGGGCTTGCGGGTCGGGGCGATAGTCGACGTTGGAGGCGGGGATGGCGGCGATGATGGCGCTGGTGGTGCGGTACTCGTTTTTGACGGAGGGCAACTGATATTGCAGGAGAAATGCGGCTTGCTCGGGAGTCATGGAGATCATTTGGGAGTCACCTCGTGGGGGAGAGTATAGGACATGTTGCTGGTGAATGTTGATGCGGGGCGCGGGAAAGTTGGTACGGGGGAACGGGAGGTAAAGGAAGTAGAGGAAGTAAAGGAAAAGACATTCCGTGTGCCTTGGTGAGCGGTTAGTCTTTTGGATTGGTATGACCAGACCCCCTCCCTGGGGGGGCTGTATGTGCGGGAATGATTGGACTTACGGGAGAGTCGCGCAAGTGTGGGAATGATTGAGCTTAGGAGATTCTGGTTGTGACCAGGAAGGGGCGCGGTGTGGAATGAGAGAAGCGCCCGCACGAACATGACGCATTTTCTCAAACTATAGCTAATTTATCAACAGTATTGTGTAGTACTGGGACGATTTTGCGGCGAAAGGGTAACGGGACTGAAGCCGCAGGTCAAAAGTTGAAAGTCAAAACTAGGTGTTCGAATGTTGAAGGAAACGTCCCGTCTGTCCCGGTTTCCCTCTCAATTTTCGATCTTGATGTCTACGGGGTACCCCGCCTCGTGGAGTTCATTTATCAACTGTACGAATGCACCAACAATGCTTCTAACCCCCGCCCCCGAGGAAGAAAGGTTCTTTAGCCTCAGCTCGTATGGAGCCTCTATGGTGTTTATTCGTCCAACCGAAATGCTGTCCCGGAGTGCATTGAGATTGCGGCCATGCCAGGGCGGAGCCCCTACTGCCTGAAAAAAAGAGTCATAAAAATCGTCTTGGGTTTTCCAATTCTTGGCATCAAGGATTAGCTCTCGTAGATCGGACATTGCTTGCTCGTTCCTTTATGGGCTTGGCGTGTGCGTTGACCAGCAATTTTGTTTTATCGGCGGGTGGCCAAGGTCGATCGTCGCGCCCACGCTGTGGATCGCTATCTCAAGCTCGCGGAAGCCTTCGGCGTTCCGACCCCGGAACAGCTTCGGTTTCCCTTGCCGACCGGCGACCCACTGCCCCGCTTCGATCCATTTCCTCCCTTCGTCTTGCTGCATCCATTTTCGCGGGGCCCGCGCAAGTCCCTGCGAAATTCCGTGGTGGAAGAATTCTGCCGCGCGTTCGATCCGGTTCGGGTGGTGCTCGTCGGGAAATCGTCGCGCAAAATTTCGGTGCCGGAGAACTGCGTGAACCTGCTTAATCAAACGACGCTCCTGCAATTGATCTGGCTCATCCGGGCAGCTCGCTTCGTGATCAGCGTGGATAGCGGACCGATGCACATCGCGGCAGCGGTGACATCCAGTTTG
>Ga0137403_10003630_pt1 | contig 18471 bp, 18 predicted proteins | sample CZOMad2_1_16fung_FD_122057 | JGI IMG/M metagenome (GOLD analysis project Ga0137403, IMG submission 122057) | Vadose zone soil fungal communities from Angelo Coast Range Reserve, California, USA - CZOMad2_1_16fungal (Hybrid Assembly) | ecosystem: Environmental > Terrestrial > Soil > Vadose zone...
GTCCCGTAGGCCAGGCCACCCAGGATGAGCGTGACGATCGAGAGGACGGCGGCGAAGATCGGCCGGTCGATGAAGAAACGCGAGATGTTCATCGCTGCGGGTCGGCGGACGGCTCGGACGCGGGCGTCGTGGCAGAGCCAGCCCCCTGGGCCTCGGCGCCCGGGGGAGGCGGGATCGCTTCCTGCTGTGCGTCGACCTTGAGCCCGGGGCGCACGCGCTGGAGGCCGGCGACGATCACCCGATCCTCCGGCCCGACGCCCTCGCGGACGACGCGCAGGCCGTCGATCAGCGGCCCGATCTTCACCGTGCGGTACTGGGCCTTGCTCTCACCGTCGACCAGGAAGACGAACTTCTGCGACTGGTCGCTCCCGATCGCCTCGTCGGGGACGAGGATCGCCTGGTACTGCCCACTGCCCGGCAGCCGCAGGCGGGCGAACAGTCCGGGGAGGAGGCTCAGGTCGGAATTCGGCAGCAGCGCGCGGCCGACGATCGTGCCCGTGCCGCGGTCGACCTGGTTGTCGACGAAGTCCATGACGCCTGGGTGCGGAAACCCTTCCTCGTCGGCGAGCGCCACGTGCACGGGGTTCTTGTAGTCGCGCGAGCTCGGCCGCTGCCCCAGGCGCGCGAGACGGTTGTACTTGAGGAGCGACCCCTCGTCGGCCTCGAAATACGCGTAGATCGGGTCGAGCGATACGATCGTCGTGAGGAGCGTGCCCTGCGTTCCCACACCCCCGTTGATGAGGTTCCCCTCGGTGACGAGCTTCCGCCCGACGCGGCCGCCGATAGGCGCCGACACGCGCGTGAACTCGACGTCGAGCCGGGCGGCGTCCACGGCCGCCTGCGCCTCCTCGACCGACGCCTCGGCCTGCCGCACGTTCGATTCGCGGATGTCCGACTCCTCCTGCGAGATGGCATGGCTCTTGAGCAGGTCCGCCGCCCGCGCGAAGTTCTTCCGCGCCAGCGCGAGCCGGGACTTCGCCAGCTCGACGTCGGCCTCGGTGCGGTGCAGCGCAGCCTCGTACGGGCGCGGGTCGATCAAGAAGAGGAGATCGCCCTTCTGGACGATCGCGCCGTCCTGGAAGTGGATCGACTGGAGGTACCCGCTCACCCGTGGGCGCACCTCGACCGAATCGACGGCATCGAGACGCGCCGTGAATTCGTCCCACTCGGTGATCTCCCGCGCCACCGGCTGGACGACCTTCACCTTCGGAGGCGGAGGTGCCGCCGCCGGCCGTGCGCCGCACGAAGCGAGGAGGAGCGCGGCGGCCAGGGATGCCCACCTCGACATGGTCAGGTCACCCTTCCGGATCCCGGCCATGTCATTCGGCCGGGGAGCCCGTCCACGGCGCTTGCGGTCGGCGACGTCTCGATGCGTCACTCGCGATCGCGGGGTGGCAGCATCGGCCGGCCCTCGTGGCTGACGAGGAGATCGTGCATGTCGTTGGCGCGCTCTTCCAGAAACCCCCCCTCTCTCGTCCGTGGTCGTCTGAGCTACTGGAGAACCCGACCTAAGGCCAGACCCAAGCTACTGAGCAGCGGACCCGCCATCAATCGGGAATGTGTGGCCGCTGACGAAGCCATGCGTCGGTCGTCGGGCGGTTGCCTACACCAACTGCCGACATCTCGGCGCGTACCGGCATGTCGGCATCCTCGCCGTCGCGCTCGCAGGGTCGGCCGCTCGGGGCCTCGATTGGAGAGGAAGCGGCGGAGTTCTCCCGGGCCCGGCGCCGGCACGAGGGTTGCAGCGCAGAGCAGCGCAAGGAGGTCCGCTCAATGAGCGCGCGCCGTTCGCCGCCTTCGAGGCGCCACTGCTGCCGCGGTCGAGGTTGACCACCTCGTCGGTGCCGGCGTAGCGTCGCGAGTCTCGATGCCTCCGCCGAAACGCCCGTTGATCGAAGCCCGCCGGGAGCAGATGTTCCCGACCCTCGAGCCGGCGGAGATCGACCGGCTGCGCCGGTTCGGGGAGCTCCGGTCGTATCGCGCGGGCGAGGCGCTCGCGAAGGTCGGCGAGGTCGGTCACGGGTTGATCCTCGTCCTCGCGGGTAAGGTCGTCGTCACTCGGCGCAACGAGCTCGATCATCGGGAGCTGATCGTCACCCACACCCGCGGCGGGTTCCTGGGCGAGCTGGCCCAGCTGTCCGGCCGCACCACGCTGGTCGACGCCCATGCCGAGGGACCGGTCGACGGGCTCGTCATCCCACCGGAGAAGCTGCGCGCGCTGCTCGTCGCGGAGGCCGAGCTCGGCGAGCGCGTCATGCGCGCGCTGATCCTGCGCCGCGTCGGCTTGATCGAAGCGGGCGCTGGGCCGGTCATCATCGGGCGGCCCGATGACGGCGATGTCCTGCGGTTGGAGAACTTCCTCCGACGGAGCGGACACCCGCACCACCAGCTCGACCCGGACACCGACGCCGACGCGCAAACGCTGCTCGAACGCTTCCACGTCGACCGAGAACACCTGCCGGTGGTCCTCTGCCCCGGCGGGCAGCTCCTCCGCAATCCGGGCGAGATGCAGCTCGCGCGTTGCCTCGGCCTCGTCGGACCCCTCGATCCCGCGAAGGTCTACGACGTCGCGATCGTGGGCGCGGGGCCGGCGGGGCTCGCGACCGCCGTCTATGCGGCGTCGGAAGGTCTCTCGGTGTTGGCCCTCGACTGCCGCTACTTCGGTGGCCAGGCGGGCGCGTCGGGGCGGATCGAGAACTATCTCGGCTTTCCGACCGGCATCAGCGGCATGGCCCTCATGGCGCGCGCCTACAATCAGGCGCAGAAATTCGGCGTCGAGATGGCGATTCCGGCCGCGGCGGCGACCCTTCGAAGCGATGACATCGGGGCGGCCGAGCCGCGGTTCGTCCTCCGTCTTTGGAACGAGGAACGCGTCCGCGCGCGCGCCGTCGTCATCGCCAGCGGCGCCCGCTACCGGCGCCTCGACGTGGGAGACCTGCAGGCGTTCGAGAGCACGAGCGTGCACTATTGGGCCTCGGGGGTCGAGGCGCGGCTCTGCGCCGGGCAGGAGGTGGCCCTCGTAGGCGGCGGCAACTCGGCGGGCCAAGCGGTCGTCACGCTCGCGAGCCAGGTCGCGAAGGTCTGGCTCCTGGCGCGCGGATCGAGCCTCGATGCCAGAATGTCGCGCTATCTCGTCGACCGCATCGCGGGCCTGCCGAACGTCGAGGTGGTGACGCGGGCCGAAGTCACCGGGCTCGAGGGGCACGATGGCGCGCTCGAGGCGATCCGCTGGCGCCGTGCGGGCGAGGAGGTGCGCCGGCCGATGAACCACCTCTTCCTCTTCATCGGCGCCGAGCCGAACACCGATTGGCTGTCCGGCTCCGACATCGCGCTCGACGACAAGGGGTTCGTGCGCACCGGTCCGGATGTCGGCGCCGATCGCCGGCCCCTCGAGACCAGCCGGCCCGGCGTGTTCGCCATCGGCGACGTGCGCTCGGGTTCGGTGAAACGCGTCGCGGCCGCGGTGGGGGAGGGAGCGCAGGTCGTCGCGACGCTGCACGCCTTCCTCGGCGAGGCGGGCCGCGCGCCCGTCGTCGCGAAACCATAGAGAGGATCCCATGGCCGATGCATGCGCCCATGAAGACTCGATCCGCGAGGTGACGCCCAGTGCGCGCGGCTGCGAGGAGTGCCTGAAGACGCGTTCCAGGTGGGTGCACTTGCGGCTCTGCCGGACCTGCGGCCACGTCGGCTGCTGCGACGACTCGCCGAACCGCCACGCCACGAAGCACTTCCACGCGAGCCGCCACCCCATCATCGAGGGCTACGACCCTCCGGAAGGGTGGGGCTGGTGCTACATCGACGAGGTGATGCTCGACCTTTCCGATCGCGCCACGCCCCAGCTCGGTCCGATCCCCCGGTACGTCTGAGTCGCGCATGCGCTTCGTCCGTCGGCGCGCCGTGGTTTCCTCCTGCTCGCCCTCGCTTCCGACTCGACCGTCCCCAGGAAAGAGATAGGTGAGATGAGATCCCACCCCTGACTTGCCCGTTTCTGGAGCACCGACCGAGGCCTCTCCGTCCTGCTCGGGTCGCTCGTCGTCGTCATCTTCGTGATCCCTGCGCTCCGGTTCCGTCCCGAGGCCGCGCTGCTCGTGCAGATCTTCTTCACTCACCCCGCAGCGGCGGCCAGCCGCCGCTCCTGCCTCTCCTGCGAGTCGATCAGCTTCTCCACCAGCTCCTGCCAGACACCCGCGCCCTCCTGCGCCACGTCCACGATCTGGTCGACGAGCCCGGTGAGGCCCGTCGCGCGGTCGTCGCCCGTGCGCGCGAGTGCGTTCAGGAGCGCGTGCTTGAGACCCTCGACGCGCCTTCCTTGCCACTCCGCGACGTCGGCGAGGCTCACCCCCACGTCGAGGACCCCGCGCAGCTCGCGGCTGCCGATCCCGAGATACAGGGCTGCGGCGGCGTGCACCACGTGAGCGCGTGTGGGCACCGCCTGGCCGACGGCCTCGGTAGCCGATGGGCCGTGACTCAAGTCGAGTCTCCGCTCCATTACCCTTCTCCTCTCGCTTGCTTTGCTTCACTCATGTCCCGGGTCGTCATGCCCCGGTTGCGATCCTCTCGCTCAGTCCGCGCCCTGCTTGCCGAGGAGCTTGCGCATCTGGGCGTGGAGGTAATTCATGCCCGCGTGGATGGTCGCCGCCTTCTGGATCTGCGCGGGCGTCAGAACGTTGCGCGTCTCGAGGGCGGTCGCGAGCCGCTCGCGCATCAGGGCGCCATGGGCCCGAGTCTCCTGCTGCACCAACGCGTCGATATCCTTCTGCGTTACCGACCCCGTGCCGAGCAGCCTGTCGGCGAGCGCCTGCTTGGCTGCTTTCTCGGTCGCAGCGAGCTGGGCGAGCGTCGGCCGGTGCGCCGTCAGGATGTCCTGCGTCTTCTGCTTCTGGTCGGCGCTCAAGTCGAGCGCCTGAAGCATGCGGCCCCCGCCCGGCAACGCGCCCTGGCTGCAGGCTTGTCCGCGCATGCCGTGCCCGAACGCGGGCGAGCTGCTGGCGATCGCCAGCGCGAGCGTGCCGGCGGCGAGGAAGCTCTTCGTCATGGGTCGTCTCCTTCTCTTCGTTGAGGGCTGTCATCACACGGCCGGGTCTTCGTGCTGAGCTCCCGGCGGGTCCGGGCGGACGCCGTTCATCCCGATTCACGTTCGCGAGTCTCTCAACGTATTAGACGCACGAGCCCGCGCGTCGGTTGACCGCCGTTGACGTCGCAGCGTGGCCGACAGATCCGACGAGGCGCCGATCGCCCGGGTGAACACCCCGATACTCTCAGCAACGCACGGGTGACCCGTACCGAGGGGCGCGGCCGTGGACGCGAGCGGGCACGTCTTCGTCGCCGAACGATCGCATCCGGAAGTTTGCCACCAGTGGCAACTTCCTCACGGCGTGGGGGAACGGCGACGCCGGGCCCAGGCGGTTCGATCTGCCCTGGAGCGTGGCGGTCGACGGGAGCGGGCAGACTAGCGCGCGGCCTCGTGGCTCATCGCGAACAGGCGTCCCGAGAATATGAGCAGGCCGAAACAGAAGAGGTTGACCGTCACGAACACGGCGGCGACGTGAGCGAGGCGGCTGTCGCCGACCAGCCGATGTCGCTTGTTCCAGCGCGCCAGGACGTCGTAGGCGACCAGCATCAGTCCCTGGTAGGCGCCGTACACGACGTACTGCGGCTCCAGGCCGTGCCAGCAGCCCATCAGGCTCATCGTCAGCATGAGCGCCACCCGGTGCGCATGCTCGCGGTTGCCACCGAACCACCGGCGGCGCGTGGCGTTCAGCATGAAGCGCATGTACACGTGATCGCGCAGCCACCAGGAGAGGCTCATGTGCCAGCGGTCCCATATCTCGCCGAAGTTGCGGCTCAGAAACGGGGCGTTGAAGTTCTCCGGCACGCGGATGCCAAAGAAACGGCCGACGCCGATGGCGAACGCGCTGTACCCGGCGAAGTCGAAGAAGAGATACAGGCTGTAGGCATACATGTACCCGACGAGCGCGAGGATGCCGGAGTGACGCGCGAGCGGCGTCAGCGCATGCCGATAGATCAGGGCTGCGAGGATGAACTTGTACAGGAAGCCCTGCGCGAGGCGGTGGATGCCCGCCTCGACGTCGCGCAGGTAGTCGCGTCCACCGCGCGGCAACGCGTCGAGGTCCTTCGTGAAGCGATGGAGCCGGTCGATCGGGCCCGCGCTGATGGTCGGGACGAAGAGCAAGTAGCTCACGAGGTCCGCCACGGCCGGTGCCTCCTTGAGCACCCCGTCGCGCAGCGCGATGATCGCGTCGACGGCACGCAAGGACATGTAGGACAGGCCGAGGAAGCCGAAGGTGTCTCGGAGGCCCGAGGCCATGGGGGGCACGCCGAGCGGAGGAGGAGCGTGCGGGCCGGTCCCGCCCTGCGCCACCGACGCCTGCAGTCGACCGCTCACCACGGCGAGGGCGTAGACCTTGGTCGCGACGAGCGGCAGTAGCACCAGCCCGATGGCGACGTAGAACGCCGAACGACCCGCGTGCCGTCGTCGGGCGAAAGAGTACGCCAGCACGACGGCGGTACTGAGGGCGGCGTAGCCCCCGAGGAAAATCAGCTGCTGCAGTCCGCCCGGCTGATCGGCATCACCGACCGGGGCGTAGTACTGAAACACGACGACGGCCACGCCGACCACCAGCACGGCGGACCGTCCGAGACGTCCCAGCACCCCGAGGGCCACGAGCGCCGACAGCGGGTAGAGCAGTAATAGGAAGTAGGAGAAGTCGACGTAGGGTGTCACCCCAGCAGCTCGCGGAGGGTGTCCCGGTCGAGCTTTCCATTTTCCGTCAGCGGCAGCGCAGGCAGCCGCCGAACGATGCGCGGCAAGGCATAGTCCGGCAGCCAGTCGGCCAGCGCCGCGCGCACGAGTCCGGTGAGGTCGCGCCCGCTGACCGGCAGCGACGGCGCGGCGGCCCTCGCGTCCACGATGACGGCGACGAGGTGATCCGGCTGGCCGCCACGATCGACCGCGAGGACGGCCGCGTCGCCCACGCCTGGCATCGCGCGAAGGTGCGCCTCGATCTCCTCGAGCTCGATCCGATAGCCACGCAGCTTGATCTGACGGTCGAGCCGCCCGGCGCAGTGGAGAAGGCCCCCCACCGGGTCGATGGAGCCGAGGTCGCCGGTACGATAGGCGCGACGGCCGTCGGGGAGCACGAGAAACGGCCCCCGGCCGCCGTCGCGCGCGTCGAGAGCGGGCATCAGATAGCCGGAGGCAACCTGCGGACCGGCGATCACGATCTCGCCGTGCGCACCGTCCGGCAGCCGTCGCGCCGGGTCATCGGGGTCGGCGATCCAGATCTCGTGTCCCGGCGCGGCGCGCCCGACCGGGAGCGCACGGTTCGACGCGGCCATCGCGGGCGTGATTTGGACGGCCGTCACGGCGACGGTCGTCTCCGTCGGACCATACATGTTCCAGACCTCGGCCCCGGGGAACCGTGCCAGGAGCTCGCGCGCCACCGCGGGCGGCAGCGTCTCGCCGCAGAACAGGAAGCATCGCAGGCCCGGCAGCATCGCCTGCGCGAAACGGGGCTCGGCGAGGCAGAGGCGGGCGAACGAAGGGGTCGAGACCCACGCGGTGAGCGGCGCGCCGTCGAGGCGGCCGAAGAGGCGTCGAGGGTCGGCTGTCTCGTCACGGCGCAGCACGAAGAGCGTCCCACCGGTAAGGAGCGCGCCGTAGACATCCATCACCGAGAGGTCGAAGCTGAGCGGTGCCTGATTGAGGAAGGTCTCGCCGCCCCGCACGAACGTATGCGTCGCCAGCAACCAGTCCGTGAAGTGCTCCAGCGCCCCGCGCGAGACCGGGACGCCCTTCGGGTCGCCGGTCGTGCCCGAGGTGAAGAGGATGTAGGCGGGCGTCTCCGGGCGCGATGGCGAGGGCCGAGGGACGTCCGGATCGAGCGCGAGGGCGGGTGCGGCGACGCGGGCCGCGAGCGCGTCGAGCGTGATGGTGCTGATCTCGCGCGACGCCAGCTCCCTCGCGAGCGCCGGCGGGGGCTCCTCCACCAGCACGGCGTCGGCTGGGCGGGCCGCCGTCAGCATGCGCGCTATCCGACCCGGTGGCAGCGAGGGATCGATCGGGACGTACGGCCGGCCGAGTCGCAGGGCGGCGAGAAAGCCCACGACGATTGCCGGCTGCTTGTGCCCATAGACCACGACGGGGGAGGGGCGTGCACCGAGGTGGGACGCGAGCCGCCGGCTGCGGTCGATCAGCTCCGCATAGCTCAGGGCGCCATCGGGACCGACGATGGCCAGCCGGCTGTCCTCGCCCGCCGCGACGATGCGAGCGAAGAGCGAGCCCCGGTCCACGGGCGTCTCTCGATGCCCGGGGCCGGAAGTCGTGCGCTGCCTCTCATGGAGGAACGAGGACATCCCCATCGAATCAGAAGGCCTGGTAGATGAAGGGCGGTCGCCTGTAGTCCGGAGTGAGGTGGGTCAGGACGAGGCCGACGATGATCGCCAGGTAGTACAGCGTGAGCAGGGTCAATCTCGCTCCCTCCGAAGCCGAGGCTCGCGACAGGCGCCGCCGGACACGCAGGAAGGCCGTCATGCGGACCGCGCCGAAATGAGCCGGCGCTCGACGTCGGCGATCAGCGAGCGGGCGGTCGCCCATGCCTGCTGGTCGAAGTCCGCCGGCGAGATCTCGACGCCGAACGCCTCCTGCAGGGCCACCATGAGCGTCACGATGGCGAGCGAGTCGAGCTGACCCGACGTGAGCAGTGGGAGGTCGAGGTCTCTGACCGCCTCGTCGTCGCCCGTCACCTCGCGCAGGATCTCGAGAGTACGTTCGCCAACCGCCCGCCCTTCCTGTTCCATCAACGCTCCATCCCTGATGGCCGCCGGCCGCGAACGAGCCGCGTCACTGGCTCCCCATGGCGTCGGCGCCGTGCGCGAGCACGCTAGGCGACGGCACTTCCAGGGCGAGGGTCGCGAGCGCACCGCGGATATCGTCGATCGACTGCCCGTGCCAGAACATGTCCAGCGCGCGGTCGGCGAAGACCCAACCGCGCGGGCTCAAATGTGAACCGCGGTCGGTCAGGAAGTGCGGATCCTCGTCGTGCGCGCGGAAATCGAGCCATGGGACCTTGGCCTCGTCCGCAACGCGCTGGTAGCGGTCGTAATACTCCTCCCGCGCCACGGCGGACAGGTTGGTATAGTCGTCGTAGGCCCCGGGCATCGGCAGGGTCCAGATGAGTGGCCGGGCGCCCAGCTCGCGCAGGACGCGCAGCTCGAGCTCCAGGTCGGTCCACTCGGCGGAGCTCAACATGGCCGCTTCCCAGCCGGTCGGAGGCGGGAGGAGCCGCCCGTCACGATTCGTCTGGCCTGACTCGTAGAGCGTGAGCGCGCGCTGGAACTGGGCCGCGTGCCGGAGACGGCGGTACGTCGAGTTGGGGAAGCCGAAGGGGTTGGTGGTGTCGCGCCGCTCGGCGATGCTCGTCCCGCGCCTGGCCAGGGAGACCCATCGGAACGCTTTTGGGCGGGATGGCACGTAGGCGCGGCGACTCCGCCGCTCCGAAATGAGCGCCACGGTCCGCGCCGCGTCTCGGAAGCGGAGGACCCCCATCGCCAGACGCCCGAGAGGCGCGAGCGCAAGGTACTCCGCCAGATGCATCGGCGTCGGATGGGCGAGGTCCTCCACGGCCACACGAAGCAATGGCTGGTCCTCGAGCGTCTGCGGGTACGCCAGCATCCGGCGCGCGACGGCCTCGCGCAGGTCCAAGGACACCGATGCGTCGAAAGCCAGCGCGTAGGCGATCTCGGGCAGGAAGGTGCCGGCGTACTCGGCCCAGCTCAGGCCCTTTCGCCCGTAGAACCACGGGGGTGAATCCGAAACCACGAGCTTCTTGCCGTCCAGAGCGTGCCCCAGCGCGGCGAACGTCTCCGCGAAGAAGAGGTCCGCGGTGCCGGCCGTGCCGACCGCCAAGGCGCCGAAGCCGGTCGGTTCCGACGCAAATACCTGCGTCGGGCGGTAGGGGCTGCCGCAGCAGGAGAGCTCCGAGCTGCCGTAGATCGGAAGGACGTGCCCGCTCGCGAAGGCGGCCCGTTGCATGGTGAGCGTCTGGTACTTGAACGGTACGACGCGCGCCGCCACCATCCCTAGGTGGCGCGTGGCCAGACGGCGTGCATAGATCTCCAGCCCCCACGCCGCGCCGCCGGCGATCCCAATCGCCACCAGGGCCGCGATGATGCCCTCCGGGCGCCGCGAAAATGCAGGGACCTCGGTGAGGCTCCTGAGAGGAAGTGGCGAATCCGCCGCCCACATCTCCCGTGGCGTGCGAAGTCAGCGAATCGCCGAGGCCGACGCCTTCGGGGCCCGTCGAATTTTCATCGACCTCCCCATCCACCGGGCTGCGTCGATGGCGGGCGCGTGCGAAGGGTGGAGCATGCGACGGCACCTCTGCGCATTTGAAGATTCTCCGAGCAACCGCTGTGCCAGCGCCAATGAGGTGCACCTCACCAAGCGCGGCAGCCTTTCTGCCACATCGCGCTCACCATCGTGGGGCATTCCGACTCGCTCGGCGCGACACTTTGCCTCGTGTTTGCGCCAAACCGGATTCGGTGGCCAGCCTCGAGGGAGGAAGCGGGCGCCGCACGGGACCGTTGCGGGGCAGGGGTCTTCGGCGCGCAGGGAGCAGACTGCCCCCCGTGCATACATCGACCGCCCGGCCGTATGCTCGGGGGGTGGCGACGAGCAAAGCCGAGCGGGTGTCGATCGAGGTCGCCGGCCGCGAGATCGCGATCTCGAACCCGGGCAAGGTCTACTTCCCGGAAGCCGGGATCACCAAGCTGGAGGTCGTCCGCTACTACCTTGCCGTGGCCGAGGGCGCACTGCGGGGAGCGGGTGACCGGCCGAACGTGCTCGTCCGCTATGCCGACGGCATCCACGGCGAGTCCTTCTACCAGAAGCGCGCGCCCGCCTCGCGGCCGGCGTGGGTCGAGGTCGTCGCCCTTCGCTTCCCGTCCGGCCGCATCGCCGAAGAGGTGGTGCCGCGCGACGCGGCGACGCTGGCGTGGATGGCGAACCTCGGGTGCCTGGAGCTCCATCCGCATCCCGTACGCGCGGAAGACCTCGAGCATCCCGATGAGCTCAGGATCGACCTCGATCCCGTCCCGGGCGTCGAGTGGCCGCAGCTCCAGGCGGTGGCGCGGGTGGTCAGAGAAGCGCTGGCCGACTTCGGCCTCGTGGGCTGGCCGAAGACCTCGGGCTCGCGGGGCATCCACGTCAACGTGCGTCTCCATCCCCGCTGGTCGTTCTCGCAGGTGAGACGCGCCGCCCTCGCGCTCGCCCGCGAGGTCGAGCGGCGGGCTCCAAGCCTGGCGACCAGCAAGTGGTGGAAGGAGGAGCGCCACGGCGTCTTCTTCGACTACAACCAAAACGCCAAGGACCGCACGGTGGCCAGCGCCTACTCGGTGCGCCCCAGGCCCGACGCGCGGGTCTCGGCGCCGCTCACATGGGAGGAGCTGGACGAATGCCGGGCGGAGGACTTCACCCTGCGGACCATGCCTGGTCGTTTCGCCGCCATCGGGGACCGCCACGCGAAGATCGACGAGCATCCGTGCTCGCTGGAACCTCTGCTGGAGCTCTCGGCGAGGCAGGAAGCCGAAGGCCTCGGCGATGCGCCGTGGCCGCCCCACTACGCCAAGCAGCCGGGCGAGCCGCCGCGCGTTCAGCCGTCGCGCAGAAGGCGCGGGCAGGCGGGGGCCGGCGGGCGGGTCCCGACCAAGCCGCTGATCGAGATCGGCCGCGCCGCGAGGAAGGAGGACGCCCTGGCGGGGCTCGAGCGGTGGAAGGCGCGGCACCCCGAGGCCGCCACGCACCTCCGGCCCGCCGACGTCCTGGTCGACGCGATGCGCGGGCGCTCCTCCACCTGGACGCGCGTCCGCGTCAACCTCGAGCACGTCCCCGAGGGCCTGCGCCCGGCGCAGGAGCCGCTCGATCCGGACTACCCGCCCGCAGTCCCGCGCCGCGGGGACTTCACTTCGGCGTCCTTCCGAAGATCTCGGCGAGCTCGGCGGGAGGAGTGACCTCGAGCTGGTCGTAGCGGCAGTCCGCCGGCCGCTTGTCGGGACGCCAGCGCATGAACACGGCCGCATGCCGGAAGCGGGCGCCTTGCAGGTGGTCGTACTTCACCTCGCAGACGCGCTCGATCCGGATCGGCTCCCAGGAGAGGTCCTTGCCCTGGCTCCAGCGGCTGGACGCGCCCGGCATCCGAGTCCCTCCTTCGAGGGCGCCGGCCCACTCCCGCCACGGGTGCGACACGAGGGCGTTCTCGCGCAGCGGTTCGAGCTCCAGAGCTAACCGGCGTCTCTCCGCCATCGTGAACGACGAGGTCACGCCGACGTGGTGGAGCGCTCCCTGCGAGTCGTAGAGCCCGAGGAGCAACGAGCCGACCCGCTCGCCCGGAGCCTGCTTGTGCCAGCGGAAGCCGCCAACCACGCAATCGGCGGCGCGCACGTGCTTGACCTTGACCATCACACGCTTGCCCGGCTGGTAGATGCTGGACTCGTGCTTGGCGATCACCCCGTCGAGCCCGGCGCCCTCGAAGCGATGGAACCACTCATCCGCCAGCGGCCTCTCCCGCGTGCACGGGGTGAGGTGGACGGGTGCCCGGGCTCCCGCGAGCGCCCGCTCCAGCCGCGCGCGGCGGTCGGACTGCGGCCGAGCGCGAAGATCGCGGTCGCCCTCCGCGAGGAGATCGAAGGCAACGAAGGATGCCGGCGTCTCCGCGGCGAGCTTCGCCACCCGCGAGGCCGCCGGGTGCAGGCGCAGCTGCAGCGCCTCGAAGTCGAGCCCGCGCTCGCCCGCGATCACGATCTCTCCGTCGACGACACAGCGCGCGGGAAGGCTGGCCAGGAAGGCGGCCTGGAGCTCGGGGAAGTAGCGATCGAGGGGTTTCAGGTCGCGGCTCTGGAGGTAGAGGCGGTCGCGGTCGCGGAACACGAGCGCGCGGAACCCGTCCCACTTCGGCTCGAAGAGCCAGCCATCGCCCTCGGGCAGCTCCGCCGCGAGCTTCGCCAGCATCGGCTCGATCGGTGGCTCGATCGGGAATCCCACCCCACCGCCCTCAGCGGGGACGCGAGCGCCGCGCCGCGATCCGTCCTTCGGCCGACGTCCAGCCGGCGTCGAAGGGGCGCCCCCGCTCGTCGATGTCGATCACCAGCGGGGCGTGGTCCGACGGCACCGGTTTGCCCTTGCGTGCCTCCCGGTCGATCTCCGTCCACACCGTGCGCTCCAGGACCGGTGCCGTCACCAGCAGGTGGTCGATGCGCATGCCGAAGTTCTTGTGGAAGTTCCCGGCCCGGTAGTCCCACCAGGTGTAGCGGCCGGGCTCCGGGTGTTGCCGCCGGTACGCGTCGGCGAACCCCCAGCGGCAGAGCCGGGCGAAGGCCTCCCGCTCGGGCGCGGATACGTGGGTGCCGCCGTGACAGGCCTCGGGATTCCACACGTCGATGTCCTCGGGCGCCACGTTGAGGTCGCCGCCGAGCGCGATGGGCTCGCTCGGATCGGCCGCCGCGGCGAGCCAGCGGGAGAGGCGGTCGAACCAGGCGAGCTTGGCCTCGAAGAAGGTCGAGCCGAGGACCCGCCCGTTCGGGGCATAGACGCACACCACACGGATACCCCCGCAGACGGCAGAGATCATCCGCGCCTCCGCGAGCGGCTCGTCGTCGCTCACGTCGGGCGTCTTCGCGGGAAGCCGCGGCTCGCCGAAGTTGGTCACGACCCCCTCGATCCCGCACCGGCTGGCGATGGCGACGCCGTTCCAGCGGCCTTCGCCATGATGCGCCAGCGCGTAGCCTGCGCTCCGGAAGGCGTCCGCGGGCGCGTCCGGATCCGCGAGCTTGGTCTCCTGCACGAGGAGCACGTCCGGCCGGGCGCGCTCGAGCCACCAGGTGACCTTCTCCAGGCGCGCCTTCAGCGAGTTGACGTTCCAGGTCGCGATCCGCACCGGTCGCATTGTACCGCGGAAGCCGAGAGAAGAGGGCTACCCGGCCACCCGGCCGGCATTGGTCCCCATGTAGCGTGGGTCATGGCACCCACGCGACGACCACCGGCCCGCTCGGTGCGGCGCTTCCCGTGCGCGGCTCGAGCGTGACCTCGAGTCCGTCGGGCGGCACGGCGAGCGCCGGGTCTTCGGCGATGAGACGGGCGCTCCCTCCTGCATCGGGCTCCACGGTGCCGAGCGAGGTCCACGTGGCCCCGTGCCGCGCCCACGTCTGGTAGATCTGTCCAGCCGGCGCCTGCGGGAACTGGGAGAAGGTGACCACGGCGATGCCGGCGCCGGGACGGCCGCGGTAGCGGGCGTGTGTCGCTTCCGCCGTCCCGGGCACTGGCCCCAGCCGGAGGTTCACGCTGTCGCTCGCCGTCACCAGGGACAGCGCGCGATCGTAGCGCGCCAGCGTCGCGTGCTCGGAGCGGTAGCGGATGCCGAGAGCCGCCAGCAGGCAGATGGCGACGAGCGCCGCCCATTGCGGTCCGAGCGTGCTGCGGAGCTTCAGAAGACCGGCGCGGATGCGGGTCTTCGCCGTGCCGAGCGGCAGGCCGAGCTCGGCCGCGACTTGCTCGTGCGTGAGGTCTTCGAGGAAGGCGAGACTGAGTGCCTCGCGCTGCGGAGGTGGGAGCTCGTCGAGCGCCGACTTGAGGACCGCTCGGCGGTGCTGCTCCCATGTCGCCTCCGCCGGCCCAGGATCGCTGGCGGGGAGGTCGGCGAGCACGAGCCCCTCCGGATCGGGCACGATGTCCGGCTGGCGGTTTCGGTGGCGCAGCTCGTTCAGGAGGCGGTAGTGTGTGATCTGCAGGACCCACGCGCGCACCGTGCCCCGCTCGGGATCGAACCGTCGGGCGTTGCGCCAGACGGCCAGGAAGACCTCCTGGACGAGGTCTTCGGCAGCCGCCCGATCGAGCGACTGGACGGCCATGCCGAAGATCAACCGTGCGAAGCGACGGTGCAGCAGCCCGAGCGCCTCCGCAGAGCCGTCGGCGACCTGGCGCATCAGGTCGTCATCGCTGAGGGCCTGCTCCGTCGATGGCATCCGCCGGTTTCCGTTCATGTGAGCGTACATCGCCCTCGGGTGGTGGTGCGAGCCGGCCACTTGCCTAGCCGGCGCGTTCCACCGCACCACCGCTACCCGCTAGTACACCGGGAGAGGTGATCTGGATTGCCTCCAGCCTCGAGACCGGCCCCACGAAGCGGATCAGGCCGGTGCTGACGAAGAAAAGCACGGTGAAGGTCACCCCGAGGATGAGGGGGCTGTAGGGGTCGGCACCGGGAGTGATGAAGCACGATGCCGTCCAGAGCCCCACCAGGATGGAGGCGCGGTGGGTGCGGAGGGTGTCGGGTGAGACGATCCCCATGACGACGAGACCGGTGAGCACGAGCGGCAGCTCGAAGGTGAGCCCGAAGGCGAGCAGGAAATAGGCGACGAAGGTGAAGTAGTTGTCCGCCGTGATGATCTCGACGAAGGACCGCTCGCTGAAGCTGAGGAGCCAGGTGATCGGGTAGCGCAACGTCACGAACCCCACACCGAGCCCGGTGACGAAGAGCGCAGCGCCGAGGAGGGCGAACGGCAACGCGTACCGCCGCTCTCGCCCCCGCAGCGCCGGCGCGACGAACGCGCACAGGTGGTAGAGCCAGACCGGCGTCGCGAGTGCCATTCCGGCCGCGAGGGACAGCTTCAGCACGACCGCGAACGCCTCGCCCACGCCCGTCACCGCGATGCGGTGCCCGCCGCCGAGGTTTCCGAGGGCGCCCGCCTGCGCGGGAAGCGGACGCAGGAGCAGCGCGAGGATGGGGTCGTGGAAGGCGAACGCCACCGCCGTGCCCACGGTCACTGCGGCGACGCAGAAGAGAAGGCGGCGCCGCAGCTCCTCGAGATGCTCGATCAAGGTCACCGCGGCTCGCGCTCGGTGGCGGGCGCGTCGGACGGCGCCGACGGCGGCACGTCGTTCATCGACTTCTTGAACTCCCCGAGCGCCCTGCCGAGCGCGTTGCCCATCTCGGGCAGGCGGCGCGGACCGAAGATCAAGAGCGCGATCATCCCGACGACGAATAACTCCGGCCAGTGGAATCCCATGGTTCTCCTCCTACGGTTGTTTGTTGGTGTTGGGGCCCGCGTCCGCGCGGGCCAGCCGGCCGCGCAGGCGCGCATTCTCGGGAAACTCGACCCGCAGCCGCTCGAGCACGGCACGGGCTTCGGGCTGGCGCCCGAGGCCATCGAGCGCGTCGGCCGTGAGCCAGCCGCGGCGGAAGCGCAGCCGCGGATCTTCCGGGGTCGGCCCGAGCCGTCCGAGGATTTCGAGGGCACCTGCGGGGTCGTTCCGATCCTCGAGCAGCGCCTCCGCGGCCCGCACCTGGACCGCGGGATCGCTCGGGAAGCGCCGCGCGGCAAGCTCGAGCAGGCTCGCTGCGTCCCCGGCACGGCCTGCCTTTTCGTCGAGCTCGGCCTGCCGAAAGAGGCCCGCCAGGAAGAGCCGGGCGACGTCCTCGGGATCGCCACTGCGGATGCCGACGCCCCCGGCGTGCCCGTACACGAGCTCGCCGCCGAGCTTGCCGGTCTGGAGGATGCAGAGGAACGCGAGCAGACCGAACCCGGCGGACACGAAAGACATCGTCCGGACGATTGGACGCCCGCGAAGTGCGAGCGTCAGGAGCTCGAGCCCCCCGACGAGAAGGACGACGTTCCGTGTCCGCTCCCCCCACTGCTGGTGCGCACCCACTACGGCAGCAATACCGGGCGCGGCCTCGACTGCCACGTGCGCGTCCTCGCCCGACTGCGCAGCGACCAGCGTCGCGGCCGTGGCGAGCAGGATCAGCGTCCCCGCGGCCGGCCCCGCGAACGCGCCTCGGCGCGTGAGCGACAGCCAGCGGAGAAGAACGCCGCCCGTGATCAGGCCGATGGCGAAGTGGATGACGATCGGATGGTAAAAGCCGAGGTCGGGCATCAGTCTAACCAGCGGTCGCGACACTCCGCTCCGCGTCCAGCGCGGGGTGGTAGGCATCGGCACGCTCGACCCGGAGCGTGACGACGTTCGCCCGCGCCTCCGCCCGCCAGTGCGCAGCCCGCGCTCGTACGGCGGAGACGTCGAGGCCGAGGGCCTGGCAGACGTTTAGAAAGGAGCAGGGCCAGCTCTCGTCGTCCGCCGCGAACCAGGCATCGACCTCGTCCGCAAGCCGCCGCGCGCGCGGCGTGCGGGCGCCGGCGCTTCTCTGCAGGTCGAGCAACGCCCCCTCGAGCACGGCCAGCATCAGCCGCTTCTCGGGAGGCAGCGCGGCGGAGGGCCGGAAGAACTGCTCGGGCAGGATCGTCTCCGGTACGACCCCGGGGCCCTCGGCGGATCCGAATGCGGAGTCGATCATTGGGTCGGGGCGCATGGCGTATGCCGTTCTAGTCGACGACGACGATCTCTCCGGCCATGTCCTCGTGCCCGCTGCCACAGAACACGTCGCATCTAAACTCGAACCGGCCCGTGCGGTCCGGGACGATGCGGACGCGCGTCACCTCGCCGGACTTCAAGTCGGCGCGGACATTGAGCTCGGGTATTTTGAAGCCGTGGTCCCGATCCAGCGCGGTGATTTCCAAGATGACCGGGACGCCCTTCTTGAGCGTGATCTCGCTCGGGGTGTACTCGAACCTCTTCGCCGTCATGTGCACGACCTGTTCCGCCCCGGCCGGAACGGCGGCCGTCGCGAAGCGATGCCAGCCGGCCGCCATCCCGACGGCAGCCAAGACTACGAGGGCGGTCACCCTGATGATTCGCTTCATCGCTCAGCTCTTCTCGACCGCCCACTCGGTGAGTGCGAAGTCGTCGCCGCCAGCCTTCGACTGGACGGAGCGGAAGCCGAGCCCGCGGTACGGGTTCGCGGCATCCCACGGGATGGGCGCCTTCTTCGGCACCGAGTGCGGCGCGGGCAGCGGGAACATCAGCCCCTTCGCCGCATGGTGCGGGATGTGGCCGGTCATCTGATGGTGCTCCTGATGGATGTGTCCGTAGAAGACGGTCACGTACTCGTACGGCATGAGCGCCTCGATCGCCGCCGCGCCGTCGGCCGTCGCCCAGTCCCAGTCGGGGGCGAGGTCGAACAGCGGGCGGTGCGTGAGCACGACGATCGGGGCTTCCTTGTCGAGCTTCCCGAGGTCGGCACGGAGCCACTGGATCTGGTCGTCGCCCAGCTTGCCCCTCGGATCGGAGACGTTGTCGAGCACGATGAAGTGCACGCCCTTGTGATCGAACGTGTACTGGGTCTCGCCGAAGAACTCCTTGAACGCCGCGGCGCGGTCGAGCGACGCGTCGTGCTCGCCCGCGAGATACCGCTGCTTCTTCACCTTGAGCTTCCCCACGGCGTCGCGCACGTGCGCCAGGCGCTTCCGGCGCTCCTGGTCATCGTCGGTCGTGTGCGTGAGATCGCCGGTGAAGACGATGAAGTCGGGCTGGTGGGGGAGCGCGTTCACGTGAGCGATCGCCTTGTC
>Ga0137403_10003632_pt1 | contig 18471 bp, 13 predicted proteins | sample CZOMad2_1_16fung_FD_122057 | JGI IMG/M metagenome (GOLD analysis project Ga0137403, IMG submission 122057) | Vadose zone soil fungal communities from Angelo Coast Range Reserve, California, USA - CZOMad2_1_16fungal (Hybrid Assembly) | ecosystem: Environmental > Terrestrial > Soil > Vadose zone...
CGTCGAAGGGTATGGCGTACTGCAGCCTCGGGTCACCCCGCCCCTCCCGGGGCGGCAGGGCTCCATGTTCCAGCAGCTCTCGTCCGGTCAATCCGGCATCGATCCGTACGCGGCCGCGGTGTCCGACGTCTACCAGGATCTTTTCGGCGAGGGGTCGTACACGGGCAAGGGGATCTACGACATCGACGCCTTCGAATCGGCCCTCGCGGGGCGCGTGCCGGAGAACGCGCTACTGAGCCACGATCTCTTCGAGGGGCTATTCGCGCGCGCGGGACTGGTCACCGACGTCGAGCTCTTCGAGAGCGCGCCCTCGCACTACGGGGTCGCCGCCGCCCGCCAGCATCGATGGGCCCGCGGGGACTGGCAGCTGCTGCCGTGGATCCTCCGCGCGCGCGTCCCGCTGATCGGGCGCTGGAAGATGGCGGACAATCTGCGCCGCTCCCTGTCCGCCCCCAGCGCTTTCCTTACATTGACGGGGGCATGGGCCATGCGGGGCACCTCGCTCGCGACGTGGACTCTCTTCGTCCTCGCCACCATCGCGGTTCCGGCGTTCCTGCCCGTCTTCAATGGGCTGATTCCCCGGAAGCGCGGCATCTCCAAGCGCAGCCACCTGCGCGCGGTCGGCCGCGATGTCTTCCACGCCGTCTCGCAGACGGCGTACACGTTCACGATGTTGGCGCATCAGGCCTGGCTGATGAGCGACGCCGTGGTGCGGACGCTCTGTCGCGTGTATGTGACGCACCGCCATCTCCTGGAGTGGGTCACCGCGGCTCAGGCGAAGGCCGGGCTCGGGCTCGGCATCCGGGGATTCTATCGCCGCATGGCGGGAGGGCTTGTCCTCACCGTGACCACGACGGCCATCGTGGGCTGGCAGCGGCACGACATGGTGGGCGCGTTGATGCCCCTCCTGCTGTTGTGGTTGGGAGCGCCGGCGCTGGCGCGATGGGTCAGCCTGCCCGGGCTGGCTGCCCCGAACGCGCCACTCTCGGCTGCCGACACGCGCGCGCTTCGATTGATCGCGTGCCGGACATGGCGCTTCTTCACGACGTTCGTAGGTCCGGAGGATCACTCGCTGCCTCCGGACAACTTCCAGGAAGACCCCAAGCCCGTGGTGGCTCACCGGACGTCGCCCACCAACCTGGGTCTGTACTTGCTGTCGACGGTGGCCGCGCGGGATTTCGGCTGGACGGGCACCCTCGACGCCGTCGATCGCCTGGAGGCCACGCTTCAGACGATGCAGCGACTTGAGCGTTTCCGCGGCCACTTTTTCAATTGGTACGACACGACGGACCTCCGCCCGCTCGAACCGCGATACGTGTCGTCGGTCGATAGCGGCAATCTCGCCGGTCACCTCATCGCACTGGGGCACGCCTGCCGGGAAATCATGGAGCGGCCACTCCTTCGTGACGCGGCCCTGGCCGGGATGGAGGACGCCGCGCTGCTCGTTCGGGAGGCCGCGCGCTCTCTCAGCGATGGCCGGCGCACGCGTTCGGTCGTCCGGCAGCGTCTGAACGAGGCTTTGGATGCCGTATCGGCCGTCGTCAAGGCGGGGCCCGGCGTGGGCGATTGGTCGGAGCGCGTCGCTGAGCTCAGGGCCCATGCCCGCGCCGTGACCGACCTCGCGCGCAGCCTGATCGCCGAGGAACGCGTGAGCGCGCCCGCCGAGGAGCCGTCCGAAGAAGTGATCGTGTGGGCCCTCGCCCTGCACGCGACGGTGGAAAGCCACAGCCACGATCTCGCGATGACGAGCCCCATGTCCGGACTTTTAGTCCAGCGCCTCGCGAGCCTTGCCCGAAGCGCAGAGGGACTGCTCAGGGCCATGGAGTTCGGCTTCCTTTTTGACCCGGTACGCAAGCTCTTCTCCATCGGCTACCGGGTCACGGACGGCAGTCTGGATTCCGGCTACTACGATCTGTTCGCTTCGGAGGCCCGGCTCACGAGCTTCGTCGTGATCGCCAAGGGCGATGTCCCCGTCTCCCACTGGTTCCGGTTGGGCCGCGCCTTGACGCCGGTGGAGCAGGACTCCGTGCTCGTGTCCTGGTCGGGCTCCATGTTCGAGTACCTGATGCCCGCCCTCGTCATGCGCGCGCCCGCGGGCAGCCTCCTCGACCAGACATACCATCTCGTCGTCCGGCGCCAGATCACCTACGGCGCGGAGCGGGGCGTGCCGTGGGGCGTCTCGGAGTCCGGCTACAACGTCCGCGATCTCGAGATGACCTACCAGTACTCGAATTTCGGGGTGCCCGGCCTCGGGCTCCGCCGGGGGCTGAGCGACGATATCGTGGTCGCGCCGTACGCGACGGCTCTGGCGGCCATGATCGATCCGGGGTCTGCGGTCCGGAATTTTCAGCGTCTGGCAGAGGCCGGGGGCAGTGGCGCCTACGGCTTCTACGAAGCGCTCGACTACACGCCGTCCCGGCTGGCCGAGAATGCAGAGGTGGCCAGCGTGCGCGCGTACATGGCGCATCACCAAGGCATGTCCCTCGTCGCCCTCGACAATGTCGTGCACGGTGGGATCATGCGCACGCGTTTTCATGCCGAGCCCATCGTCCAGGCCACGGATCTTCTGCTCCAGGAGCGGACACCGCGCGATGTCGCGGTCGCCCGGCCGCCCGCGGAAGACTTGATGACGATCGGCGATGCGCGGGAGTTCGTCCCTCCCGTGGTCCGGCGCTTCACCACGCCGCACGGAGCGCTTCCCCGCACCAATATTCTGTCGAATGGGCGTTATGCGGTGATGGTCACAGGGGCGGGCTCCGGGTATAGCCGGTGGCGCGACATCGCGGTGACGCGCTGGAAGGAAGACGTCACCCTCGACGTGGGAGGCACCTACGTCTATCTCCGGGATGCCCAGAGTGGCCAAAGCTGGTCGGCCGGCTATCAGCCCACCGGGCGCGAGCCCGACAGCTACGAGGCGGTATTCTCGGAGGATCGGGCGAGGATCGCGAGGCGGGACGGCTCGATCAACACCACCCTCGATGTGCTGGTCTCTCCGGAAGACGACGCCGAGGTGCGTCGTGTCTCGGTCATGAACCTGGGGACACGCACCCGGGACATCGAGCTGACCTCGTATGCCGAGGTGGTGCTCGTGCCTTCGGCCGCCGATGACGCCCACCCCGCGTTTTCGAACCTCTTCGTCCAGACGGAGTGTGTTCCTGAGCTGGACGCGGTGCTCGCGACGCGCCGGCCGCGATCCTCCGACGAGCCGCGGCTGTGGCTGGCCCACGTGGTGGCCGTCGAGGGCGAAACCGTGGGCGACCTCCAGTGGGAAACCGACCGCGCTCGGTTTCTCGGGCGCGGGCGCGGCGTCCGGAGGCCCATCTCGCAGTCCGAAGGCCGAGCGCTCTCCAACACGGTCGGTTCCGTGCTGGATCCGATCGTGAGCCTGCGGCGGCGCGTGCGCATTCCTCCCGGCGCCACCGTTCGGTTGTCGTTCTCGACCATGGTGGCGCCATCGCGCGAAGAGGCTCTCGGCCTTGCCGAGAAGTACCGCGATGCCGTCACGTTCGACCGTGCCGCCACATTGGCGTGGACCCGGGCCCAGGTGCAGCTGCATCATCTCGGCATCGGGCCCGACGAGGCCCACCTTTTCCAGAGCCTTGCCCGGCGCGCGCTCTTTCTGGACCGGACGCTACGGCCCTCCGGGGACCTGCTCACGCGCGAGGCGGGCGGTCCTCCGTCTCTGTGGCCGCATGGTATCTCGGGGGACATTCCGATCGTGCTCGTGCAGATCGACGAGCCCGACGATGTGGGCATTGTGCGGCAGCTGCTCCGCGCCCACGAATATTGGCGGCTGAAACAGCTCCCGGTGGACTTGGTGATCCTGAACGAGCGGGCGCCGTCCTACGTGCAGGACCTGCAATCCTTGCTGGAGACGCTGGTCCGCACCAGTCAATCGGCCGCGGCTCATGACGGACACGTGCCGCATGGCAGCGTGTTTATTCTGCGATCGGATCGCATCACACCCGTGCAGCGCGATGCTCTTCTCACGGCGGCTCGCGCGGTGCTGTCGAATCGGCACGGGACACTGGCCGAGCAGATCGCGCGTGAGCTCCGAGCGGAGACACCGCCCACCATTCCCTCGCGGCGTCCGCCCCCGAGCAGGCCATCCGCGGAGCCCCCGCTGCCACAACCGGAGCTCGAGATCTTCAACGGCCTGGGAGGTTTTGCCGCGGAGGGCCGGGAGTACGTGACACGACTCGAAGCGGGGCAGCACACGCCGGCCCCCTGGATCAATGTCGTGGCGAATCCTGCCTTCGGCTTTCAGGTCTCCGAGTCTGGATCCGGCTACACGTGGTCGGTCAATAGCCGGATGAACCAGCTGACCGCGTGGTCGAACGATCCGGTCAGCGATCCGCCCGGTGAAGTCATCTATGTGCGCGATCAGGAGACCGGCGAGGTATGGGGCCCCACCGCGCTGCCCATAGGCGAGGCGGGCCAGCCGTATATCGCCCGCCATGGCCAAGGCTATAGCCGCTTCGAGCACGCCTCGCATGGCATCTCGCTCGAGCTGCTGCAGTTTGTGCCGCTCGAGGATTCGATCAAGGTGTCACGGCTGACGGTGAGGAACGGGTCCGGCCGGACCCGGCGATTGTCCGTGACTGCCTATGTGGAATGGGTGCTCGGGACGTCTCGGAGCGCGTCCGCTCCGTTCATCGTGACGGAGATCGACCCGGTTACCCAGGCGATGTATGTCCGCAATACCTGGAGCAGCGACTTCGCCGGACGCGTGGCTTTCGCCGATCTTCGAGGGATGCAAACGGCGTGGACGGGAGACCGGACGGAATTCCTCGGCCGAAACGGCGCCATCGATCGCCCGGCCGCCCTCACTCGCGAGGGCCGGCTCTCCGGGCGCGTGGGCGCCGGGCTCGATCCATGCGGTGCGCTTCAGACCCTCCTGGAGCTTCGCGCGGGGGAGCGCGTCGACGTCGTGTTCTTCCTCGGCGAGGCCGCGACGCGCGAAGAGGCGGGCACCCTGATCGCACGCTACCGGACGGCCGATCTCGACACGGCGCTGCGCGCGGTCGAAGACCGCTGGGACAAAGTGCTGGGTGCGGTGCAGGTGAAGACCCCGGATCGCTCCATGGATCTGCTGCTCAACCGTTGGCTTCTCTACCAGACGCTCGCCTGCCGGGTGTGGTCGCGCTCCGCCTTCTATCAGGCGGGCGGCGCCTATGGTTTCCGCGACCAGCTCCAGGACGTGATGGCCTTGTCGGCGGCCACGCCGGACATCGCGCGCGAGCACATCCTTCGCGCCGCGGCCCGCCAGTTCGTGGAGGGCGACGTGCAGCACTGGTGGCACCCTCCCACCGGGCGCGGCGTTCGTACCCGGATCGCCGACGATGCGGTCTGGCTGCCGTACTCCGTCCTCCACTATCGGGCCACCACGGGAGATGCCGCGGTGCTGGACGAGGTCGTGTCCTACCTCGACGGGCCTACCCTCGCGACAGGGCAGGAGGAGTCATATTTTCAGCCCGGCGTGTCATCGCAGCAGGGGACTCTTTTCGAGCACTGCGCCCGCGCGCTCGACCGCGCGCTCGCGGTGGGGGCTCATGGCTTACCCTTGATGGGCACGGGCGACTGGAATGACGGCATGAACCGGGTCGGCCGGGAGGGTCGCGGAGAAAGCGTCTGGCTCGCATGGTTTCTCCATACGACCCTCCGTGACTTCGCGCCAGTAGCCGAGAGCCGGGGGGACCGGGCGCGGGCCGCCGCGTGGCGAGGGCATGCGGACGCCCTCAAGGCCTCCGTGGAAGCGCAGGCGTGGGATGGCGACTGGTATCGCCGCGCCTATTTCGATGACGGCACCCCCCTCGGCTCCTCCGCCGGCGAGGAATGCCGGATCGATTCGATCGCGCAGTCCTGGGGTGTGATCTCAGGCGCGGCGGCGGCGCCTCGCGCCGCCCGAGCCATGGCCGCGGTGGAGGAACATCTGATTCGGCGGGACGCGGGACTCATGGTCCTTCTCGCTCCGCCCTTCGACCATACGGCTCTCGATCCCGGCTACATCAAGGGCTATCCGCCGGGTATCCGAGAGAACGGCGGCCAGTACACCCACGCCGCTCTCTGGTCCGTGATCGCCTTCGCCGCGCTGGGCGAGGGCGACAAGGCGCACGGGCTGTTTTCCCTGTTGAACCCCATCACCCACGCGAGCGACCGCGCGAGCGCCGATCGCTACCGGGTGGAACCGTATGTCGTGGCCGGCGATGTGTACGCCGAGGCGGCCCACGTGGGTCGGGGCGGCTGGACCTGGTATACGGGTTCAGCCGGATGGATGTACCGCGCCGGTCTCGAATGGCTGCTCGGATTCCGTGTGCGAGGGGACTGCCTTCTCATCGACCCGTGCATCCCGCGTAGCTGGCCGCGCTTCGAGATTTCTTTCAGGTATCGGTCGGCGCGCTACGAGCTCGCGGTGGAGAACCCGCACGGTCGCTCGCGCGGTGTCTCGAGCGTAGAGGTGGACGGCGCCTTGGTGGGCTCCGACGGGCCGCTCCGGCTCACCGATGACGGCGCTCCTCACTCCATTCGCGTCGTGCTCGGCTAGGCAAACCGGCTTCGCGAGCGAGGGGAACTGCAACCGTCGCGGAGAGCGCAGGGCGGAACGGGAATAGCCACGATCAGCAGCACGACGGCCTCCCAGGGGTCGTCCCTTTGGAGGCCGTCGCATTGCGAAAGATCGAGCCCAGGCGCCGGGCCCGGGGGCTATCCAGGTTACTGACTAGAAGTCGTCACCACCGTGGGGCATGGAGGGCATAGCCGGCGGCCCGTCCTCGGTCAGGTCCGTGATGACGGCCTCGGTGGTGAGAAGCAGGGAAGCGATCGACGCCGCATTCTGCAGGGCGACCCGCTCCACCTTCGTCGGATCGATGATTCCGGCCTGGACCATGTCAACGTACTCGTTCGACTCGGCGTTGAAGCCTTGGGCCGGGTCCTTGGACGCTTTGATCTTCTCGACTACTACTGAACCCTCCAGGCCGGCGTTCTGCACGATCTGGCGCAGCGGCTCCTCGAGCGCCCGCCGCACGATCTCGGCGCCCGTCGCCTCATCACCGGAAAGCTTGAGGCCTTCGAGGGCCTTCGCGGCCCGGAGAAGCGCCACCCCGCCGCCGGGCACGATGCCTTCCTCGACGGCTGCCCGCGTGGCGTTCAGCGCGTCCTCAACGCGTGCCTTCCTCTCCTTCATCTCCGTCTCCGTGGCCGCTCCCACCTTGATGATGGCCACGCCGCCCGCCAGCTTGGCCAGGCGCTCCTGGAGCTTCTCGCGATCGTAGTCCGATGTCGTCTCCTCGATCTGCGCCCGGATCTGCTTGATGCGACCCTCGATGGCGCCCGTCTTGCCGCCGCCTTCGATGATGGTGGTGTTGTCCTTGTCCACCACGACCTTCTTGGCGCGCCCGAGGTCCTCGAGCTTCAGGTTCTCGAGCTTGACTCCCAGATCCTCGGTGATCGCCTTCCCACCGGTGAGGGTGGCAATGTCCTCGAGCATGGCCTTGCGGCGGTCGCCGAAGCCCGGGGCCTTCACGGCACAGGTGGAGAGAGTGCCGCGCAGCTTGTTGACCACGAGCGTGGCCAGAGCCTCACCCTCCACGTCCTCGGCCACGATCAGGAGTGGCCGGCCTGACTTGGCCACCTGCTCGAGCAGCGGGAGCATGTCCTTCATCACACTGAGCTTCTTTTCGTAGATGAGAACGTGACAATCCTCGAGGGAGGCCTCCATCCGCGCCGGATCGGTCACCATGTAGGGGGAAAGGTAGCCACGGTCGAACTGCATCCCCTCGACAACCTCGAGGACGGTCTCCATGCCCTTGGCCTCTTCCACCGTGATGACGCCGTCCTTGCCCACCTTGTCCATGGCCTCCGCGATCAGGCTGCCGATGGTCTTGTCGTTATTGGAAGCGATGGTGGCGACCTGGGCGATCTCCTTCTTGTCCTTGGTCGACTTGGACATCTTCTTCAGCTCCGCCACGACTTTCTCCACGGCCTGGTCGATGCCCCGCTGGAGCCCCATGGGGTTCGCCCCCGCCGTCACGTTCCTGAGGCCTCCGCGGTAGATCGCCTGGGCGAGCACGGTGGCGGTGGTGGTGCCGTCGCCGGCCAGATCGGAGGTCTTGGAGGCGACCTCCTTGATCATCTGGGCCCCGATGTTCTCGTAGTGGTCCTTGAGCTCGATTTCCTTGGCCACGGCCACCCCGTCCTTGGTGATGGTCGGGCTACCGAACTTCTTCTGAAGCACGACGTTCCGTCCCTTGGGCCCCAAGGTGACCTTGACCGCGTGCGAGATGACATTGACGCCGCGCAACAGGGCGGCCCGGGCTTCGTCCTTGAACAGGATCTGCTTTGCCATGAATGAGGTCCCTCTCGAGTGAGTGCAGACGATCGACTGCGGCGGAGCAGTCTAGGAGCTGAGAATGCCGAGAACGTCGTCCTCCTTCATGATCAGGTAGTCCTGGCCGTCGAGGGTGACCTCGCTGCCGGAGTACTTGCCAAACAGCACGCGATCCCCCGCCTTGACGTCAAGCGGTGTTCTCTTCTTCCCATCCTCGGTCACCGTGCCTTGGCCCACCGCGAGGACCTTGCCCTCCTGGGGCTTCTCCTTCGCGCTGTCGGGGATGATGAGTCCGCCGCGGCGAACTTCTCCCTCTTCGATCCGCTGGACCAGGATGCGGTCGTGGAGCGGGTGCAGGGTCGTGGTCATGGCTTTCGGCATGGCGCGGGTGCCTCCCTCTTTCCGGCGAGTACGGCGGTCCGAATGCCGGAGTGTCGTTCGGACGCCTTCCACGTTCCTACGGTGTGGGTGCGGGCGAGATCGAGATTTCTCTTGATCTGCAGTCGATATATATCATATTATAATTTTTATAACAACCACATATTATACAGCCCAGGGGGCCCTCGACGGCGACGCCTGGCCAACACCGGAGAGACACCATGGAACAGGCAAGGCAGAGCATGGGACAGAAGTGGAGTGCCGCCCGGCCGACGAAGACGGCGGTCTGCTGGGCGTGCATCGCGTCGATCATCGTGACCATGATCGTCGGCTTCACGTGGGGGGGCTGGGTGACGGGCGGTACCGCCCTGAAAATGGCCGAGGCGAGCGGAGAGGACGCCGTCGCCAAGCGCCTCGGTCCGGTGTGTGTCGTCCAGTTCAAACAGGATGCGCAGAAGATTCAGAAGCTGAAGGGGCTCAAGGAGACGGGCACCTGGGAGCAGGCGGACTTCGTCAAGAAGCAGGGCTGGGCGACTATGCCCGGTGAGAACGAGCCCGATAGCAAGGTGGCCGGCGAGTGTGCCAAGCTCCTGCTGCTGATGAGCTAGCAGGCAGGATCAAAGACACGGCATGCGATGATCGCGTCGTCAACGGCCTTGGGGGGAGCGATGTTCGAGGATAAGACCAGAGTTCTGCTCGTGGTTCCCCAGGCGGTCTTGGATCGCGCTCGAGTCTTCGCCGGCGAGGCGACGAGCAGGCTCAAGCGGCCGGTGAGCCTCCAGATGGTGCTCCGGTCCCTCATCGACGAGGGACTGAAGCGCTCCGGCGATCGAGCCGTGTTCGCGAACATCGAAGCGCAGGTTCAGGCGGTCCGGCAGATCCGGAGCAGGGTTGGTCGGGTCGGGGTCGAGAAGGCTCGGCCCCGGCGGGCCGCCAAGTGAGCGGCGAGGCTGACTGAAGATGTTCTTCTCATTGTTTCTGGTCCTCTTCATCGTCTGTTTTGTCGCCTGGTTCCTTGGAGGATTCGTATTTCACGTCGCCGGGGGCCTGATTCATATTCTCCTGGCCATCGGGGTCATCTCCTTGATCGTGCATTTCGCGCGGGGTCGTCCGTAGGGAATCCCAACGGCTCTGCAATCATGCGACCGTCTGGATCGTCCACAGGTCGTCGCACAGATTTGAATCGGTCAGGTACGCGTAAGGAATCGTGAAGTAGCCGTGCGTACCCCACGAAGTGCCCCAAGAATTCCGCATGATGAATCGCTGGTCGCCGTCGTGGTAGCCGACGGCGACGATGGCATGGCCGCCGAGAAGCTTTTCCCGGCTCGCGGGCATTGGTATCACCCCAGACTTGGCGACCTCCCGCGACTCGAACGACTCATAGACCGAGATCCCCAGAACGATAGGCGAGCCCGCGGCGAGGCAGCCTTTCATTTGGTCGAGGGTCTGCACCACACGCTGATAGGAGACCGTTTTCCCCAGCGGGGCATCCTTGAAGGCTCGGAGCGGGGGCTTGCGAGCAAAATTCGCGATGACGTATGGCCAGTCGGTCTCTGGGCAGGCTCCGACGTGGTTGACCGACTTCATGCCGTCGCGGATCTGCGCCCCCGCGTCCTGGCCCACGGTGTGCTCCATGACCCGCTCGTTGTAGTAGATGAACAGGCGAGATGGAGCGAACGGCTTGGGCTCCTTCTGCCGGATCTGCTCGTATTGGATGGCGGCCGCGATCGCGTTGGCCGTACACGATCCGAGTTGACCCTGATCGTACACGGGTGGACAACCCGGCCGGAGATCGACCGAAGGCGGGAGGGTAGTGACCCGCGCCGTGGCAAACACTAAATCGCGCTGGTCGGGGACGTCGGGCATCCATCCATAGTGGCCGAGATATTTGCCGCGGGCTCCCGCCGCTGGCTTCTCCTTGCTCACCCTCCGACTCTTCGGCGTCGGCTTGCTCGGATTTCTCTTCGCCATGACGATCCCTCCTGTCTGCGTGTGATCTCTCTTCCATCGCCTCACGTCATCGACGAAGAGACTGTAGGCCATGCAAGGCGAGAGCGCTAGGTACCTCTTCGGATATCAGGTCAGTTCGGTCGCTTTCATCTCAGCTTCTCCCCAGCCCGGCCGGAGCCGCATGTCCAGTTCGCGAAACATCGTCATCGCGGTCTCGCGGGGAATACCTTACGCCCGAGGCCGCCTCGCAGTGCGTCCACGTTTCGCTGGAACACCTCGACGGACTGGGTGAATTCTCCGAGGTAGAAGTGGGCTTGGCTCAGCCGATTATTGGCCAAGGCCTGGAGAGGGAAGTCCGCGATTGAGAACGCAATCGCCTCGGCTCGGCGCCCGGCAGAGTGGTGGCCTCGCGTATTCCCTTTTTGGTACCACATTGACCAGTATGGAAAGAGTGCAGCCCCGGTGTGTGGGGGGTGTTCACACCGGGGCGCTCGTTAGACTACTTGACTCTACGGTTTCTTCTTGTACGGGAGGAACCCTCAAGAGTTCTGAACGATAACTGTCGTTATGCACGGCTGATAAAGCAGAAGCAGTATTCATCGAGGCCGCCAGAGCCGTCCCCGGGAGCTAGAAAATGCAGTTTGTCCACCATGTGGTTATGACCACCTGCAAAGGATCGATAAATCCCGGTCCCCTCCAGTATCGTTAGTTCGAAGGTCCCTTCCAAGTACCGCCCACCGACCCCGTCGGGAACAAAAACGACATTGCTATCCGTGAAGCGCATCGCAAATGAGCCTCCGGGGACGTGGTAGGCACAATGAACCACACCACCCCCGCCGAGCTGCGCGTAAAAGGTGCCGATAGACTTGTTCACGTCCGTGTTACCCGGAATTCCGCTAACGGGGTAGATCAGCGTTTTCGAGTACGAACCATCACTCAGGTTCACCATGGACAGGCCGAGGTTGGGACCGTGAACCACGGGCTCATAGATTCCCTTCAGCAGGAGGACGAAAGAATCGTTAGGCACAGCCACGGCCGGTCCTTGGGCCATCACTCGCCCAGGGGATGAAAGCAGAGCGAGCAGCGCCCCGCCGATCACAGTCCTTCTTTGTATGTTGGTTGGTTCTTTTTCGCTGCCGGGCTTGCTTTGGTCGATCAAGGCAAGAGTGTTCATTCCGGCACCTCCGGGTTTAAGGACGGGCTGAAGCAACAGAGAAGTAGGGCGATGGGGTCGGACCGGGAACCCTCCAGGAACACCAGGCCGAACTGCTCGCCCCGCCCAGGAGGACGGAGCCGCGGATTGAGAAGGAGGCTGGAAGCTACCTCGTCGGCCCTACATCTGTCAAACGACTATTAGGACCAGTCTGCCTATACGCTCTTTGACGTAGGTCGTGCATCGCGCACCTTCGAGTACAAACGATCCGAAAGCGGCCTCAGGCAACGGGATGAACTCTTGACAGCGCCCGCACCAGTTCACGACGCGCATCGGCTTCCATTAGCGACGGCGGGAGACTCTCTACGATGGTTCCGCGCCTATACCCTTCGCGGAAGGGGCATACGCAGCGGGCCGCGGCCGGGAGAGGGTCACCCCGCTCACCACCAGCAGGAGGCACGCGAGCAACAGGGGCCGCGAGAAGTCACCATCCGGGCCGACGGTACAAGTCACGAGCAGAGGCCCCGCGATCTGACCCGTCGCGAATGCGGCCGTCATCACGGCGATGAGGCTCGTCGCATGCGGGCCCCCGACAATCTGCGCCTCCTGCATGCCGCCCATGGTGTTGACCATGAACGTGCCGCCCACGAGACACGCGGCAATCAAGACGCCGCAGATGCTTGGCCACACCATCGGCGCCGCCACGCCGAGCGCCATGACCAGGTGGCTCATGGCCCACAATCGTCGGTTCCCGACGAGTTGGCTCCCGCCCGCCGCCAGGAGCGTCGAGAGAGCTGCCGCGATGCCGAAGGCCGGCCAAGACCAGCCGAACACAAGCGGATCCTTCACGAGCTCTCGGGCCATGGCCGGTACGAAGGTCGCGGGGATGATGTAGCCAAAGCCGAAGGCCCCGTAGCAGAGCACGAGCCGCACCGAGTCGAAGTCCCAGTGGTAGCAGGGGCCGGGTCCTCGCCGACTCTGCTCCCCGCTCCCGTGATGGTCGGTTCGGAGGGTTCGCCAGATCGCCATCGTGCCGCCGAGCGCGATGACTCCAAGCCCTAGCCATGCCTTGGGCGAGCCCGCGCTCCATTGCATGAGGGCGATAGAGAACACGCCCGCGACGGCAATCCCCGAGCCGACCCCCGCGAAAACGACGCCGCGCAGGGCGGACCGACCAGCCGCGTTGAGTTTCCCAAGTGCCCACGCGGAGACGAACACCAAAACCCAAGCGCTTCCGATCCCGGCCAGCGCCCGGAGCACGAGCCACGCCGCGAAACTCTGCGTCAGCCCCATGGCCAGTGTGGTGAGGCCAATGGCGGCGAGCCCGGCTCGCATTGCCGTCGTCATCCGGCCGCGAAGGGTCAGCGCAGACAGGGAGCCGAGCAGGTAGCCGAGATAGTTGGCCGAGGCCAGCCATGCGCCTTGGCCAACCGATAGCGCGGCCTCCTGCTGCATCATGGGCAGGAGTGGCGTGAAGGCGAAGCGGCCGATGCCCATGGCGATTCCGAGGGCGGTGAATCCCGCCCCGGCGATGACGAGCGGCGAGGACCCGAGGGCGGGCCTCCTCTCACCCAGATTCGAAGCGGGAGCCATGCGGCGAGTCTAGAGAGCCATCGTAGTTTTGGGAAATGAATTAAAGTGATAGAGTCGTTCTCGATATGAGAAATATCGATCTGGCGGCCCTGGAAATCTTCCAAGCGGTGGCGGAGCAGGGCGGCATCACGAAGGCGGCCGTCCGGCTCCACCGCGTGCCGTCGAACGTGACGACGCGAGTGAAGCAGCTCGAGGAGAAGCTTGGCACCAAGCTGTTCCTCCGCCGGAATCGCAAACTCGTGCTCTCGGCGGAGGGCAAACGGCTGCTTGGATACGCTGACCGGCTCCTGCACCTGTCTTCTGAGGCCGAGGCCGCGGTTCGGCATGGCTCGCCGGCTGGAGTGTTCCAGATCGGGGCGCTTGAAAGTACCGCGGCGACCCGACTGCCACCGCTTCTCGCGCGCTACCACCGGAGCTATCCGGAGGTGCGGCTCGAGCTTGTCACGGGCACGACGGGCGCCTTGATCGCCAGGGTTCTGAACCACGAGATCGAGGCGGCGTTCGTGGCGGAGCCGTTTGCCGCCGACGATCTCGAGGGCGACCCCGTGTTCTGCGAAAAGCTGGTCCTGATTACGCCCAAGAGCTTTCGCAGGATCAAGACGCCCAGAGACATCGGCCGCACGACGCTGATCGCCTTTCCCACGGGCTGCTCGTACCGACGGCGGCTCGAGTCGTGGCTGGGGGCAGCGAGGGTGGTGCCGGAGCGCGTCATGGAATTCAGCTCGTACCACGCCATCGTGGCCTGTGTCGCGGCGGGGTCCGGAATCGCCATTGTCCCGCGTTCGGTGATTCGGGTCAGCTTGGCGGCGTCAGGCGTGGCGATATACTCGTTGCCCTCCGCAGTGGCGACGGCCCGAACATTCTTCGTCTGGCGTCAAGGCCACCAATCGATTGCCCTCGAGGCGATGCGGGCCGAGGTTCGGCGCATCACACGCTAGCCAGGATCCGGCGACGATGCTTCTCTTGGACGGCCGGACTTCCCTTTGCTAATCTCCGCATGCAGGCGCCGGAGGCCGGGTGGCAGGATCCACGAACACCCGTCCGAGCGCCCTTACCGGAGGAGACGCTCATGGCAAGCGGTCCTTTCGTTGACCTCGCGCGCCGGGATTTCATTCGCATGGCAGGGAGCGGCCTGGCCCTGATGGCAGTCGCGACCCAGGCGCACATTGCTGAAGCGCAGACGGCCGGCTCGCCGTTGAAGATCGGGATGGTCGGTTCCGGACGTGAGGGCAGCGCGCTCGGGAAGCTGTTGATCAAGGCCGGCCACTCGGTGATGTTCTCGTCGCGGCATCCCGAGGATCTCAAGGGTCTCGTGGCCGGCCTCGGGCCCCTCGCGCAGGCTGGCACGGTCGAGCAGGCGATCGCCTTCGGTGACGTCGTCGCGATCGTCGTTCCCTATACTGCCATCGAGCAGATTGGCAAGGTACATGCCGAGGCCCTCGCCAAGAAGGTGCTGGTAATCGATGTGAGCAATCCGATCGCTCGGCGCGACGGCGAAGACTTCGTCAAATCGGTCGGCGAGCAGGGGGGAGCCGGACTGATGACCGCCAAATTGCTGCCGGGCGCGCACATCGTTCGCGCGTTCAATGCGATCAGCTCGGGAAGGCTGGGCGAGATTGCGCATCGCGCGGGCGAGCCGGTCGGGGTGCCGATCGCGGGCGACGATCCGAAGGCGATCGCGGTCGCCCAGAGCCTCATTCGTGAGATCGGTTTCGAACCCGTTCTCGTGGGCGGGTTGGCCAAGGGCAAGTATCTGGTACCGGGAACGCCGCTCGCAGGCGAGCACACGCCCGCCGAGATTCGACAGATCGCGGGCGGCCTGCCCTGAGGGGGACGAGCGCTACTTCATGAACCCGTAGAGCTTGCCCGCGTTCTCGCAAATGATCTTTCGTCGGACGTCGGCGGGCAGATGCGCGAGCTCGCGGTCGATGTACTCCACGGAATCCGGCCAGATTCCATCGGGGTGCGGGAAATCCGAGGCCCACATGACATTGTCGATGCCGAGCTCGTCGAGGAGCTTCATGCCCACCTTGTCGGACTGGAAAGTGGCCTTGCACTGCCGCCGCCAATACTCGCTGGGAGCCATGCGCAGGCCGAGATCCTTGAACTGGTCTTCCCACTCGAGGTCCATGCGGTCGAGGATGTAGGGGATCCAGCCGATCCCGCCCTCCCCGAGCACCAGGGTGATCCGCGGATGACGCTCGAGCACGCCTCCGTAGATCATGCCCATGAGCACCATGGACATGAACATCTGGAACGACGTGATGTGGACGGCGAAGCCGGCCCGCGCCACCCGGAAGTCCATGGGGGCTTCGGTCTTCTCCGGGCTGGGAGGGCCCCACAGGGTTTTCCGGATCGCATCGGGGATGCGGGTGCCCACCGTGTGGAAGTGCATCGGCAACCCGCAGTCGTTGATGACCTCCCACAGCGGCTCCCAGTACGGATCGTAGGTCGGCGGCATGTCGAAGGTGTTGGCCACGTCGAGGCCTCTCACGCCGCCGCGCTTCACCACCTGCTTCACGGTCTCTACGGCCTTGTCGATGGGCCGGCTCGGGATGCAGGCCAGTCCCGCATAGCGGTCGGGATGGCGCTCGCAGAACGACGCCAGCCATTCGTTGTAGATGCGGATCATCTCGACGGCGGCCTCGGGGTCGTTGAGCCGGGTGGTGGAGCCCAGGATCCCGTACAGCGCCTCGGCCTGCACCCCGTCACGATCCTGGTCCTTCAGGCGGAGCTCCGGGTCGCTCAGACGGTAGATGCCCTTCTTGCCATCCTCGTAGAGGCCGGTGGACGCCATGCGATCGGAGCGATGGATCTGCCCAGGAACGTACTCGCGACCGGCCGAGCCCATGCCGCCCGCCAGGCCGAAGAAGCCGCCGTTCTTGCTCACCCACATCTTGCCCTTCGGACTGTCGGTAACGTAGGGCATGCGGTCCTTCAGCGCCGCCGATGCATTGGACGTGAACAGGTCGGGCGGCAATTGGCAGAGGTCGATGTGGCAGTCGGCGGAGATTCTCTCGTAATGCATCATGGCCTCCGGTCTCGCAGCGATTGGGGGCGACAGCCGCCCTGGTTCCATTGTCGGCGATTCTGCGCCCTCAGCTACGAGATGGTCAAGCCTCTCAGAGGCGGTCAGGCGGCCGCGCTCCGCTCCACCGGGCGTGGCCCCTCGCTTCGGTCTTCGGATGGCGGATGCTTGAAGAAACTCCCCGTGAACACGACGGAGTTGGGGAACACGACGGTACGCCCCGTGGGATGGAGCGGGGCGCCGTCCAGCTCACGCAGACGAATGCGGACGAGCCCGATCTCGAGCACTTCGCCCTGGACATAGCCAAAGGGCCCTTGCAGGCTCACCTGGTCGCCAACCCGGATACCGTTGGGCGCCACCATCGAGAAGTACCCCGCGAGGGAGAGGATGACGTTCTGTAGGGCGAAGGCGATGCCGGCCGCGGCAAATCCCAGGCCCGTCACGAGGGCCGTAAGCTCGCTCGCGAAGTGAAAGACGAGCACGAGCGCCATGGCCATTCCCACCACGACATTCCTGCCCATGAGAAGGAGACGACGACGGTACGCATCCTGGACGTAACGGACGGTGGCCACGCGCCACAGCACGCCGCCCACGAGGAGCGCGGCGAGGGCGATGACGACGCCGATAAGGTCGATCCCCAGGTTCTGCAGAATCTGCCATCGGTCGCGATCGACCGTGCCCTTCCAGCCGTCGAGATCTCCGGCGAAGCGGTGCACGAGAGCCGACTCTTCACGGAGGGACAGAGCCACCGCGCCCAGCGCCTTGCCTCGCTGAAGCAGATTGCGGAAGGAGCGCTGCCCTTCGGCCAGCGACCCGCCGGGCGAAGGATCGGCGGTCAGCGCGCGGAGCTGACTCATGACCGGGCCAAGGCTTGCCTGGGTGGCGTGCAGGTCGTCCCCGATGCTCCGTTCGAGTGCTCGCGTACTTTGGGCCAAATGGTCCAAGCTGCCCCGTACACGGTAGACCCCGATCAGGTGCCGGACGAGGCCGGCTGTTCCGCTTGCCGGGGGAGTGGCGGCCGGGGCCGCGTCGTTCGCTGAGCGCAATTCCGGAACCGACTCCTGTAACGTCTGGATCTCGTGGCCGAGATCCAGACCGGCATCGGACGACGAGACCTTGTCCTCCGCCAGCTTGGTCAGGAAATCGAGGCGAACCCGATCCAGCTCCAGTCGGTTAGTGGCCGCGGCAAGGGCGTCCTGCACGGCTGGTCGCGAGGTGGGCGGCACGGTTCGGAGCCGTCGACGGAGCCGTTGGATCTCTCGCTCGTCCGTCTGGATGGCGGCCTTCACCTGCATGAGCTTGCCGGCTTGGGGCCCGGCGTCCGTCTGCTGAGCCGTCGCGGCGGGGCTGCTCTCGACTGCCACCACGGCGGCCTGAGCCCGCGCTGTCTCAAACGCGCGCCGGACCACGGCAAGAGCAGTCTGCTCGTCCTCTCGCGAAAAGACTGTGCCGGCGCTCCGCATCGCCACGCGGGCCTCCCGATACCACGCCAGCGTTTTTGTCAGCGACGCGAGCACCCTGTCAGGAGTGAGCGAACGCTCAGCGTTGGACGATGCGTCTGGCTGCTCCGCCGCCGCTCCGGTTACTCCGGTTGCGATGAGGAGCCCGACCAGGAGTGCTCTCGGCAGCATACCTGCACCCGTGACACTTGGTTTCATTTGGAGCCCTCGGTCTTGATGGGCTAAATGAGTTGGGCCATCCGTGACAAGCCGCTAGCGTCGGAGGCGCATATTTCGTGCCTGTTTCGGAAGTGTGTGAAATTCCATTGCACGCGCGATTCGAAGGCAGGCAAGTCGGAACGATCTGCCGGGTAGAGTTTCCACTTCAACGGCCGTAAGGTTAGTGCCGCCGATTCGAAGTGGGCACGTGGTCTTCAGGACCAATGCGCAGTTTCCCGCGAACTCAAACCCGAAAGCCAGGGTCTTGTTTGCCTGCAAGTGGTTGCGGGTTACTGATTGAACTAGCTTAGCTACTTCCCGGTGCAGAAATGACGACAGACATCGCGGCGGGATGTGGGATGGAGCTTGTGGACAGGGTCCGGAT
>Ga0137403_10000074_pt3 | contig 18465 bp, 17 predicted proteins | sample CZOMad2_1_16fung_FD_122057 | JGI IMG/M metagenome (GOLD analysis project Ga0137403, IMG submission 122057) | Vadose zone soil fungal communities from Angelo Coast Range Reserve, California, USA - CZOMad2_1_16fungal (Hybrid Assembly) | ecosystem: Environmental > Terrestrial > Soil > Vadose zone...
AAGGCCGGCGTCGCGGCCGGTGGCTATGGAATGGGCGTTGCCGTCGGTGACTACAACGCCGACGGCCTTCCCGATCTTTACGTTACGCAATACGGACGCAGTATTCTCTATCGCAACAATGGTGACGGCACTTTCACCGACGTCACCGAAAAGGCCGGTGTCGCAGCACCCGGCTGGTCTTCCAGCGCTGTCTGGTTCGACTATGACAACGACGGCGAACTCGATCTATTTGTCTGCCGGTTCGTGGATTTTGATAAATCCAAAAACAAATTCTGCGGTAACGAACGGATCGGCGAGCGCTATTACTGCATCCCCACTGTCTATCCGCCGATGCGAAGCTGGCTCTTCCACAACAACGGAAATGGCACCTTCACCGATGTCAGCATGGAGTCCGGCATCGGAAAAGTCTTGGGCAAAGCATGGGGTGTGGTCGCCACGGACATCAACAACGACGGACTGATGGATCTCTTCGTCGCAAACGACACCGTGCAGAATTTCCTTTTCTTGAATCGCGGCCGCGGTAAATTCGAAGAAATTGGACTGACTTCCGGCGTTGCCTTTAGCCAGGAGGGCCGCGCTCGTTCTGGCATGGGCGTTGACTCCGCCGATTTCGACCAGGACGGTTGGCAGGACCTGTTTGTCACGAACGTCGACCAGGAAATGTATTCGATTTATCGCAATCGCAAGGATGAAACGTTTGACGATATGGCTGGCCCCACGGGAATTGGCCGCATGACGCGATTGATGAGCGGCTGGGGCGTAAAATTCTTCGACTATGACAATGACGGCAACACGGATCTCTTCATCGCGAACGGCCATCCGGATGACAAGATCGAAGCCCACTCCAGCCATGTCAGCTATAAGGAACCGCTCCTGCTTTTTCATAACAATGGTCGCACTTTTGAAAATGTCAGCGCCACCGCTGGCCGCGCTTTCGCAGAAAGTTTCGCCGCGCGCGGCATGGCTATCGGAGACTTCGACAACGACGGCGCTGTGGACGTCCTCGTTGCCGTAAATAATGACGCCCCCGTTCTGCTGAAGAACAATGCCGCTCAGGGAAATCACTGGCTTGGGGTCAAGCTTGTCGGAAAGAAGGCAAATCCGGATGCAATCGGCGCAAAAATTATCTGGCAGGCCGGAGATTTGAAGCGCAGCAAAGTAAAAACCAGCGGCGGTAGTTATTTGGCTTCACACGACCCCCGCGAAGTTCTGGGTATCGGCGCTCGAACAAAGATCGACCGGCTGGAAATTCGTTGGCCTCAGCCGAGTGGCCGCGTGGATGTATTCACGGACCTGCCCACCGATCGCTATATCACCATCGTGGAAGGCTCCGGAATCGCGAAATAATCTCCGCTGTAAGCCGCAGCAGATTCAAGTGGTATGAGCGTGAAATCCCGCGCGTTCCATTCCGCGCTTTACTTCTTCATTTTTCATGAACTGTTCCCAGACGAACCCCGTGCGGTGATTCTCCGCCATCAGCATTGTGATGCCGAGGTCTATGCCAAGCACGTCCGTGTCGTACCATCCGGTCAGCGGATTGAAAGCGTCGAGAAAACTGTACTTCGTCCACACTCGCTCCCTGTACGCGCCGCGCAAATTTCGCAATACCTTGATGCAGTCCTCAAAAAGAAACGGCAGTGACCCGCCCGTTGCACAAGGCACGATGCTTCCATCAATCGGCCCTTGCGGCGGTGGCCCGCCCCACGCTGTGTAGCCGTTCGCGTAATCGGAAGCACTGATCCCCCAGAGATTTTCGCTGTAATCTGGAAAGCGATCGCGCAACGATAAGCAAAAAAGTTTGTGAGCCTTTGTCGCCTTCACCGAATTCTCAAAATAATCCGCGTACGCGTCTCGCTTTTTCCTGAAATCAAACCAGGCATGCGAATACTGATGCGTGAAAATCGGATCATTCCCCGAAATAAATTCCAGGCCTTCATATTTGATCGTCGGCCGCTTCCACGCGTCCCACGAACTCGCCGGCAGCGGATGAGTCGGCGAACCGATCCCGAGCAAATAGATCATCATCAGTTCGCAGAAATGTTCCCACCGCGCTTTCAGAAAACCCGTTTCCGGATGCCATCCCATCGAAACCGTCGCGCCGCCGTTCAACATCCATTGCCAATCTACGCGCTCGTAAATCTTCGTCGCCAGGTCTTTCACTTCTTGATCGGCAAAATATTGCCGCGCCGTGAGCACTCCGCACAAGAGCAGGGAAGTATCAATCGAGGAGAGTTCAACTTTTTCCCAAAGCTTTCCCGTCTCAATATGAAGGAAGTGATAGAAAAACCCGTGCACATTCGGCGTTCCGTCGATTAAAAATCGCAGTGTGCGTTTTGTCCTCTCCAAAATGTCTGCCGATTTTCTATAGCCGCGCCGGTCCCCAATGCACAGGCTCGTCAGCCCAAACCCAGTCGCTGCAATGCTGGACATCGTGTGCGTGTCCTTGCCATTGACTGTGGCGCGATCTTTCACCTGACCTGTCGTCGCGCTCGCTTCGTTCCAGAAAAATTCAAAACTCGCGCGCTGAATTTCTTCCAGCAGTTGCTCGTCGGTTCCCTCGTAGGGCGCGCCAGTCGGCGGCGAATACGTTTGCGAATCCGGCTCACTCCTTCCGACAAGTGCCGTTAGAGGCGGTGCCAGCAGGCTCATTCCGCACATCTTGATGACTTCTCTTCGGCTTCGAACGTTGTCTGTTGCCATCCATCTCTCCGTGGCCGCGGCCAATACTAAACCGATTTACTACGACTTACAACGAACGCCATACCCGTGTTGACCTTTTCCCCACTCTCCGCCTTGTCCCCCTCTCTCCGTTGTGCGAAACTACCGCTCGATAGCACTCTATGCCGCGCCCCAAGTCTGGCCAAATTTCGACTGAGCGAAGCCCCTCCGCTCAGGGTGTGAGCCTGAAATCTCTCGCCGCCCATCTGGGCCTCTCTCAAGCCGCTGTCTCCCTGGTCATTAATCGCGCCCCGGGTGCCAAATCGATTCCGCATCGCACGCAAGAACTTATTCGCAAAGCTGCCCGGGAACTTAATTATCGCCCCAATCATCTTGCGCGCTCCCTTCGCCAGCAGCGCAGCTACACCATTGGTGTCATTGTCCCGGAAATCAGCGAAGGTTATGCGGCCCTCGTCATGTCCGGCATCGAGGATCATCTGCTTCAGGAAGATTATTTCTATTTTGTCGTAAGTCATCGCCATCGCGAAGAGCTCATCGAAGAGTATCCTCTCTTGCTTCAGCAACGGGCCGTCGAGGGCCTGATCGCTGTAGATACCGCCATCGCCGGTGCAGCGCAAGTCCCTCTGGTTGCCGTTTCAGGACACAGGGAAGTGCCCGGCGTCACCAACATCGTTCTCGATCATGCGCGAGCTGCGACCCTTGCCATGGAGCATCTCACCAAGCTCGGCCACACACACATTGCTTTTATCAAAGGCCAGGAATTCAGCTCCGACACCGCCGTCCGCTGGGAAGCCGTCCGCAATTCGGCGAACGAACTCGGCATTTCCATCAACAATAAGCTGGTCGGTCAATTGGAGGGCGAATCTTCTTCACCCGAACTCGGTTATCAAGTCGCGCGCCAATTGCTTGCTTCCGGGGAAAACTTCACCGCGCTCTTTGCGTTCAATGATATTTCGGCGATTGGCGCAATCCAGGCGCTTCGCGAAGCAGGGAAGCGCATTCCGGAAGACGTTTCCGTGGTCGGTTTTGACGATATTCAAAGCGCCGCCTTCCAGAATCCCGCGCTAACCACGGTACGTCAGCCCCTCCGCGAGATGGGCACGCTGGCCGCAGAAACCCTGCTTCAGAGGATTAACGCGCCTTCAAAAACTTCCTACCCGAGCGAAATTGTCGTCGAACCGAGCCTCATCGTCCGCGGAAGCACCTGCCAAGCCCGCGCTTGATCGCATCTGTCTGCCACTTTCTCGAGGCTACCGCATGCTGTTCCTGCCTGTAATAAATCGGTTTACTTGATTCTCCCTCCGGCGTATATTTTTTCGCGTTCCCATGTTCACCGAAAAGATTTGCCTCCGAACGGCTCGTAGAATCCTTATCCCCTTTCTCGGGTGCCTTGGTTGTTTCGTTCTTTTTCTTTTCTTCGGGGAACAGCAGCACGTCCTCGCCGACTCGAACTACTACCGCCACGCTTTTTTCGACAACAGCCTCACCTCCGACTACTACTTCTACAGTCGAGGACAGGTCTCGCCACCGAGTCTCCTGCAGCTCGATCATGGCAAGCTGCCTGTCGAAACAAAAATCGTCCTCTCTCCGCCCAACGCGCTCCGTCTCGCCTGGACGTCTGCCCCAGGTGTCGGCTGGGATGCTGAAATTGACGTCGTCTCTTTGCGGGGCCGCCAAAGCAAGTTCGATGGCACACATCTTTTTCTCTGGTGTTATTCGCCGGAACGCATTTCCTCCCAAGCGCTACCACTTGTGAGCATCATCGACTCGGAATTTCAGTTTTCTGCTTCGCTCAAGCTCTCGTCGGTTTCCGGAGACATTCCCGCCGCGAAGTGGGTGCAACTTGAAATTCCGCTCTCCTCATTTCGCACTGCTTCTCTCTATCCACTAGATCCGAACCGCATTCGAACTCTTGTTTTCTCTCAGGGCGAAGCCGATGCTTCCCCGCACGTCCTCATTCTCGACGAAATCAAGATTGATAAAGAGTCCTCAGCGCAAGATTCCGCGCAGCGCAATGATTCTGCCGGTCTTCTCGCGCCACAAAATCCTAAAGCAAAAGGCTACGAGCGCCACATTGACATCACTTGGCAGTCCAATTCGAACGACGACCTCCAATACTTCCGCATCGAACGCTCTCTCGATGGAGCTCCTTTTGTTCCTGTTGGCATTCAGGTTCCCGGCGTCCATCGTTACGCGGATTTTCTCGGCCAGGTCGGCAAAAAGGCGACCTACAGAATTGTTGCTGTCGATCGCAGTTATCGTGATTCTCCTCCATCCGAAACCGTCAGCGCCTCCACGCGCGCCATGTCCGACGATGAACTCCTCACCATGCTGCAGGAAGCTTGTTTCCGTTATTACTGGGAAGGCGCGCATCCCGATTCCGGCACTACCCTCGAAAGTATTCCCGGCGATGATCGCGTCGTCGCTACGGGTGCCAGCGGCTTCGGCATCATGGCTTTGCTCGTCGGCACCGAACGCGGCTTCATCACTCGCGACGAATCTCTTGCGCGCTTCCAGCAAATCGTGGGCTTCCTCGAAAAAGCGCCTCGCATCCATGGCGTTTGGTCTCACTTCATGGACGGCCACACGGGGCAAAATCTAGGTGTTTTCGGCATGTTTGATGACGGCGGCGATCTGGTCGAAACCGCTTTTCTCATGCAGGGCCTTCTCGCCGCGCGTCAGTATTTCAACACCTCAACTCCCGCCGAGCGCGATCTCTATTCCCGCATCACAAAATTGTGGGAAGGCATCGAGTGGGATTGGTATCGCCGTGGCCCCGATAGCGACGCTCTCTACTGGCATTGGTCTTCCAACTGGGCCGGGCACATCAAACATCGCCTCACTGGATTCAACGAGACGATGATTGTCTATCTCCTCGCGGTTGCTTCTCCCACCCATCCCATCCCCCCCGAACTTTACTATTCAGGCTGGGCCGGCCAGTCGCAAGTCGCCATTGATTATCGTCGCGGCTGGGGCGGCGTCACCGACGGCGATCACTACACCAACGGCCACACCTATTTCGGAATCAAGCTCGACGTTGGGGTCGGTTCCGGCGGCCCGCTCTTTTTCGCCCACTACTCCTACATGGGATTCGATCCCCATGTCCGCGACCGCTTCACCAACTACTTCGAGAACAATCGCAATCTCGCCCGCATCAATCTCGAATATTGCATCCGCAATCCAAAGAACTTTCCCGGCTACGGCCCGAACGCCTGGGGAATCACTGCGAGCGACGATCAGATCGGCTACGGTGCGCACGCGCCGGATGCCAGGAATGACAACGGCACGCTGACGCCGACGGGTGCACTCGCTTCATTTCCTTACACTCCCGAAGCATCCATGGCCGCCTTCAAACACTTCTATCGCGATCTCGGCGACCACATGTGGGACATCTACGGTCCGCGTGACGCTTACAATCTCGGTGCGAACTGGTATTCGCCGATTTACATGGGTCTCAACCAGGCGCCCATCACCGTCATGGTCGAAAATCACCGCACAGGACTTGTCTGGAAGTTATTTATGTCCAACCCGGAAATTCAGACGATGCTCAAAAAACTCGATTTCAAAGTCGAGCCTGCGAAGCACTAACTGCCAGAGTCCAACAGGGGAAATGAACTAGGGTTCCGGATGGTGCCGCGAAAGCACAGCGAGCAGATACATTAAAACGCCAAATGTAAGTAGCAGCCCGCCGATTCCCAGAAAAAGCACAAATCCAATCGGCCGCGTCCAGAACAAGCAAAACGCTTCCACCAACAATCCCAAAAGCATCAAGATTCCCGCGAACTGCACCCGGCGCTCCATGGAATCTCCGCTCAGCATCACGACCCGCCTTTCCAGAGCTTTTCTTTGCCGAGTGTGGCCACGTTATGTACCGTCTCATGGCAGCCGCTCGACACGCAGGAGATCCTGTTTGCTTTTACGGCGGGCAATAATTCTGGATCGGCCGTGTGAACCGCGCCCTCTTCGAACGACCGCGCGCCTAAATGACAATGCAAACACTCGCGATTGTTGTATGGATCGTACAGACGAATCGCTTCTGGCGCGGGCGGTGTCTTCAGATAGTGCACATACACGTGCTTCAGGCCGTGCAGTTTCGCGCGGAATGTCCCGAACATCGCATAATTGGTATGGCACGTAAAGCACGCCTCGTCTGCCGGAACGCGATGATTTTGAAAATGCGCCGCCGCCAGGTGCGCCGGATCATCTACCTGCAAACTCTTGCCGAAGGGCTCCATCTCATGGCACGACAAACAGAATTGCGTCTGTTTCGAACGTTCCATGTGATAACTCGTTCCCATGCCGAGACAAAAAAGCGGCATGAGAAACAGCACAAAGAACGCCAGGATCTTGCCTCCCCGCGTCGACGTAATTCCCGGCCGAATCACGATCCATGCAATGAAAATCGCCGTCGCTGCGATAAGGAACAATAACGCTGATGCGGGGGGCGCCATTTCTCGGTTTACTTGTCCTCGGTTGAAATCAATTCGAAAGGGCAGAGTTACGCGGTTTATTTCTTCGCCAAGCCCCTTACATAACCCACAAGTCCTAATATCTTTGACTTGTCCCCGCCTCCGTCGACGTGCTCCTTGCCCGGCCCGTGGCATGCCTCGCAACCGTGCCATTCCGGCCCTTTTTTCGTGTCCAGCATCGTTGCGTAGTGCGGTGAGTCCTCATATGTTTTGTAAAAGCCCTTCGAGGGCATGTCTTCGTGGCAGGTCTTGCACGTCTCCGTACCGACGTATTGCGAGGGGTCAGTAGGCTGTCGATAACTTTTGTCCCGATGTTTTGCTGCTGGCTTTGTGCTGGCTTGCCCTGCCTGGCCGTAGGCAATAAGTGCAAACCCCAGCACCCAAGCAGCTGCCAAGGAAAGGAATAAAGCGAAGTAGCGATGAGCGGAACGGGGCATCCGCACCTCCGCAGTGGATTACCGACAAAACCGGAAATTCCGGCCGCGGCCAGTATTCACGCCATTAACTGAAAAAGAGGTGACGCCTGTCACACAACGGTGTGATTAGCGAACATTCTTCGCCTCCAAAACTGTTCGCCTGCAACTTTCCTATTTTGAATTCCCTCAATCGTCCGATTCATGGGAATCGCCTTCAATGTTGACTTTCCCCGCAAATGACCGGTACAGATACGTAAAATATCCTGCGGCCAGGACCATTCCCATTGCCCACCAAATTAGTCCGACTTGCAAACCGTACAGCCCCGCCTTGGCACTCGTTGTTGTCAACGAATAAGCAGGATTCCGCCCCGGCAAAACCATCGGATACAACCCGAACACCGCGCTCGTTAACATTCCTGTCAAATACGCGCACGAGGCAAAAAACGCCTTCCGCTCGTCTTTCCTCGCCAATTCAAACTTCACACCAGCCAGTCCCGCGACGGCCACCACCGGCAAAATGAATCCCCACGGCCATGTTTTGAAATTTGCCAGCACCTGCGGCTGGATTCTGAATGTCGTCGCCGTCACCAACGCCGTCAACGCAACAATCGCCCACCACGCTCGTCCTGCCACTCGCGCCGATCGCTCGCTGACCGGACCCGGCGTCTTCCACTGCACCCACAACGCCCCATGCATCACCAGCGCCGCAAGCGCCAGCACACCCACCAGCACCGTGTACCAATCCAGAATCCCTGTCTGCTCCCCGAGCCGGAAATTCGTCCACAGCGGCTCAAAAAAATATCCGCTCCCATCCAGCGGCACGCCACGCACTACATTGCCCAGCGCAGCGCCGTAAAACACCGCCAGCAACAAGCTCGACGCACAGAAAAGAAAATCCCAGAGTGGGTCCCACACCGCACTCTTGATGTGATTTCGGAACTCAATCGCTGTTCCGCGCAGAATTAAAAGCCACAGCACCATCATCAACGGCAGATAAAATCCGCTGAACGCCCCCGCATACAGCGCCGGGAACGCAAAATACAACGTCCCTCCCGCCGCCAGCAGCCACACTTCATTCCCATCCCACACCGGTCCGATGCTCGCCAGCACTTGCCTCCGCTCTTCGTCCGTCCTGGCAACAAACAAGTGAATCGCTCCAGCCCCAAGGTCGAATCCGTCCAACAGCACGTAGAGTGCCACCATGACTGCCACCAAACAGAACCATATTGTCTCCATGTGGCCTCTCAGTCCGCTACCAAGGAATCAAGTTCCGGCCCCGCCGTCTTCCGTGGCTCAGGTCCAATTTCGATTTCGCGCCAAACCAAGAACAAAAACAGAATTGCAAGAACCGTGTACATCCCCATAAACCCAATCAGCGTAAACCACGTATTCCCTGCGCCCACCTGTGGCGACACCCCATGCGCCGTTCGCATTAGCCCGTAAATCAGCCAGGGTTGCCGCCCCAGCTCCGCTGTCATCCATCCCGCAGTGTTCGCGATGTACGGCATCGGAATCGAAATCATCAGCAGCCACAGCATCCACTTCGTCTCGTACAGCTTTCCGCGCCACAATAGAATCGCCGCAAGTCCCATCACTGCAATGAATATCGTCCCCAGCCCTACCATCACGTGATAGCTGTAGTACAGCAGCGCAATCCGGTCCGGCCACAATTCCTGCGGAAAACTGTCCAACCCTTTCACTTTCGCCGCCCATTTCTGATACGTCAAAAAACTTAGCATTCTCGGGACCTGTAGCGGATTGTCGAGCTTTCTGTTCTGCACGTCCGGCTGCCCAAGGATCACCAGCGGCGCTCCCTCTTCTGTGCGAAAAACTCCTTCCATTGCCGCGAGTGTCGCTGGCTGGTACTCCGCAATCAGTTTTCCTTGCATGTCTCCTGTGGGAAAAAGCTGCAAGCAAGCTGCAATCGCTCCCACAATCACTCCCGTGCGAACAAACGTCTTTCCATACGGCTCGTCCCGCTTTGTCAGCAAATAGAACGCGCCGATCCCCGCCATTACGAAACAACCCGTTTGCACTGCGCCCAGCATGTTGTGCGCATACTGCCAGAGCGCCCAACGGTTCAGCAGCAAACCCCAGAAGCTGGATAGAACAATCTCTCCATGCGGCCCGATAACATATCCCGTTGGGTTCTGCATCCACGCATCGGTCGCTACAATGAAATATCCGGAGAGCCACGACCCTACAAAAACTAGTACTGCCGACCACCAATGCCCAATCCGCCCCAGCTTCTTTTCGCCGTACAAAAACAGTCCAAGAAAACTTGATTCCAGAAAAAACGAAAACACGCCCTCCATCGCCAGCGTTTGCCCGATCACTCCTCCCGCCGTTTTGGAAAACTCTGCCCAGTTTGTTCCGAACTGGAATTCCATGGGAATTCCCGTCACGACTCCCAGCGCAAAGTTGATTCCGAAAATCCGCGCCCAAAATCGCGCCGACCGGTTGTAGTGCTCGTCGCCAGTGCGCAGCGCTTGCGTCTTCAGATACACAATCAACAGCGCCAACCCCATCGTCAGCTGCGGAAACAAATAGTGAAACGTGATCGTGAACGCGAAATGTAGCCGATGTGCTTCTAGTGCCGGTTCCATGAACACTCCCTCGCTCGCATTGTTGCTCCTTCAATCGCTCCACGCACTCTCAATGTCCACTCTGAAAAGGTTTTGTGTATTAGTGCGCGCCACAACTCTGCACTGTGCACGTTCAAAAGGATGTGACGCGCGTCACTCGCATAAACGGGGAAGCAAGCTCTAACGAGAATCTCTCGAGGCCCAGCAGTTTTTCGAGCTTCTGCTTGTCTGGAATCACCACTGTAGCCCCATGAACTTCAACCAGTCCTTCACGCTTGAAGCTCGCGAAAAGGCGAGTCACCGTTTCTCGCGATGCGCCGATCGTTTCTCCGATTTCCTTGTGCGTCAATGTGAGTGTGGCTCGCAAGTGGCCGTTTGTCGCGGAGGGTTGCGTCGGTAGGTCCAGCAGGAACCTCGCCAGTTTTTCCGAGGTTGAACTTGAGAATCCCAAATAACGCACTTCGAGCAGTGTCGCGTGATAGATCTCGCTCAATATCTGCGCCACTCGCACCGCAGCTTCTGCGTGCTCTCTCAAAAACTGCAAAAAGGCGTCTCGGGGGATGAAGTTCGCCTGTACGGGTTCCATCGCTTCGGCTGTCAGCTCATATGCCTGTCCCGAAAGCGTTCCCGCAAGGCCCACCACTTCACCCGGCTCCGCAATTCGCACGATGATCGATTTTCCGTCTGCGGAAGTCGTCGACAGTTTTATCCGTCCATTGCAGATCACAAATACCCCGCGCGGATCCTGTCCCTCAACGAACAGGACAGCATCTTTCGGATACGTCGCCGAAGAAGAAATGCTATCCATCGCTGCGAGCGTCGGCCGCGGCAAATCGCAGAATATTCTATCCTTCACCAGCGGGCAAGTAAGGCAGTCTTCGATGACTTGCAACCCGTAAGGAGTTCTTGCAGTTCCACTCGTTTGCGTCACACGCCGTTTCATTTTTGGGATGACCTTGACTCTGTATGCCATGATCTCGCCCCTAGTACGCCGCGGAATTTCTGCGTCCAGGACAATTCATAGCGGGATTTCATGGGAATCGAAGTGACACGCCTCACTCTGTCTGGTGACGAGCGTCACATAACGCATAAATGACAGAAAAAGTAGGAATTAGCAATCATTATCGCTGGCTCGCGGGCAAAGACTTCTATCCCCGCATTGTCAAAACAGGGCAAATTGCCTGCGTCACCACCCTGCGTGCAGTTGCCCTTTCGAAATGAGTCCCAAGGCCGATGCCCGTTCGCGGCGCGCGCACCCCCATCACAATTAAGTCCGCGCGGTCTCCTTTGCGTATTCCAGAATCCGTTCGCCAGGGTTTCCGAAGCGCACCATTGTTTCCGGTCGGCACCAGTTTCCCGCCCCTTTCGGCACCAATCGCTGCATCCAGTGCATCGCGTCCGCCACCGACTCATTGGGAGATTTTGGATCGCGCCTTGAATTTGGTTCGGGCAATACATGCAGCAACGTAAGTCTGGCCTGACTCTCTTCGGCGAAGGAAAGAGCGTACGGCGCCGCCGCATCCGCCTCTGTGCTGAAATCCGTCGCGTATAGAATGTTGTGAAAGCGCCCGCCGTTGTGGGCACCGTTTCGAACGGAGGGTCCGATGGTCAGAACAGGCACATTCGATTTCCGGAAGATCTCTTCGGCAATGGAACCCATCAGCAGTTTCAGTGCACCTGTTCTTCCATGCGTTCCGAGAATCACTAGGTCAATGGAATGTTCGCGCAGCACGCTCGCAACCGATGACCACACCGACCCTCCACTCATGAGAATGGACCGGTGATCAATTCCGAGGAGCCGTGATTCCGAGCTGTTCCATCCCTTCTTGTGCTCCAGTTTCCAGCGCTTCCATCGTCGCAGCCGCGGACTCCGGGCTCGCGTATGCCAGCGGGGAAGCGGTTAATACGTGCAACGCAAGAATCTTCGATTCGTATTGGCGTGCAAGATTTAGCGCGAACGGAATCGCAAGCTCCGACGCGTCGGAAAAATCCGTAAGAAACAAAATGTTCTCTAGCGCAACGCGCGTTCCTGGCTTGATGGCATTCATGATATAGACCTCGGCTTGCGCCAGTGTGGAGCGGTCAGAAAGGAATTTCTGTGATGCTCATCACTCCCGTTGGTGATGCGCGCACGCTACTCCGGAGTGCCGCGTTTGTTTGCGGCTCAGCAGGAAAAGTCGGATGAACTAGTATCCGAAGAAGACAGTTTCGTTCTCGCCCTGCATGAAAATATCCCAAACGTAGCGATTCTGTGCTCCCGTAGATTTTGCGTTCAGAGTTGCAATTCGGCTTGTTGGCACCCCTTTTAGTGCGGGATCGTTCCTGCCCGCATCAGGATCTCCCAGATACACCCGCGTGCGAACTGGTTTCAATAAACCGCGCATAAACATTAGGACATCGAAATAATCTACCGACGACCTTCCGCTTTGAGCATCCTGCTTTAGAAGTGCTTCCAAAGTTGCAGAAAATCTCCCCTCTTCTGAAGTTGGAACTCGCACGAAGTTTCGGGCATTCCAAAACTCCAGCACAGCATCGGGAATCGGCTTTCCGACTCCATCAAAAATCGTGCCGCTTATTGTGATCGCACTTGCGGAACTTATTTGTGCGGCATTTTGATAAAGCGGGGCAAACCCGATGGAAAAAAACGGGCCCACGGTCTGTGAAGCAGTCGGAATCAGCTTCATGGATGACTTGTCTCCATCGGTGTCGATTTTCCGCCGCGCAAAACAATGTCAAAACGATAGCCCAGCGCATGTTCGGGTTTGGTAGTCGGCCAATCAAACGTTGAGATCAGCCGATGTCTGGCATTTTCATCCGGGATGCTGTTGAAAATCGGGTCGAACGCCAAAAGTGGATCGCCCGGAAAATACATCTGCGTCACGAGTCGCGAAAGAATCCCCGCGCCAAAGAGTGAAAAGTGAATGTGCGCCGGCCTCCACGCGTTTTCGTGATTTTTCCATGGATACGCCCCGGGTTTCACGGTGATGAAACTGTAGCCGCCATTTTCATCTGTCAGCAGGCGGCCGCACCCCGAAAAATTCGGATCAAGCGGCGCAGCATGATTGTCGTTCTTGTGCTTGTACCTTCCCGCCGCATTTGCCTGCCAGATTTCTATCAACGCGCCGCGCAAGGGATGCCCGTCGTCGTCGAGTACCTTACCGGACACAACGATTCGTTCACCGAGCGGTTCGCCCGCATGCTGTCGCGTCAAATCTCTGTCGCTTGCGCGAATTTCGTCGTGTCCAAAAACGGGGCCGAATGCGCGTGCAAGGGAATCCGGCAGAAGCAACAATGGTTTCAGCGGCGCGCGCTTCCTCGTGCTGACGTACTCAGGGTGGAGATACGGTGGCTGCGTGCTCTTCAGCGTCTCTCGATCTTCAGAATGTTTCGGCATGGCGCAAACTCAGATCACACTCGCCCAAGTGCGACGGATACTCCTTGCCCAACGCCGACGCACAACGTAGCGAGCGCGCGTTTGCCGTTTGTTTTTTGCAGTTGATGCGCGGCGGTAAGAATCAAGCGCGCGCCGCTCATGCCAAGTGGATGCCCGAGCGCGATGGCGCCACCATTCGGGTTGACATGCGGCGCATCATCAGGAATTCCCAATTGCCGTAGGCACGCCAGCGACTGACTGGCAAACGCTTCGTTCAGCTCGATGACATCAAAATCGGAAATGTTCAGCTTCAGCCGCGCCAACAGTTTTTGTGTGGAAGGTACGGGGCCGATGCCCATGATGCGTGGCGGAACACCCGCCGTCGCCATTCCAAGAACTATCGCGCGCGGTGTCAGGCCGTGTTTTTTTGCAGCATCTTCTGAAGCAAGAATCATCGCAGCAGCGCCGTCGTTGACGCCGGAAGCGTTTCCCGCCGTAATCGTCCCAGGCGTGCGAAATGCTGGTTTCAGCTTCGCCAGAGCCTCGATCGTGGTATCAGCCCTGGGATGTTCGTCTTTCGAAACGGTGACTGTTTCTTTCTTGCCGGGAATTTCTACCGGCACAATCTCTTCGGCAAGAAAACAAGATGTTTGCGCTTTTACCGCGCGCTGGTGGCTGCGCAAGGCAAAGGCGTCCTGACCTTCGCGCGAAACCTTAAATTCTTCCGCGACGTTCTCGCCGGTCTCCGGCATGGAGTCCACGCCGTACTGTTTCTTCATCAGCGGATTAACGAATCGCCATCCAATCGTGGTGTCGCAAATTTCCGCACTACGCTGAAATGCTGCCTCGGCTTTCGGCATAACGAACGGCGCACGCGACATGGACTCGACGCCCCCGGCAATGGCAAATTCAATTTCGCCGCAAGCGATGGCGCGCGCGGCCGTGCCAACGGCATCCATCCCCGACGCGCATAAACGATTGATGGTTGCGCCGGGGATCGAATCCGGAAGCCCTGCGAGTAGAAGCGACATGCGCGCGACATTGCGATTGTCTTCGCCTGCTTGATTCGCGCAGCCGAGGATCACTTCATCGAGCCGTGACCAATTCGCTTTGGAATTGCGTTGGATCAACGCGCGAATTGGAATAGCGGCAAGATCGTCCGTGCGCACAGAAGAGAGAACTCCGCCGAATCGTCCAATCGGCGTGCGCACTGCATCGCAAATGAAAACTGGTCTGGTCATCTCATGCCGCCGGTACCTGGTCGTGCGCGAGCGCCGTGCGATGCAGTAAATCGCGCAGCACACAAAGCTCCGCTTCAGTTGGCGCCATCGTTTCTTTCAGATCTGCCGCAAATTGGATTTCCCACGCGGTTGCTTTCTGCACCTGGTCTCGCGAGGCGCCGGGATGGAGTTGCGTCACGGTCAATTCTCTTGTTGTTTCATCTGGCTTCATCACACAAAGATCTGTGACGACTGCGACGGGACCTTTTCCCGGAAGTCCAAGTTTCTTGCGGGAATCTCCGCCGTCGAGATGGCCAACCGAAGTTAGAAAATCCAGTTTCCTTACAAATGTCCGCGCCGACTGCTTCAGGACTAAAACAACTTCTTTTGCGCAGCTCGCAATTTCCGGCGCGCCGCCCGCGCCAGGCAATCGCGTCGTCGGCTTTCTGTAATCGCCTATCACCGTGGTGTTGATATTTGCAAAGCGATCGATTTGCGCGGCGCCGAGAAAGCCCACGTCCACGCGACCGCCTTGCAGCCAATAGCGAAAAATCTCCGGCGTAGAAACGACCGTGTCCGCACGTTCCGCCAGATCTCCATCGCCAATAGAAAGCGGAAGCACTTCCGGCTTTGCCCCAATCGGTCCCGATTCGTAAATCAAAACGATATCCGGTGCGTGAGTAAGCCTAGCCAGATTTGCCGCGGTCGAGGGCAAACCGATTCCTACAAAACAGACCGCTCCGTTTTTGAGCAATCGCGACGCGGCGATCGTCATCATTTCCGTCGTGGTGTAATTTGCGGAGCTCACACCAGTTGCTCCTTCTTACTTTCATTCAGAACTTTTTGAAACGCGGAAAAATCTTCCGTTTCCAAAATATGTTTCTTGATCCAGTTTGAAAATGTTTCGCGGTCGCGCGAAATTTCATCCCACGCTTGATAGAAGCGATTATCGCGTTCGTAATAGCCATGCGCGTAGCTTGGACGCGCTCCTCCCGGAACGCAACACACAGAGGACATTGTCCAGGTGGGAAGCACGCACGCATTTGGTGGAGCGTTCAGATCGTCCACGATTTCTTCCACGGTCACAATCGCGCGCTGCGCCGCGAGAACCGCTTCTTTTTGCACGCCCAAGATTCCCCACAAAAGTACATTGCCTTTCCGATCCGCTTTCTGCGCGTGAATGATTGTGACGTCCGGCCGCACCGCCGGAACCGCAGCCAGCGTTTCTCCCGTAAACGGACACTGAATGAATCGAATATTTTTGTTGTGCTTCGGCAATTCCGACCCGGAGTACGCCCTGAGCACTGCAAAAGGAAGATTTGCCGCCCCCGCCACGTACGCGTTCGAGAGGTCGCCGTGGCCGTGCTCCTGAATTTCGAGGCGTGCCGGCCAGTCGTGCTCGACGGCGTCGCGGAGGCGGTGAAGGGAACCCACCCCGGGATTTCCGCCCCAGGAGAAGATCAGCTTTCGGGCGCAGCCAGCGCCGATGAGTTGATCGTAGATGACGTCCGGGGTCATGCGAATCAGAGTGAGGTTTTTGCGGTGCTGACGGATGACTTCGTGTCCGGCGGCGAAGGGAATGAGGTGAGTAAAGCCTTCCATGGCGACGGTGTCGCCGTCATGGAGATGAGCGCGGATGGCGGATTGGAGTGAAGTGAGTTCAGCCATGATTCGCCGGGGAACTTTTCAACAAATATATTCGCATCAAATTATCACACATGCGCAGCAAGAAGTGTTTTGATGAGCGCGCTGGCGCCGTTCCAGAAGATTTGAACTCCGATGCAGACGAGAAGGAAAGAGGAGAGGCGGAGAATGACGTTCATGCCGGTTGCGCCCACAACGGCGGCGAGGCGGTCGGCGAAACCGTAGCAAAGATAAATTGTTGCGGCCACGATGGCAGCTCCAATGACCGCGGAAGAAATCGCGATCAAGTTTCCGCCGAGATGGTGCGGCGCGTTGGCTCCAAGCGTGATTGCGGCGGAGATAGAGCCCGGGCCGACAGTGAGCGGCAGAGTCAGCGGATAAAAAGCACGGCGCAGAATGTCGGCGGGATTCATATTTTTCTGAATTTGGCCGCGCTCGTCGGGATCTTTTTGTTGGAGCATGGCCCAGCCGTTGGAGATGACAATGAGTCCGCCGCCCACTTGCACCACAGGGATCGAGATGCCGAAGAAGGCGAGGATGTGCGTACCCACGAGATAGGAGGCAACGATAAGGACGAAGCTGTTGAGGGTGATGCGCCAGGCGAGGAGGCGGCGGGCCTGGGCGGTGTAGTCGCCGGTAAGGGCGAGGAAGACGGGGCTGCCGCCGATCGGATTGACGATAGGGAAGAGGGCGCTGACGATGAGAAGGATACTTTTTGCGACTTCGAGCAAGCGGATCTCCGGGAAAAAGAGTATAGCCGAGGGGTACCCCCCACCCCGGTTTTTCATAAGTGTCATTTAGGGCCTGCGGCCCGCGAAACCTCATGAAAATGAGTCAGAGGTAAGATCGCAACGGCCCGGAGCGGCGAGGTCGATGCCACAGTGGAAAAGTTGAGACCGTGTAAGTGTCTGATCCGGAGCGTGCGTGATTGAGCGAATAATTGGGCGTCGTTGTCTTCCCCTGGGGGAGCGGCGATAGCCCGCGACCCTGGTTAAGGTAATCGCAGCACGCTCTCCGCTCCCGGCCAGGAGGAACTATGTCCTATAGGATAGCGGGAATTGATGTCCATAAAAAGATGCTGGCTGTAGTTGTGTCTGACGTGGAAATTGAAAGCGAGTACCAGTTTGAGCGGCGGATGTTTGGCAGCAGCCCCGAACAACTGCGATCGCTGGCGGCATGGCTGCTCGAGCAAGAGGCCGAGGAAGTAGTCATGGAATCGACGGCCCAATATTGGAAACCAGTGTGGGGAGCGCTGGAAAGGTATTGGAAGCCGTTACGCGAGAAGCGAGAAGGCGCAAGGCGGAGGTCCGGAACGTTGCATCTGGCTCAAGCGCAATCGAACCGCGGACCTCGGGGGCGCAAGAAGGATTTTCCTGATGCCGAACGCCTGGTGAAACGGCTGGTGGCCCGGGAACTGACTCTGAGCTTTGTGCCCGATGCCGAGCAGCGTCTGTGGCGGACGGTGACGCGGAGAAAGTACCAGTTGACGCGCAACCGAGTGCGGCTGCAGAACCAACTGGAGTCTTTTCTGGAAGAGGCCCACATTAAGTTGTCCAGCTTGGTCTCGGATCTGCTGGGCCTTAGTGCCCGTCGTATGCTGAAGGCGCTCGCTGACGGTGAAACCAACCCAGCGGCCCTGGCCGCTTTGGCCGATCAGCGCTTGCGCGCCACACCGGCACAGTTGTGCGACGCGCTCGGCGCGTGCGCCGAGCTCAGCCCTGTCTACCGGCGGCTGCTGAAGATGGCGTTGGAGGAATTGCGATTGATCGACGAGCAGATCGGCGAACTGGACAAGGAGATGGCCAGTCTACTCAGCCAGCACCAGGATGCAGTCGAGCGGCTGGCGGAGGTGCCCGGTCTGGGAGTGGACTCAGCGCAGCAGATCATTGCCGAAGTCGGCCCTACCTCAGCGACCTTTCCCTCCGAGAAGTGCCTCTCCTCGTGGGTCGGTGCTTGCCCGGGTGACGACGAGAGCGCAGGCGTAAACTACAGCCACCGCTCTCCGAAGGGCAACCGTCACATGCGGCGCTTACTCAATCAGGCTGCTAACGCCGCAGCCAGAACCAAAGGAAGCATCTT
>Ga0137403_10003633_pt1 | contig 18461 bp, 16 predicted proteins | sample CZOMad2_1_16fung_FD_122057 | JGI IMG/M metagenome (GOLD analysis project Ga0137403, IMG submission 122057) | Vadose zone soil fungal communities from Angelo Coast Range Reserve, California, USA - CZOMad2_1_16fungal (Hybrid Assembly) | ecosystem: Environmental > Terrestrial > Soil > Vadose zone...
GTTCGTGGGCGTGCTGTCCGCGCTGATGGCGCAGGCGCTGGAGCGCACGCGCGAAGTGGCCTTCCAGCGCGCGCTCGGGCTCACCCCGGGCCAGGTCTGGGGCGTGATCACCGCGCAGACGGGGCTCATGGGGCTGGTGGCGGGGCTGCTCGCGCTGCCCCTGGGCGTGCTCCTGGCCGCCGTCCTCGTCTTCGTGATCAATCGCCGGTCCTTCGGCTGGACCATGCCGCTCGACGTGCGGCCCGACGTGCTCCTGCAGGGTCTGCTGCTCGCGGTGGTGGCCGCGCTCCTCGCCGGCCTCTATCCCGCGCTGCGCATGGCGGGGGCCTCGCCCGCGGCGGCGCTGCGCGATGAGTGAGCACGGCCGGCCGGGGGGCTTCCGGCGCGCCGCGCGGCGCGTGGCGGTGGGGGCGGGCCTGGTGGCGGGCGCGGTGGTGCTGGTCCTGGCGGTGCTGCTCACGCTGACGGAAGGGCCGTTCGGCTCGGCGCGCGGGCCCGTGGTCGCCACGCTCTCCGTGGCGGAGGCGCTGTCCGGGGACCGGCTCGAGGGCTTCGCCCGCGCGGAGGCGCCGCGGGCCTTCGTCTTTCCGCGCGACCACGGTCCGCATCCGGACTTCCGGGCCGAGTGGTGGTACTGGACCGGCAATCTCCGGACCGCCGGCGGGCGGCACCTGGGCTTTCAGCTCACGTTCTTCCGCCGCGCGCTGACGCCGGACACGCCCGCCCGCGATTCTGACTGGGGCGCCAGCCAGGCCTATCTCGCCCACCTCGCGGTGACGGACTCGCGCGGCGGGCGCTTCCGCTTCGCGACACGGATCAGCCGCGGCGCGCTCGGCTTGGCGGGGGCCCAGGCCGAGCCCTTCCGGGTCTTCGTGGAGGATTGGCGCGCGGAAGCGGACGCGCGCGCGGAGCGGGCGACGAACGGATTCGCGATCCATCTGCGCGGGGAGGACGAGGACGTCGCGCTGGATCTCCACCTGGAGAGCGCCAAGCCGCCGGTGCTGCAGGGCGAGCGCGGGCTCTCACGCAAGGGGCCGGAGCCCGGCAATGCCTCCTACTACTACTCGCTCACGCGCATGCCCGCGCGCGGCACCATCCGGCTCGGCAGCGAGCGACTCGAGGTGGAGGGGCTCGCGTGGATGGACCGCGAGTGGAGCACGGCCGCGGTGGGCAGGGACCTGGCGGGCTGGGACTGGTTCGCCCTCCAGCTCGAGGACGGGCGCGAGCTGATGTACTACCGCCTCCGCCGGCGGGACGGCACCGCCGATCCCTTCAGCGCCGGCGTGGTGGTGGACGCGCGCGGCGGCACGCGGGTGCTCGAGCGCGACGGCGTGCGCCTCGAGGCCACCGGCGCCTGGCGCAGCCGCCGGAGCGGGGTCGAATATCCCGCCGGCTGGCGGCTCACCGACACCGCGGGCGGCCTCGAGCTGACGGTCACGCCGCGGCTGGCCGACCAGGAGCTGGACGTGAGCCCGCGCTACTGGGAAGGCGCGGTGGAGGTGCGCGGCACCGACGGCGGACGGCCCGTCGCCGGTCACGGTTACGTGGAGCTCGTCGGCTACGGGGAGGCGGGCCGCCTGCCCGAGACGAAGAGGTGAAGGCGGCCCCCCGAGCACTCGTGCGAGCGCGCGTAGTATAGTCGGCCTCTCGCGAGAAAGGGGAGCCATGGCGCATCCTGGATTCGATCTCACCGGCAAGGTGGCGCTGGTGACCGGCGGCAACAGCGGCATCGGCCTCGGCATGGCGGAGGGACTGGCGCGGGCCGGGGCGTCCGTCTGCATCTGGGGCACCAACGAGGACAAGAACGCGGCCGCGCTGAAGCAGCTCCTCTCCCACGGGGGCAAGGCGATGGCGCTGCGCTGCGACGTGGCCGACGAGGCCGCGGTGGAGCGCGCCTTCGCGGACACCGTGAGCGCGCTCGGCCGCGTGGACTCCTGCTTCGCCAATGCCGGCGTGAGCGGGCGCGGGGGCGCGGCCGGCTTCGCCAAGATGGCCACCGCGGAGTGGCGCCGCGTGATGAGCGTGAACCTCGACGGGGCCTTCTTCACCTTGCGTACCGCCTCGCGCCACATGATCGAGCGCGGGGGCGGCGGGTCGCTCGCCGTCACCTCGTCGCTGTCGGCGATGATGGGCGCCCCGCGCAGCCAGCACTACGCCGCCACCAAGGGCGCGGTGATCTCGCTGATGCGAGCGCTGGCGGTGGAGCTGGCGCGGCACCAGGTCCGCGTGAACGCCATCGTGCCGGGCTGGATCGACACGCCGATGACGGAAGTGGCCCTGCACGGCGAGGCCTTCACCCAGAAGGTGCTGCCGCGGGTGCCACTCCGCCGCTGGGGCGTGGGCGCGGACTTCGGCGGCATCGCGGTGTACCTGGCCAGCGACCTCTCCGCCTATCACACCGGCGACACCCTGGTCATCGATGGCGGGTACGTCCTCTACTAGGCCGATGGGCGACTGAGCCGATGGGTTATGTCGAGCGGCACCTCCTGCCCGGCGAGCGCGTGCTCTACAAGACGCGCCTGCACTGGGTGCTGTTCGCGCGGCCCGCCCTGGTCGTCCTGATCGGCGCCGGCCTCGCCATCGCGGTAGGTCAGATGAGCGGCGGAAAAGAGACGCAGGCGGAGGCCGCGCGCTGGGCCGGCTGGGTCGGGATCGGCATCATGGCCCTCGGCCTCCTCTGGGGCTTCGTCCACTGGGTTGAGCTCCGGACGAGCGAGTTCGCGGTGACCACCACGCGCGTCATCTTCAAGGTGGGGCTGGTGGCGCGCTATACCACCGAGCTGCTCCTGACCAAGGTCGAGTCCATCGCGGTCCAGCAGACCCTGACCGGCCGCCTCCTCGGCTATGGCGACCTCACCGTGATCGGCACCGGCGGTACCCGCGAGGTGTTCCGGCGGGTGCGCGATCCCATCAGCTTTCGGAACTACGTGCAGCAGGCGTCCACTACCCACGGGGCCCAAGCGGGCCCAGAACGGAGACCGTGATGCTCGGCGTCGTCGCGACGATCAAGGTGAAGCCCGGGATGGAGAAGGAGTTCGAGGCGGTGGCCAAGGAGCTGGTGGCCAAGGTCAATGCCGGCGAGCCCGGCTGCAAGCTCTACGCGCTCCACAAGAACGAGGCCGCGGGTACCTACGTCTTCATGGAGCGCTACCTGGATCAGGCGGCGGTGGAGGCCCACCGGGCCACCGACTACTTCAAGGCGCTGGGCCGCAAGATGGGCGAGTACATGGACGGGCGCGCGGACGTCGCCCGCCTGACGGAGATCTAGCTTCTGTCCGGGCAGTCATGTTCAGCGAAGCGGCGACGAATCGTCTGACCTGGACCACGGTGTGGCCGATGCGCTCCGCGACGCGACCCCCGACAGGCCGTGGGTCATCAGCAGCACCGCGCAGGTCCGGCGGCTAAGCCCGGCGTGCGCTGCCGCCCGCTGCCGCCGCTTTCCCGGAGCATGCCACGGTCAATAGTGACTCCGCTTCGGTGACGAAACACTGGGGCCGCTACCGAGACTGTTCAGGGCGACCACCCTGACCGAGCGGTCGCCCGTTCCCATGCGTACCTCTTCAACCGCTTCGACCAGCGCCTCACCGCCCACACGATCGTGCGTGGCGTGGGTCAATAGGATATCTCGTCGAACCTTCTTTGTATGCTGCTCGACATGAGAGGCGACGTTGACCACGTCACCGATGACGGTATAGTCCACGTGATCCTGGTTGCCCATATTGCCGATGACAACGTCGCCGGTATGAACGCCGATGCCTATTCTCAATGGACCCAGGCCTTGTGCAGCCGATTCGGCATTCACGGCATCAAGCGCGAGCCGCATGTCACACGCCGCCCGCAGGGCCGCCAACGCATGATTGTCAAGCGCCTGCGGAGCACCGAAGACGGCAAGAAGCCCATCACCAATTGTCTTGTTCAGCATTCCACCGTGACGAAAGATTGCCGCGGCCATCGCCGCAAAGTAGCGGTTGAGAAGCTTGACCAGGTCTTCAGGCGCCATCCGATTGGACATTTCGGTGAAGCCTCTGATATCCGCGAACATCACACTCACGTCTCGGGTTTCCCCGCCCAGGTGCAAGCCCTCCTCGAGTATGGCCGCGCTGACGTGCGGTGCTACGTAGCTCGATAGGGCATTCTTCAGACGCTCCCTTTGGACAATCTGCTCGCTGAGCGACACTACGGCAGGTGCGCACATGGCCATGATTCCGACGAGCGAGGGACTCGGCAAGATTACATCCATGCCGAACGCCAATACACAATCGAAGATAGGGGTCACCATCATCGTAGAGAAACCGCAGATGAGCAGGCGCGTATGACGGAGTTCCGGTCGTGCCGTCGGCGGAAGCGTTCGACGGTAGCGCCAGAGTGCCACGAGCGCGTACGTCATGACGAGAGGCCAGGAAAGAAAAAAGAGAGCCGAAAGTGGACCGGGATCCGGCAGGAAGGGCGCTACATTCCGCCAACTTACGGTGGCGCGCACGCGCGTGGCGGGATGCAGGAACTGAGGCGAGGTCGTGAGCACGGTCAGGATTCCGGCAAGGATCCAAAGTGCCGCAAGCATCCGGCGCGCTGCGGGAGCGCGGTAGTTTATAAAGGCATAGACGAAGTGGATGGTCAGGGGAAGTGATGCCGCAGCGACCATGTATATTCCACGCTGCCACACGAGAGCCGGGAAGGGCGCGGCCGCGTTGTCAATCATCAGGGCGGCAAAGGCGAATAGCGCAGCGCACGCGAGTAGGTGAGCGAAGGCGAGATCCACACGCCTGCGGGTGATCTTCCAGTGGATTGCGTAGAAGGCAACGCCGAGGGGCGCCGCGAACGCAAGAGCTAGGATATCGAAAAGCGAATAAGGGTTGATCGTGATGAGATCGAAGGCCATGGTCACCTCGAACCCCCCGGCCGGCGAGGATGGATCGGCGAGTTCTTCTGGGATCGGACTCTATCACCGGGAGTGCCTACGCGACAGAGTGACGTGCAAGCTGCTGATCCGTCAGAGGGCTATCGCCGGCGGTCCGGCATGGCTGTTGAGGCCGCGCGGATTAGAGCGCTGAGCCGATCGCTGCTTGCGGCTACTCCGGCGGGCGGCGGTTGCGGAGGTCGGGCGTCGCCGTCTCGTAGGCGTGCGCGATGCGCAGCGCCTTGGCCTCGCCCCAGCGCGGCCCCACGATCTGCAGGGAGAGCGGCAGCCCGCTCGGCGCCCAGCCCGTGGGCACCGCCACGCCGGGCAGCCCCGTCACGTTGAGCGGGCCGCGCATGGGCACGCCCACCGCGCTGAAGGTGACTTCGTTCCCATTGATTCGCGAGGTGCCGGTGGCGATCAGCGGCGGCTCGCAGGGCGAGACGGGCAGGATGAGCGCGTCCACCTCGGCGAGGAGCGCGTCCATCGCGCGGCGCACGCGCTCACGCTCGCGACAGGCGCGCACGTAGTCGTCGAGGGTGGTGGCGGCGGCCTCCGCGAGGCGCTCGCGCACGTCGGCGCCATAGCCCTCGGGCGCGGCGGCGAGCCGCTCGCGGTGGAGCGCGAGGAACTCGGCCTGGGCGAGGGCCTTGCGCGCGAGCTGCAGCGCCTCGCGCCGCGGGAAGGCCACGGTCTCGATGCGCGCGCCGAGACCGGCCAGGGTCTTCACCGCCGCCTCCATCGCCGCGGCCACCACCGAGTCGAGCTCGCCGTAGTGGAGGTCGGGACAGAGGGCCAGCCGCAGCCCGCTCACGCCGGCCTCGATCCCCGCGGTGAAGTCGGGCACCGGCACGTCCTCGGTGGTGGGGTCCTGCGCGTCGAAGCCCGCCATGCCCTGGAGCAGCAGCCCCGCGTCGCGCGCGCTCCGCGCGATCGGCCCCGGATGGTCCAGGCTCACCGCGTTGGGATAGATGCCGCGCTGGCTCACGCGGCCATAGGTGGGCTTGAGCCCCACCACGCCGCAGCAGGCGGCGGGGCTGCGGATGGAGCCGCCGGTGTCGGTGCCGGTGGCGGCCGCGCACAGAAAAGCGGCGACGGCGGCGCCGGAGCCGCCGCTGGAGCCGCCCGGCGAGCGCGCGAGGTCCCACGGGTTCCGGGTCGGTCCGTACCAGGGATTGTTGGTGGTGGAGCCCGCGGCGAACTCATGCGTGTTGCACTTGCCCACCACGATCGCCCCCGCCGCCTTGAGCCGCCGGATGGACTCCGCGTCCTCGGCGGGGAAGTGGTCGCGGTAGAAGGACGACCCGTGCGTCGTCCGGATGCCCGCGGTGTCGAAGATGTCCTTCACGCCCACGGGTATGCCGTGCAGCGGCCCGCGCCAGCCGCCGCGGGCGATCTCCGCCTCCGCCGCCCGCGCCGCCGCGCGCGCCTCCGTGGCGGCCACCGTGACGAAGGCGCCGAGCCGCGGGTTCAGCCGCTCGATCCGCGCCAGCTGCGTGTCGACGACCTCGACGGGCGAGATCTCGCGGGATCGGATGAGCGGGCTCAGCTCGGCGATGGAGAGGAAGGCGAGCCGCTCGTCGCTCATCGCGACTTCCAGCCCGGCCCGGCTTCCTTCGGCGCGTCGGCGGGCGCGCCCTCGACGGGGAGTCCCGCCGCCTTCCAGGAATTGAAGCCGGTCTCCAGGTTGGCCACGTCGGGGAAGCCCATCTCGCGCAGCACGTCGGTGGCCAGCACCGAGCGGCCGCCGCCCGCGCAGTACAGCACGATGCGCTTCTCCGGGTCCACCTTGCCGCTGTAGTAAGGCGAGGTGGGGTCGAGCCAGAATTCCAGCATGCCCCGCGGCACGTGCAGCGAGCCCGGGATCCAGCCGAGCTTCTGGCGCTCGCGCACGTCGCGGATGTCGAGGAGCTGGACCTCGCCCCGCGCCAGCTCCGCCTTGAGCTGATCGACGGTGACGTTCTCGATGCGTTGCTTGGCCTCGGCCACGAGCTGGCCGATCGTTTTCCTGGGTGTGAACATGGTGAGCCCCTCCGGCTCCGGTATACCCTCGCCTCTCCGTCCGATCAAGGGGCGCGCGTGGCCGCCGTCTTGCGCACCACCGCCAGCTGCATCCGGTAGAGGAGCCCGCCGGGGTCCACCAGCCATGAGAGGCGGGGCTCGACGGGGCGCGTGAAGCGGAACGGGGCCAGCGTGATGACCGCGGTGACGAGCAGGAGATATCCCAGGAGGAAGCGGCCGGCGGGAAGCCGCCTCATCGGGGGCCATCGCCCTTCGCCGCGCGATAGGCCTCGAGCGCGGCGGCGAAGCGGGGCGAGCGCTCGCGCAGACGCTCCGCCGCGATCCGGCCCCCGCGGGTGAGATAAGCGTGCGCGAAGGGCAGGGGATCGAGGGGCAGGGCGTCGCGAAAGCGCTCGTACCAGATCCCGCTCTGCCGCGCTACCTCGAGGAGCCGGTCCGCCGCCGGCCGGCGCGCGGCCTCGAAGGCGGCAAGCGCCCGGGGAATCGACTCGCGCGGCGGGCCCCCGCCCGCGTCAGCCAGGGCGCGCGCCAGCGCGATGGCGTCCTCGAGCGCGGTGCGGGTGCCCGAGCCGATGGAGAAATGCACGGTGCGGAGCGCGTCTCCCAGCAGCGCCACGCGGTCTCCCTGCCAGCGGCGGCAGGTGACGTTGCGAAAGGAGAGCCAGGCGGAGCGGTTCGAGAGGAGCGGCTGCCCGCCGAGCTCGGGCGCGAAGACCTCCTCGCAGTAGCGCCGCGTCGCCGCCTCCGACATTCCGGCGAAACCCGCCCGCTCCCAGGTGTCGGCGTCGCATTCCACCACGAATGTGCTGGCGTCCGGCGCGTGGCGATAGTGGTGGGCGACGAAGGCGCCCGCTCCGGTTTCCCGGAAGGTCAGGGTGAGACAGTCGAAGGGCTGGGCGGTCCCGTACCAGATGTACCGGTTCGAGAGCGTCTCCACCCGGGGCTCGAAGCGCGCGCGATGGTGCTCGCGCACCACGCTGCCGGCGCCGTCGGCGCCCACCAGGAGATCCGCGTCCGCGAGCGCGGCGGGATCGGCGCAGCGCGTGCCCAGCTCGAGGATCACCCCGCGCCGGCGGCAATGCGCCTGGAGCACACCGAGGAGGGCCAGCCGCGCGATGCCGGAGAATCCGAGCCCGTCGATGCGCACCGTCTTCCCGCGGTGGACGATGGCCTGGTCGGCCCACGTCTCGAGCCGGGGCGCGAGATCGGCGTAGGACTCCGGATCCGCCTCGGCGAGGAACCCCAGGGCCCGGTCGGAGAAGACCACGCCCCAGCCATAGGTCGCGCCGGCGGGATTCTGCTCCACCACGCGCACCTCGTGCCCCGCGTCGTCGCGCTTCAGCAGGAGGGCCAGGTAGAGTCCCGCCGGCCCGCCGCCCACAATGGCAACCCTCACGCGCCCTCTTCTACACGATCCGGTCGCGCGGGGCCAATTTCCCGACGCGGTGTTACCATCACCGCGCGGTACGCTGGCAATGTTCACCGGCATGAACGCACAAAGGAACGGCGATGACTGACGTGGAGATGATCGAGCTCGCGCAGGCGCTGGTGCGGATTCCCAGTGTCAGCGGCGAGGAGCGCGCGGTCGCCGAGTGCCTGGCCGACCGGATCAAGCCTGTCTTCGACGAGGTGCGCGTGGACCGCCACGGCAACGTGATCGCGGAGCTGGCGGGGGATCGGCCCGGCCCGACCATTCTGCTCAACGGTCACCTGGACGTCGTGGACGCCGGGGAGATGGACGATCCGTGGAGCGGTAAGCTGGTCGATGGTACACCTTGGGGGTCGCCCGGCACCGTGCTCTGGGGCCGCGGGTCGTCCGACATGAAGGGGCCGGTGGCGGCGCTGGTCGCCGCCGCGGCCATGGCGCGGACGCAGGGATTCGCCGGCGGCCTGGTGCTCACCGCGGTGGTCGAAGAGGAGCCGGGTCTCGGGGTGGGAACGCGGCAGGCCACGCCCGCGCTTTCAAACCGGCCCGACGTCGCCGTGCTCGCGGAGCCCACGAACTTCGAGATATGTCTCGGCCATCGCGGCAAGGTGGAATTCGAGCTGGAGACGCGGGGCCGCACCGCCCACAGCAGCATCCCGCACACGGGGACCAGCGCGCTCCTCCTCATGAACGCGTTTCTCAATGCCTGGCCCGAGCTCCCGATGCCGGAGCACCCGCTGGCCGGTCGGTGCACGTCGGCCATCACCAATATCACCGCCTCGCCGGGACGGCTCGCGGTGATTCCCGACCGATGCCGGCTCCACTTCGACGTGCGGTTCCTGCCGGGCGAATCCCACGAGCGCCCCGAGGCGGACGTGCGGCGGCTTCTCGAGCGGTTGGCGGCCAAGGTCCCCGACTTCCAGTACGAGCTGCGCCGGCGTCTCGTGATGCCGTCCTACCTGATGCCGCCCGACCACGCGGCGGTCGAGGCCCTCGCCGAGGTGGTCGAGGCGGTAATCGGTAGGACCCCGCAGCGGCGGTGCTATACGGCGGGGACGGACGGCACCTATCTCTGGAACCAGTTCGGGATCCCGGTGCTGGGGTGCGGGCCCGGCCGGATCGAGCTGGCCCACAGTCCCATCGAGCACATCGGGGTCGGGGAGCTCGTGAAGGCCCGGGACATCTACGCGCGCCTCATCCAGGAGCTCGGCCGGCGCGCGGACATCGTTCGGAAGTGAACCCAGCGGCGCGAGCCGAAAACCTCCAGGAGAGCGACGATGAAAGAGCATGAGCGGACGGGGCGATCGGGCAAGGTGAGCCGGCGGCGGTTCCTCCAGGGCGCGATGGGCGTGGGGGCGGGGGTCACGCTCGGACCGTACGTGAGTCCGGCGGTGCGCCGAGTGGCGGCCGCCGCGCCCGCCGACACCCTGCGCTACGCCTTCGCGTCGGAGCCGCCCTCGCTGGATCCACATGCCACCGGCTCCATCTGGTCGTTCCGGTCCCTGCTCGCCATGTGCGACACGCTCACCTGGCAGGACGGCAAGGGCAATGTGGGCCCGGGGCTAGCCACGCAGTGGGCGATCTCGCGCGACGGCCGGGTGTGGACGTTCAAGCTCCGTCCCGGGGTCGTCTTCCACGACGGCACCCCCTTCGATGCCGCGGCGGTGAAGTTCAACCTCGACCGCATCGTCGAGCTGAAGAACGCGGCCCTCGGCCAGATCGCGGAGTACGAGTCGGCGGAGGTGGTGGACCCCACCACCGTGCGCGTGAAAACCAAGAACCCCTACGCCCCGTTCCTGGCCGGTCTCGCCCACGGGTTCACCGGCATGGTGTCGCCCGCCGCGGTCCGGAAGCTCGGCGCCCAGTTCGCGGTGGGCCCGGTGGGCAGCGGGCCCTACGTGTTCAAGGAGTGGGTCCGCCAGGATCGGCTCGCCCTCGTCCGGAACGGCGCCTATGCCTGGTCGCCGCCCGGCCTGCCGCCCAGCGGCAAGGCCCCGGTGCCGAACATCCTCATCCGATTCATCTCCGAAGAGGCCACGCGGGTGAGCGCGCTGGAGCGCGATGAAGCGGACGTGATCGAGAACGTCCCCGCCCAGGAGGTCGCCCGGCTGCAGAAGTCTGGCAAGTACCGGATCTCGCGCGTGCTCCAGACCGGCGCGCCCTGGCATATCAACCTGAACGTGAAGAAGGCGCCCACGGACGACCTGCGCATCCGCCAGGCCATCATCCACGCGGTGGATCAGCAGGCCATCGTGGACACGCTGTTCTTCGGCATCGGCAAGCCGGCGTATGGCCCGCTCACCCGCGCCACCTTCGGCTACGATCCGGCGGTGGAGACGATGTACAAGCACGACCCCGCCCGAGCCAAGCGGCTGCTCGAGGAGGCGGGCTGGAAGATGGGCGCGGACGGCACCCGCGAGAAGGACGGCAAGAAGCTGCGGGTGATCTTCCAGGTCATCGCGGCGGGCGGCTACGACTCCACCGCGACCATGGTGCAGACACAGCTGCAGGCGGTGGGCATCCAGGTGGATCTGCGCCTGCTCGAGCGCGCCCGGATGTTCTCCGACGCCAACAAGGGCGAGCACAACCTGGGCCTCAAGTTCTGGCTGACCGCGGACCCCGAGTTCCTCCGCCTGCATTTCCGCTCCACCAATATCGGCAACTGGAACTGGTCCATGTACAACGAGCCGAGCATGGACGCGCTGCTCGACGAGGGCGCCTCCACGCTGGATCTCACCAAGCGCGCGAAGATCTACAGCGACATCCAGCGCCGCATCATGCGCGAGGCGCTGCTCGTCCCGCTGTTCGACGCCGAGTACGTGAATGCGCAGGCGCCGCGGGTGCAGGGTGTCGAGTACGACCGGCGAACGGCGATCTGGTTCCACAATGCGAGCGTGGGCGCCTGAGGACCCCCGGCGGGGAGGCGCGGTGACCCCGTAAGGCGGGCCGTGTTCGCGTACCTGGTACGGCGGTGCATCCTGTCGCTGCTGGTGCTGCTTGGGGCCGCGGTGGCGACGTTTCTGATCCTGCACCTGGCCCCCGGCGACCCCGCGGTGCTCATGATGGGCGACGTCGGCGCGTCGCCCGAGCAGCTCCGGGCGCTGCGCGAGCAGCTCGGGCTCAACGATTCGCTGCTCACCCAGCTCGGGCGCTTCCTCTGGCGCTCCGCGCGGCTCGATTTCGGGTACTCGTTCTATAGCCGACAGCCGGTGGCCACCGAGCTGGCCCGCCAGCTGCCCGCCACCGCCGAGCTCGCACTGGCGGCCTTCGGCCTCGCGGTGATTATGGGCGTGCCGCTGGGCGTGGTCGCCGCCATCTGGCGTGGCCGCTGGCTGGACAGCCTCGCCACCGGCGGCGCGGTGGTGGGCATCTCCATGCCGTCGTTCTGGCTGGGACTGCTCCTGATCTTCGTGTTCGCCGTGCACCTCGGGTGGTTCCCGGTCACCGGGCAGGGCGGGCTCGACCGCCTCGTGCTGCCCGCCCTCGCCCTCGCGGTCGGTCCGGGCGCGCTGATCGCGCGCCTCGTGCGCTCGAGCGTACTCGACGTGCTTCGAAAGGAATACGTGCGGGTGGCCCACGCCAAGGGTCTGCCGCCCTCGAGCGTGCTGATCCGGCACGTCCTGCGCAACTCGTTGATCCCCGTGGTCACCATCGCCGGACTGCAGCTCGGCGCCATGCTGAGCGGCGCGGTGGTCATCGAGACGGTCTTCGCGCGCCAGGGGGTGGGGCGCCTCGCGGTGACGGCCATCCTCGCCAAGGACTTCCCGCTCGTCCAGGGCGTGGTCTTCTTCGCCGCCGTCGTCTACGTCTCCATCAACACGCTGGTGGATGTGCTCTATGCCCTCCTCAACCCCGCCATCCGACTTCGCTAGCCCCGGCGCGGAGCGCCGGCGTCTGCTACCGCGGCTGGCGCGCAGCCGATCCGCGTGCATCGGCGTGGTGTTCCTCGGGCTGGTGTCCCTGATGGCGCTCCTGGCTCCCTGGATCGCGACTCATGATCCCCTCGCGATGTCGCCCCGGCAGGTGCTCCGCCCGCCCTCAGTCGCGAACCCCTTCGGCACCGACCAGTTCGGCCGCGATGTCTGGAGCCGGGTGGTCTTCGGCGGCCGTATCTCCCTCTGGCTGGGTTTCATCTCCGTGGGCATTGGCGTCACGCTGGGCGGCCTGCTCGGCCTGGTGGCGGGACTCTATCCAGGGCGCATCGCGGGCCCCATCGAGTGGGGCACCGAAGTGCTGCTGGCCTTCCCCGGCATCCTGCTCACGCTCGCGGTGAGCGCGATCCTCGGGCCCGGCCTGGTGCAGGCCATGGTGGCGGTGGGCATGTCGGCGGTGCCGTTCTATGTGCGCCTCGTGCGGGCGACCACGCTGGCCGTCACCGCCGAGCCGTATATCGAGGCCGCGCGGGCCCTGGGAGGCCGAGACCTCCGCATCGCGCTGCGGCACGTCCTGCCGAACATCGCCGGCCCGCTGATGGTGTTCATCTCCATCGGTCTCGGCACCGCCGTGCTCACCGGCTCGGCCCTGACCTTCCTCGGTCTGGGCGCGCAGCCCCCCACGCCGGAATGGGGCGGCATCCTCTCGGAGGGCCGCAACTACATGCGACAGGCCTGGTGGATCACGCTCTTTCCTGGCGTCGCCATCATGCTCACCGTGCTGGGCTTCAATATGCTGGGTGACGGCCTCCGCGACACGCTCGACGCGACGCTGCGGGGCTAGCGCGGTCCGCGGAAAGGCTTGACCTCCGGCACGCGCCGCCCTAGGGTCACGCCATGAGCCCACCCGCCACGCCCCGCGCCCGTCTCGCCGCCGTTCTGATCGCCACGCTGCTTTGCGCCGGCCTCGCGCGGCCCGCCGCCGCACCCGCCGCGGTAGGCGAGCTACGCTGGGCGCTGCACGTCACCCTCGCCGCCAAGTGGCTGGACCCCGCGGAGACCGAGGCCTTCAATACGCCCTACATGGTGCTCTACGCCGTGCACGACGCTCTCGTGAAGCCGATGCCGGCCGGGCTCATGGTGCCGAGCCTGGCCGAGTCGTGGTCGGAGTCGAAAGACCATCTCGTCTACACGTTCAACCTCCGGAAGAACGCGCGCTTTCACAATGGCGAACCCGTGACCGCGGAGGACGTGAAGTTCTCCTTCGAGCGCTACCGCGGCGCCTCCGCCACCCTCCTCAAGGGCAAGGTGAAGGAAGTTCAGGCGGTCTCGTCCACCCAGGCGCGCATCGTGCTCAAGGAGCCCTGGCCCGACTTCATGACCTTCTACGGCACCACCGCCACCGGGGCGGGCTGGATCGTGCCGAAGAAATACGTGGAGAAGGTGGGCGACGACGGCTTCCTCAAGGCGCCGGTCGGCGCGGGGCCCTACAAGGTCGTCTCGTTGAAGCCCGGCGTGGAGCTGGTGCTGGAGGCCTTCGACGGCTACTGGCGCAAGGCGCCCGCGGTGAAGCGCCTCGTGATGCGCTCGATCACCGACGAGGCCACGCGCGCGGCCGCGCTGCGCGGGGGCGAGGTGGACATCGCCTATCTCCTCACCGGCCCCACCGCGGAGTCCGTCCAGAAGACGCCCGGCTACAAGCTGGTGGCGCCCCTCCTCTCCGGCGCCTTCTGGCTCGAGCTGCCGGATCAGTGGGATCCGAAGTCGCCGTGGGCGGACCGTCGCGTGCGCCTGGCCGCCAGCCATGCCATCGACCGCGGCGCGGTGAACACGGCGGAGACCCTCGGCTTCTCGCGGCTCACCGGCAATATCGTCCCGCGCATCTTCCAGTTCGCGGTGCCCTACGACCCGCCCCCCTACGATCCCGAGCGCGCGCGGAAGCTCCTCGCCGAGGCCGGCTATCCCAATGGCTTCGACGGCGGCGAGTTCTTCCCGTTCCCGCCCTATACCTCCATGGGCGAGGCCATCCAGGGCTATATGCAGACGGTGGGGATTCGCACCCGGACCCGCGTCATGGAGCGGGCCGCCTACTTCGCGGCCTGGCGGGAGAAGAAGCTGAAGGGCGTGATCCTCGTCATCACCGCCGCCTTCGGCAATACCGCCACGCGGCTGGAGCCCTATGTCACCCGGGACGGCATCTACGCCTACGGGAGCCTCCCCGAGGTGGACGACCTCTTCGCGCAGCAGAGCCGCGAGATCGACGCCAAGAAGCGGGAGGCGCAGCTGCACCGGATCCAGAAGGCGCTGCATGATCAAGCGGTGAACGTGCCGATCTACGAGCTGGCCTTCATCTGGGGGGTGGGGCCGCGCGTGGAGGAGAGCGGGGCCAGCCTCATCCCCGGCTATGCGTACTCGGCGCCGATGGAGGACCTGAGGCTCAAGAAGTAGGCGCGTGCCCCACTACTCCCTCGGCATCGACATCGGCGGCACCTTCACCGACCTCGTGGTCTACGACCACGACACCGGCCGGCAGTGGAGCCGGAAGGTGCTCACCACCCACGACGATCCCGCGCGCGCGGTGGCGGCGGGAACCAGCGCGCTGCTCGCCGAGGGCCGCCTCGAGCCCTCGCGCTTCACCCGGGTGGTCCACGCCACCACGCTGTTCACCAACGCGCTCATCGAGCGGAAGGGCGCGCGCACCGGGCTCCTCACCACCGCCGGCTTCGCCGACACCCTGGAGATCGGGAGAGAGCGGAAGTACGACCTCTACGATCTCGCCATCACCAAGCCGGAGCCCCTGGTGCCGCGCGATCTGCGCCTGGAGGTGACGGAGCGCGTGGGCGCGGACGGCCGCGTGCGGCTCCCTGTCGACCGCCGCGAAGTCGCGGCCTGCGCCCAGCGCCTCGCCGAGGCGGGGGTGGAGGCCATCGCCATCGTGTTCCTCCACGCCTATGCGAACCCGCGCCACGAGGCGGAAGCCGCGCGCATCGTGGCGCGGAGCCTGCCGCGGCTGGCCGTCACCACCTCGCACGAGGTGGCGCCCGAGGTGCGCGAGTTCGAGCGCGCGTCCACCACGGTGGCCAATGCCTATATCAAGCCGCTGGCCCAGCGCTATCTGGAGCTCATGGGCCGCCGCCTCTCGGAGGCCAGCATTCCCGCCCCTCTCCTCCTCATGCTCTCCAGCGGCGGGCTCACCCACGTGGCGGAGGCCGAGCGCGCGCCGGTGCGCATGCTGGAGTCGGGCCCCGCCGCCGGCGCCATCGCCGCCGCCTTCTTCGGCAAGGACGACGCGAACGGCAAGGTGCTGGCCTTCGACATGGGCGGCACCACCGCCAAGCTCTCGCTGGTGGACGGCGGCGAGCCGCTCACCGCCTACAGCTTCGAGGCCGCCCGGCAGCGGCGCTTCATCGAGGGCAGCGGGCTGCCCATCCGCATCTCCACCATCGAGCTGATCGAGATCGGCGCGGGGGGCGGCAGCATCGCCGCCGTGGACGAGATCGGGCTCCTCAAGGTGGGCCCGCGCAGCGCGGGCTCGCTGCCGGGGCCGGCTGCCTATGGGCTCGGCGGCACCGAGCCCACCGTGACCGACGCCGATCTCCTGCTGGGCTATCTCGATCCTCGGTACTTCGCGGGGGGCGCGATGCCGCTCGACGTGGACGCCGCGCGCGCCGCGGTGGAGCGGCTGGCCGCGCGGCTGGGCCTGCCGGCCACCGAGGTGGCGTGGGGCATTCACGACGTGGTGAACGAGAGCATGGCGTCCGCGGCGCGGGTCCACGTGGCGGAGCGCGGCCGCGACCCGCGCGCCTACGCGCTCCTCTGCACCGGCGGCGCCGGGCCCGTGCACGCGTGGTCGGTGGCGGCCAAGCTCGGCCTGGCTCGCGTCGTCTGCCCGCCGTCCGCCGGCGTGGCCTCCGCGCTGGGGCTGCTGGTGGCCCCGGCGCGCGTGGACCGCGTGGCCACGGTGGGGATCCGCCTCGACGAGGGGAACGTGGCCGCGCTGGAGGCTGCCTTCCGGCGGCTCGAGGACGAGGCGCGCGCGGTGATGGCGGACACCGGGCTCAAGCTCGAGTCGGCCACCATCCAGCGGCTGGCCGACGGCCGCTTCCTCGGCCAGGGGTTCGATCTGGTGGTGACCCTGCCGGAGGGCCCGTACGCGGACACCGCGGCGGGCCGCGCGCGGCTCACCGCCGCCTTCGAGGAGGCCTATCGCGAGAAGTTCGCGCTCACCCCGCCCGGGGTGCCGGTGGAGTTCCTCAATATCCGCGTGGCGGTGCGGGCTCCCGTGTCCGGCAGCGAGGTGGTGCTGCAGGGGCGCCCCGGCGGCGGCGCCGAGGGCGCGCTCAAGGGGAGCCGCCCCGCGTATTTCCGCGAGGCGCGCGGCTTCGTGCCCACCGCGGTTTACGACCGGCGCCGGCTCGGCGTGGGCGACGCCGTCACCGGGCCGGCGGTGGTGGAGGAGGAGGGCTCGACGCTCGTGATCGGGCCCGGCGCCACCGCGCGCGTGGCCCCCAGCGGCAATCTCGTGATGACGCTCGCGGAGGCGGCCCCATGACCACCCACTTCGACCCGATTACGCTGGAAGTTCTCTGGACGCGGATCATCTCGGTGGTGGACGAGGCGGCGAAGGCCATCGTGCGCACCTCCTTTTCCACTCTCTCCAACGAGGCCAACGACTTCGCCTGCGTGCTGACCGACGCGCGGGGCAATGCCCTGGCGCAGAACTCGGGGAGCATCCCGTCCTTCATCGGGACCCTGCCCGCCACCGTGCGCCATTTCCTGCGCGAGATCGGCCCGGAGCGGATGCGGCCGGGCGACGTGCTCATCACCAACGATCCGTGGCAGGGCACCGGGCACATGAGCGACGTCTCGCTGGTGAAGCCGATCTTCCACCGCGTCGGCGAGGCCGACCGGCTGGTGGCGTTTTCCTCCACCACCTCGCACATGCCGGACATCGGCGGGCGCGTGCGGGCCATCGAGGCCCGCGAGCTATTCGAGGAGGGGCTGCACATCCCGCTCACCTGGCTGATCCGCGGGGGCGCGCCCGACGAGACTCTCCTCCGCCTCATCCGCGCCAATGTGCGGACCCCCGACCAGACGGTGGGCGACATCTGGGCGCAGGTGAGCGCGAACCAGCTCATGGACGCGCGGGTGCGCAAGCTCGTGGACGACTACCAGCTGGACGGGCTCGACGCCCTCGGGGACGAGCTGTTCGGCCGGTCGGAGGCGGCGATGCGGGCCGCGATCAGCAAAGTCCCCGACGGCACCTATCGCTACGCGCTGGACTCCGACGGCTTCGAGAAGCCGTACCACTTCGCCCTCGCGCTCACCGTGAAGGGCGACGAGATCCTCGCCGACTTCACCGGCACCTCGCCCGCCCAGCCGCGCGCCATCAACTGCGTGCTGGCCTACACCTACGCCATGACCGCGTACGCGGTGCGCTGCGCGCTGCTGCCCGGGCTGCCCAACAACGAGGGCATGTACCGGCCAGTGAAGGTGGTGGCGCCGGAGGGCTGCCTGCTCAATCCCCAATTCCCCGCCGCGGTGGTAAGCCGGGCGCAGACCGGACACTACGTGCCGGTCCTCGTCCTGGGGGCGCTCCATCGCGTGATACCGGACTGCGTGATGGCCGGCGCCGGCTCGCCGCTCTGGGCGGTGGCTCAGTCGGGGACGCGCGACGACGGCCGCCCCTACACCACCGTGCTCTTCTACAACGGCGGCATGGGGGCGACCTCCGCCAAGGACGGCGAGGGCGCGCTCTCCTGGCCCAGCAATATCTCGAGTACGCCGGTGGAGGTGGCGGAGCGCAACGCGCCGCTGTTCTTCCACCACAAGCGCCTGCGGCCGGGCTCCGGCGGCGCCGGGCGCTTCCGCGGCGGCCTCGGCCAGGACATCCTCTTCGAGTCGGAGTCGCGCCGGCCGGTGGTGCTGAGCTTCATGGCGGAGCGGACGCGCTTCCCCGCGCCGGGGCTGGCGGGCGGACGGCCCGGCGGCCTCGGTGACGTGCGAATCAATGGGAAGAAGGTGAATCACCGCCGCCAGTGGGTACTCGAGCGGGGCGACCGCGTCCAGGTATCGACTCCGGGGGGCGGCGGCTACGGCCCGCCGGGCGGGCGCGACGCCGCCCGGCGCCGCCGCGACCGCGCCCTCGGCTATGTCGGGCGCGGCCGCAAGCGGGTGACCTAGCCTACTGCTTTGGCGGATCCGCTGGGGGGGGCGGAGGCGGCGCCGTGGGGCTCGGGATCCA
>Ga0137403_10003636_pt1 | contig 18452 bp, 7 predicted proteins | sample CZOMad2_1_16fung_FD_122057 | JGI IMG/M metagenome (GOLD analysis project Ga0137403, IMG submission 122057) | Vadose zone soil fungal communities from Angelo Coast Range Reserve, California, USA - CZOMad2_1_16fungal (Hybrid Assembly) | ecosystem: Environmental > Terrestrial > Soil > Vadose zone...
TAGGTATCCCTATCTAATATTTTAACAACGCCGACATTGCCGTGCCGCGCCCGGCCTTTGTGCCTCTCCCTGGAGCCTTTCCTAGCTGGCGAACAGCCGCCGATGAGGCGTTGGATGTGGCCGTTGGGCCGAACCACGGGCAGACCGTCCACCTCCACTTCGCTGTCCGTGTTGCTAGTTTTATCGCCACTTCCCTGCATCCTGTTATCCACCTTCTGAACGCGACAGCCCGGGTTGGCCAAACGTGGATTCTAATCTAGGGGAGTGCTACGGGAGCCTCGCCAATGTTTAATCGCCTTCCCGGAGCCATGCTTGCTTTGGGGCATACGCACCAATGTTTAAAGGGCCTTAACTGCAGTTGCGTTCGCTCACAGCATACCTGTATCGCGCCAAGTCACAGTCTTGTTTAATCCGGCCGCGGCCGCGGCCGGTGGCCTAGCTTGCTTGTGAAGGATCGCCGCACGAAGCCGGCGAGCAGAAACTTACTTCTTGATGTTCTCGACAAGGGTGGGCGAAACGCTGCCCGCGAAGCCGGCGGTTCCGGCATACGACGCGGTCATTTGGTGCGCGCCCTGGGCGAGAGCCGAGGTCGTGTACGCCGCGTGCCCGGTAGCGTCCAAGGCGACCGTCGCCACGGTTTTGCCCTTATCGAGAATGGTGATCGTGCCCGATGGCGTGCCGGTTCCTGGAGCGTTAGCGGAAACGGCTGCGGTGAATGTCACGGCTTGTCCGACCCTTGCCGGATCAGCGGAGGACGTGAGCGTCGTGGTGGTGGGATCCGGGTTAACCGTCTGGCTCAGCGCCGTCGAAGAGCTTCCGTTAAAGTTGGTGTCGCCACCATATGTGGCTGTGATCGAATGCGAACCGACGGCCAAAATCGAGGTGGTGAGAATGGCCCGGCTGGTAGCATCGAGCGGCCCACTGCCCAGAACCGTGGCGCCGTCCTTAAACGTCACCGTGCCCGCGGGCGCGCCGCCACCTGGCGCATTGGCCGTGACTCTCGCAGTAAATGTCACTGGTTGGCTGAATACCGCGGTCGCGCTCGACGAGCTTAGCTGCGCCGTAGTCCCCGCCTTGTTCACCACCTGCGGAGAGCCGGAATCGTTGCCGCTGCTATTCGCCCATCCAGCGGTTCCCGTGAAATTCGCCGTGATCACATGAGTGCCCACGGCGAGCGTTGACGTGCCGAACGAAGCCCGGCCGGTCGCATCCACGGCCACGCCGGACGCCAGGACGTTAGCGCCCTCCTGAAAAGTTACGGCGCCCTTAGGGACGCCCGCCCCGGAGGTTACCACCGCGGTAAACGTGACAGCCTGACCAAATACGGAAGGATTCGGCGATGAGCTCACCGACGTTGCGGTGGCACCGCCATTTTGCACTACCTGCGTATCGCTTCCGCTGCTGGACGCGTAAAGGGTGTCGGAAGCATAGACAGCCGTAATTGTGTGGCTGCCGGTGCTCAACGAGGGCGTGCTAAACGACGCCGTTCCAGCCGTGCTTAGTGACACCTGAGCCAGAACTGCGGCACCTTCCTGGAGAGTCACCATGCCGGTGGGAATCGTCGACCCCGGCGGGACAGGCGCAACTGTGGCCGTAAACGTAACCGCCTGTCCGGGACTGGATGGGTTAGGCGCCGCCGTCAGCGATGTTGCCGAGGGGTAACCATGAACCTTCTGCACCAGCGTTGCGCTGCCTGGGCTGAAGTTGCCGTCTCCACTATAAACCGCCGTGATGAAGTGATTAGCCGCACTGAGGGCGGAAGTGCTGACGGCAGCATTGCCGGATCCGTCCAGGGGCACGGTTGCGAGCACGTTGGTCGTGCTCCCGGTGTTGGATCCGGAGACGAAGTAGACCGTATCCTGGAACGTCACGGAGCCTGTGGGAACAAAACCGGACCCTCCGGTATTCACCACTGTGGCAGTGAAAGTTAGAGTCTGTCCGGCCGCGGCCGTACGCACATCCGGAATGGACGAAGAGAGCGTCACGCGCTCGCCCGGCAGGTCCCCCAGCGCGAACAGGGTGCCCCCGTTGAGGGTGTAAAGGGTCCCGTCCGGACCAATCACCGACGGAACGTACGGCTCGCCAATTCCCGGACTCAGCGCCACAGCCTGTGACAGCGAATTGGTGGCCAGGTTCCAACGGTAGATGTGGCCGTCCTCGCTGGGAGTAAAGATACTGTTGGTGGCGGGGTTCACCGCCGCCGTATTGATGCACCACTCGCGTACAGCGTTCGGCAGCGAAGGATTCTCGGCGTCGGGCGTCGGACCGATCACTGTCAGAACCTCGCGCATCTCGACCAGGCCGTTTGCCGAAGAGTGGGGATCGATCTGTGTGACGTTGGGATCGAGCAGCGCGATCCGGTTGACTCCGTTTCCATCGCCGGCGTTGGCGTAGTTGTTGTACTTGGAGAAGATCAGGTAGGAAGAGGACCCGGTATAGAGCGGCGCCATGCTGGCCGGCACAATCGCCGGAGTGTAATCCCAGCCGAAACCGCCCAGAGTCTTCTCCACCGCCAGATCGGCGCTGAAGCGCAGCAGGAACCCGCGCGAGCCGTTGTCGGGGTTGCTGAAAATACCGAAATAAACGTCGCCATCGGGAGCCACCGTGGGAGACGCCGTGCTGACATCCAGGATGCCCGCATTGTTGGCATTTCCGTTGCGCGGGTCCTTCAGGAACACCTTGTATTTGGTGGCCAGAGTTACCGCGTCCAGGCCGAGCAGGTAACCGTAGTATTCGGTCGAACCGGATTTCACGACAGCGTAAAGCGTGGTTCCGTCGTTGCTTAGGGCGGGCGCCGAGTTGTGGGAATCGAACCGGATGGAGGCGTCAGCCGCCGCGTTCGCCGCCAGCACATAGCTGGCGTTGCCGTTCGGATCGATTCGGGCAAAGCCGCTCTGATTAGTATTCAGAGGAGCTGGGGCCGTTCCTTGCACCCGGAAACCGAAGAAGATGTTTCCGTTGCTGTCCGCGGTGATCGGCGTGTTGACGAACACTGTCGAACTAAAGCCCGAGACATTGGCCTGGTAGTTCGGCAGGCCGTAAAACGCCCGTCGAGTCGGGACGCCGTGGCTGCTCGAGTCGGGATTGTCGATGAAGTACACCGTTCCGCCCGCTCCCGGATAGTACAGCCGCAGGCCGGTCGCGATCGTGGCCAGGACCGGTTGATAGACCGGAATCCAGGTGTAGGACGGGAGAATGTAATCGGTGGTGAGAGAATATTTTGCGACGCCGTCGCTGCCATTGAAGACGTTAATCTGAAACCCGTTCGCGGCCGTCTTCACGGGGACGACCACGGTATTCGATACGCTGATTAGAGGGGCTCCGTAATGCGCATATGAGCCGGTGTTGTTCAGATCGATAGAAGTGGACCACAGAATCCGATTCAGGTTCCGGGCCGCCGGCTGGTAAATGGCAGTGTGCTGGGCGTTGCCGGCGAAGGTCAAAACACTCTGCGCGGCGGCAAAGTGCGTCAAGGCATGCAGGCAGAGGAGGGGCAGCGCCGTGCGCCGGGTCATGCGTATGATGGTGCGCGATGACTGTTCGAGCATGTCTGTTTCTCGTGCTGTAAGTTTCATACTATGGCACAATTCGGCGCTGGCGTGGCCTAAGAACGGATCTGTCGCAAACGCGTTGAGCATACGGTCTGGTAGGGTGGACGAGTGAAGAACAAGCGGCCGGCACCGTTTCGCGGGCGACACTTTTCAAGACGAGATCATCGTCCTGTGCCTTCGTTGGTATCTGCGCTATTCGCTCAGCTATCGGGACCGGCCGAGCGGGGACTCGAATCTGCTGTTGGTTCAGCATCCGCGCAATCGCACCTGCGGAATGCAAACCAGTCTGATTCGATGCGATGCCTCCGAAGGGTCTCCTTGAAATTCCGGAATGCCCCGGCGCCGTCTATGGCGCGCAAAAGATCTTCGCTAATCCTGTCGGACTCCACTGAGCGCGAGAAATCCTGCATGATCGCCCACTCGTGAACCTCAAACTTCGTGGGAAGCCTCTGGAAGTGGTCGGTAGAAACAATGCGCTTCGCAATCTCCCATTCCTGTTTCTGCCATGTAGGAAGATCCGGCTCCTCGTCGTCGCCGGACTCCTCTGCCTCACGCAGAAGAGCGTGGGAGACGGTTTCCACTTGGCCCGTGTCGCGATCCAAGAACGCGGAGGACTCGTCGAACTGCATCTCCAGAGCGTCGACGATGTCGTTTAGGCGAACAGTCGCGGGCATGGCTCAAATGGGCCACAAAAACAGCAAGCCAGCAGCGAGAAGTGTCAAACCGATCGTCTTCATACGGGTATCTCCTTGTTCGAACTTGGCTGCTTCGAACGCAGCATAACAGATTTCCCTGCTAAGCAACGTTCGATGACCGTTCATGACGGAACCATGTGTTCAATTGGCTAATCTGCGGGCTTCCGGTTGTTTCAAGGCTTGAAACAACCGAATCCTGGCCGAGGGTACTCGGTCCAGGCGGCATCTTCCCAAAACTCGATCTCTTGAACGAGGGCAGTGACGGCGCATCGGGAGGTCATAATGGGGTGAAGGTGGCCCAATGAGCAATCTTGCTCGAACGTTGTCTCTACTAACCGTCGAAGATTTCCCCATACGGGCGCTCTTTTCAATCGATGTTGATCTCGGGCGTGGCTGGTTAGCAGGCCGCCGGCCACTACCGCGAGGCTCTCGTGTCCAAGGCGACGCGTGGCCCAATTCAGGCGGGAAGAGTCCAAGCAAGCAGGTTCTAAAGAGTCGCCTCCTGAAACTAATGTTCGAGACGTGATGCGGTTTCTATCAGAGCACGGGCAGGGAAAGCGTTACGCTGTAAACAAGCTTGGCCCCGGGAACGCCCGGAAGTCCGTTGATCGGAGTTCTGGGAGAGGGACCGTCAGCCGAATTTGAATTGTTGTTTGTTGATTTTCAAGGCCTTGATGCGGGTCTCGAGGGTCGATGGTGGAATTCGAAGCTTAGCCGCTGCTCCGGACGGTCCGGAAACCCGGCCTCTAGTCTCAGCGAGCGCCGCCTCGATAATCTCCCGCTCGCTTCGCGGCTCAACATTCAAAGCCGGCGACGCCTCAACCCGAGCTGCCTGCGAAGAAGTCCTTTTGGAAAGCCACAACTCATCAACTGAAAAAACATCAGTGGAGCTCAGGATGATGGACCTTTCAATTACGTTCTGCAACTCACGGATGTTGCCAGGCCAGTCGTAGGACTGCAACAGATCCAAGGTCTTCTGGTCGATCGATCGGATATTTCTGCCCGCCCGGTTGGCGTAGCGCTGCACGAAATACTCGACCAGGATCAAAATGTCGTCTTTCCGTTCTCGCAAAGGCGGCATTTCGATGGGAAACACATTCAGCCGATAGAGGAGATCCTGGCGGAAAGTCCCATTCGCTACGGCGGCGTTCAAGTCGCGATTCGTGGCAGCGATAACGCGAACGTCGACTCGAACAGGCTGTCCTCCTCCCACTCGCTCGAATTCCCGTTCCTGTAGCACTCTCAATAACGCCGCCTGTGTGTCGGGTAGAAGTTCGCCAACTTCGTCCAGGAATATCGTTCCGCCGTCAGCCATTTCGAAGCGGCCAAGCCGACGCTGCGTGGCTCCCGTGAAGGCTCCCTTTTCATGGCCAAACAATTCCGAGGAAACCAGCGTGGGCGGAAGCGCGGCGCAATTCACACTAACGAAGTGACGACCAGATCTTTTGGATCGTTTGTGAACGGCACGGGCGATGAGTTCTTTGCCTGTGCCGGTTTCCCCGGTAATCAGAACGCTGGAATCTGTCGGGGCGACTTTGGCAATTCGGGAAAGAACGGACTTCAGAGACCTCGATGTGCCGACAATTTCCTCGAACATCGAAGCCTTGTCGATCTCCTCGCGAAGGGCAACGTTCTCCTGCTGAAGTTTCTGTTCGGCCCGCTTGCGGTCTTCAATATCCGTACACGCAAGGTACCAGCGCATGACCTGTCCGTTGTCGTCGCACATAGGGTTGCAACGAGCCAGAAACCAGCGATAACCTCCATCGCCTTTCCTTAGGCGCACCTCCAACTCGAAACCAGCTCCACTAGAGACCGAACCGTCAAATTGGCTGGTCGCCCGTTCCCAGTCATCAGGATAAAGGGCCTCACCAAATTTAAATCTCCGTCGCCACTCTTCGAGACTAAAACCGAGGTAATCGAGCATGACGCGGTTGGCGTAAAGGCGTTCACGATTAGGCCCGTACACCGCAACAAGCTGAGGCGCCAAGTCCAGAATCTGCCGGAACTCCATTTCCTGCTTCCGGATCTTTTCCTCGGCTGTCTTACGCTCAGTGACATCCATCACCGCGCCAATAAATTCGATGATTCCTGAATCAGTTCTTGATGCATGCGCCACAATACGGACATGCTTGACCGAATCATCAGGCAATAAAAGGCGACACTCGACATGACAATCTTTTCCGTAGCGGTAGGCCTGATCGATGCGTTCCTGAACTAAAGCCCGGTCTTCCGGGTGAACCCGTTGGAGAACACGTTCCACCGCGGGTTGGGTGGATCGGTCGTATCCATAAATTCGGAAGGTTTCTTCCGACCAGAACATCTCTCCTGTGGAGAGCCTGCAACCGAAGCTGCCAGTCAGGCTCAGTCGCTGCGCTTCCGCCAAGTACGATTCACTTCTTCGGAGGGCCTCCTCCGCCCGCTTTTGTTCACTCAGATCGAGCACGAATGCGACACCCTCGTTCCCACCTCCTTGAAACAGCGCGGCACCGATCAGCACCGGCACGCGGTTCCCATCTTTCCGGAAAAACTCCTTCTCGTATGGTTGAGCAGTCCCGGTTCCGTTCAGTTCTGTCACGCCGCGTTCGTCGCGCTCGCGCCATTCCGCCGGCGTCAGATCCGTCCAGCGCACTCTGCCCGAGACGAGATCGTCACGGTCGTATTGCAGCATGCGCAGAAACGCTTCGTTGGCCCCGACGATCGCACCTTCGAGGTTCCAGATGAAGATCCCCAGAATGTTGGCGTCGACCAAGCGCCGGATCTTTCCTTCACCATCTTCGAGATCGCGATAGAGCCGCGAATTCTCGAGCGAGATTCCTGCTTGCGACGCAAGCACCTTCAACACCGTGACGCGGCCAGGAGTGAAAGCGTATGGCGTCAGATTGTTTTCAAGGTAGAGAATACCGATGAGCTTGGTCTGGTTAACTAATGGTAGACACAAAATGGAATGGGCGCGACACTGAACGATGTAGGGATCCGCAGAAAACGGAGTCTGAACTGATGCATCATCGAGAATCACTATCTCTCGAGTGCGCATTACATACCGAACGAGAGATTCCGGCAACGCGGCGGGAGTAGGGGCGCCATCTCGGAGATGCACGGTTACACCCTCTCCACCGATGGTTGCTTCCGCTTCCATCTGCAGCTTATCACCTCGCGGAACTATCAAGAGACCCCGCTCGGCGCCTGCGTGCTCGATAGCCGCGCGCATGAGCCTGTCGATCAATTTTTCCAGAACCATCTCGCCCGAGACTGCTTGCGAGACTTTAATCACCGTCGCCAGATCCAGGAGTTCGACCGGCGCCACAATGGTGCTCGTGGGGCCGGGATCGGGCTCGTTCTTGAGGTGTGGATACACCAGGATTTCGACCGGCGCCACAGTTGTGCTCGTGGGGCCGCGAGCGGGCGCTTCTTCCCCGAGGTGTGGATACAAATGGTCTAGTTGCTTCACCTTGCCATTGGCTCCCCAACGGAGATAGCCGTACCGAGCGTCCTGCAAATAGGCGTTTGCGATCTTTTCGAAACCACGCGCCGCGTAGAATCGTGCGGCGAGTTCATTTGCGAGTGCCGCATTGTGGACAAAGCCGTTTGCATGCGCTGACCGGATGGCCTTTTCGTAGAGATGTTCGGCATCCAGTTCTCGCCCTTCCAGGCGAGCGATCTCTGCGCCCACCAGTGCGGTGCGGTTCTCGAAATTTTCCGGACAGTTCGCTGCCCAGACCTCGAGCTGGCGATAGTGGGCGGCCAGAGCCTCGAAATGATTGCAGCGCTCGTCCGGCAATGTGCAATCACACAATGCTGCCCGACAGAGGCCGCTGTAGAATTCATATTCCGCCGTCTCAAAAAAGGAAGGTGATGTCCAAAGCAACGGTCGAGCCTTTGAGGATGCGTCGATTGCGGAACGATAATCGCCCGCCAGCACGCGAGCCTGCAGCTTCCGAATCCAGTACCAGCACTCCGCCAGTGCCAGATCCGCCTGGCTCGCCAAGTCGTGTTCGAAGCGGCGTTCATCGAACTGCTCCTCGTCAAAACATCCGAATGCCGGCGTCAGACCACGAAGCGTCCGGATCAGTTGGAGCTGCGCAGTAATGATCGCAATGACGAGGCCGAATCGCGCCTTATGTGCAAACTCGAGACCTTGCTCGGCTTCACCTTGCGTTTCGGCCAACGCATCTCCCGCTGCGAGAAGATTTGTATTCAGGTTGTTGCAGCTATATGCCCCGAACGTGAGGTCGCCGGTTCTATTCGCGACATCGAACGCGCGACGTACCAGATCACGACCCGTCCGAACGTGCCTCGTCCATGGCATAACGAAACTGCCGAATGCCATGTATGTTCGAGCCCGATAACGATGCAGACTGCGCTTTTCGACCAGCGCATACCCGAGCCGGCCGAACTGGAAACCACTCTCATAATTATCGAAGTGGGGTCCGGCGATCATGCCAAGGAACACATAAGCGAAGCACGATCCGTCGCTGTTGCCGTGCTCGAGACTGAGATTCACCATCCGGCAGATTACGAGCGAAAGCAAATTACGGTCGGTAAACAGGGCCGCCGGCACGACCTTGGTCAGCACATCCTGGGTTGCGAGGGACAACGCGTCGCTCATCAACGGCAGATCAACGAGCTCCTCAATCGCGCGGCTTCCGAGCAGTGACCAGGTACGCTCGTATTCGCGTCGCGCTTGTTCTTCCGGTGGATGCGGCGACCAGTCGATGCCCAGATGACGCAGGTAGGCGAGACAGACGTCGACCGCCCGGTCGCTCCGATCGAGCGTCGTGTACAGGTCAACGCGCAGGCAGGCGACGGTCGCTTGATCGATAGCATTGGCAGCGCGGGATGAAAGCATGGTCAAGCGCGCCTCCGCGGTCGCCAGTTCGCCAGTCAGGAACTCGCATTCGGCCCGGTGCAGTTCCAGCGCGAGAATGAGCTCCGGCCGGCGCTCCCAACAGTCGTCTGCCAACAGTGCCGCACCGGCGATGAGATAGTTGAGGGCTGAGGCGTAGGCCGAAGAAGCCTTGGCGCGCTTGCCCGCAATCAGGTTGAGCTCCGCCAGTTGCTCGCGCTCGTCTTGTGAGGTGATCAAGGCCGCGCCGCGGTTCAGTTGATTGACGATCTCGAAGATCGCCTCCTCCCGCTTCTCGCGAGGAGTGTGCTCTGCCAGCAGCCTGCCGATTCGGAGATGCGCCTCGGCGCGCAGATGTTCCGGGATCAAGGAATAGGCTGCTTCCTGAACGCGGTCATGGAGGAACCTATAAGCGCCTTCTGAATGGAGAACGAGTCCGGTTCGCAGCGCTTCCTGTAGATCGCTATGCAGTTCCTCCCCCGAAACCTCGTACACCAATGCCAGTAGGGCGAACTCGGCGCTGTTGCCGAGGCAGGCGAGCTGCTTTAATGCATTCACGGTTTCGACGGGTAGCCGGTTCAACTTCCCAACCATGAGGTCCACCACATTGTCGGCATAACCCTTGGCGTGAATGCGATTCAGGTCCCAGGACCATCGGCGTTCGCCGTGATCGAAGGTGAGCAGGTTCTCTTCGGCAAGCGCAGAAAAGAACTGAATGGCGAAAAATGGATTGCCGGCAGTCTTGTCGTGGATCAGTTGCGCCAGCGGTTCGGCGCGCTCCGGTTCGCAGTGGAGAGAATCGGCGACTAATTGTCGCAGGTCTTCACGAGCCAGGGGCGCAAGTACGATATTCTGCGCTATCGCACCAGCTTGGCGGATGGCTTCGAGCTTGCGCATCAGCGGATGGGTAGGATTAACCTCGTTGTCCCGGTAGGCGCCGATCAACATCAAATGTTGCACGTCCGGCCGGGTCAACAGATCCTCCATCAAATCGAGCGTTGCCGCGTCGAGCCATTGCAAATCGTCGAAGAACACGGCCAGCGGATGTTCCCGTGTGAATACGCTGATAAATCGACGGAACACCAGTTGGAAGCGGCCCTGCGCATCCTGTCGCGAAAGCTCAGGAACCGGTGGTTGTTCTCCTATGATGAGCTTCAATTCGGGAACCAGATCCACAATGAGCTGTCCGTTCGGATCTAACGCTTCACGAAGGGCATCTCTCCATTTACTCAGCTCCTTTTCGCTCTTGCTTAGCAGTAGGCGGATGAGGCTCTGAAAAGCCTGCGCCAAAGTGGCATAAGGGATGTCGCGCTTGTACTGGTCGAACTTGCCTGACGCAAACAAGCCCCGCGGCGGAACAAGCGGCTTGTGGAGTTCATTGACAACGGATGACTTGCCGATGCCGGAGTATCCGGAAACGAGCACCAACTCCGGTCGGCCGCCGGCGACGATGCGGTCGAAAGCAGCGAGGAGGGTCTCAATTTCAGATGCTCGCCCGTACAATTTTTCGGGAATCAGCAGCCGGTCTGGCGTGTCGTGTTCGCCAAGCGGAAACTCATCAATCCAGCCCCTCGTTTCCCATTCATCAAGACAGCGCCGAAGATCGCTCGCAGCGCCCGCTGCTGTCTGATATCGCTCCTCAGCCGTCTTGGCGAGCAATTTCATCACGATTGCCGAAACCGGGCCCGGTATACCGTTCAACCGCTCTCCTGGCGGCGCCGGCTGTCGCGCGATATGGGAGTGCACCAGTTCCATCGGATCGGACGCCGTGAATGGAAGAGTCCCGGTGACCATCTCGTAAAGCGTCACCCCGAGCGCATAAAGGTCGCTCCGCGAATCGATCGAGCGATTCATTCGCCCGGTCTGTTCGGGGGCCATGTAGGCGAGTGTTCCGGCTATGAACTCGGGAGGTTCGGGCGCCTGGCGCTCACGCGGAAGGCGCGAAGCAATCCCAAAGCCCATGAGCCGAGCCTGACCCGTCGCGGTATTAACGAGAACATTTGCAGGCTTCACGTCCTTGTGGATCAGCTCCTTCTCGTGCAACCCGCTGAGTGCGGCTGCGGTACCGACGGCGAAGCGCAGGAACCGCGTCATTTCCATCGGCCCTGGAAGGAAGCGATCGAGAGTCTCACCGCCAGGATCTTCGAGCACGAGCGTCATCTGCCCACGGTGCTCGGAGAGGGCCAGGGACCGAACCGCCCAAGCTGAGTCGAGTTCATCCCTCAACGAGTATTCGTACTCTATCTTTTTTAGCGTCTCCAACGCTGGCTGCATCGAAGCAGGAGCTAGGAGGAAAACGGACGGTGAACCGGGCTGGTTCGAGTGCTCGCCCCGGTACAGGACGAACTCCTCATCCCTGCGGTGAGCTTCGAGGACATACTGTGAAAGTTCCACGATGATTGTCCCCAATTTTAGGGGTGCCTCGCCGGTCGACAGACACCATTCCAGCCTGGCCAAGCCTCCGCGATTTGCAAGAAGGCTAGTCTACTACCGAGGTCCCATACTATTCTTGCGCACCCTGGGCGTGTTCGGTTAGCGCCAGTTGGGGTTCCAAAAATCTGAAGTGATTCGCTCTTCAAGTCGACGCCATTCCAACGCGGAGTCCTGTTCTCGCTGCGGAAACGGCGCCATTTCCTAAATGAGGGCGATCGTTTCGATCCCATTGCTTCTCTAGAGAGGGCAGGGTCAGCCGTACTTGAATCGCCGTTTATCGATGTTCAAGGCCTTGATGCGGGTCTCGAGGGTCGATGGTGGAACTCGAAGCTTAGCCGCCGCTCCGGATGGTCCGGAAACCCGGCCCTTGGTCTCAGCGAGCGCTGCCTCGATCATCTCCCGTTCGCTTCGCGTGCAGCCTGATCGCGCGCCACGGGTTCGAAAAACATGATAATAGGGGGATCAATTGTGCCTGGGAAGCGTCTTGTTGCCGGGGTGGCGTTTTTCTGTTTCGATAGCCTCTTTCTGGTTGCCCAGCAGCCCTCGCCCGAACTCGCGCTCGATGAAGCGGCCCGCGCGTTCGAGCAAGGGAAGACCACGGAAGCCGAACAGAAGCTCCGCCCCATTCTAGAGAAGCATCCTTCCGACCTCCGCGCGCTGCTTCTTGAGGGTGCGGTCCTCGATTCCGCCGGGCGCTACAGCGAAGCTGAGGGGTACTACCGGCGCGCGCTGAAGATTGCACCGGCTTCCGCTCAGTTGCTCAACAATCTCGCCAACCATTATCTGGCAAGCGGGAACCGCAGCCAGGCCCGCGAATTCTACCTGAAGGCGGTTGCCATCGACTCGGAGCACCCGAACGCTAATCTGCAACTGGCGCGCATGAGCGTGGAAGAGAAACGTGGCCGGCAGGCGCTGGCCTATTTGAATCGGCTGGGAAATTCCGGAAGCGGCGATCCCGTCATGCTCGAGTTGCGGGCCCGGGCCATGAGCCTGGCCGGCGAATGCTCTGAGGCCAGTGAAATCACGAGCAAGCTGGAGAATCAAGCGGCCGCCGACTGGCGCGTCCATTTTTCCGCAGGAGCGGTTTATGCCGGATGTAAGTTGTACGTTCAGGCGGAGGCGTCGTTTTCTCGCGCGCTGGATGCCGACCCGCGAAACTTCGACATCCTATACAATTTGGGCCTGGCCGCCTTGCATGCGGGCCACACAGAACGCGCCACGAGCGTGTTCGAGGTCGCGCTGAACGAGCGCCCGGATGATGCCGATTGCCTTCATGGGCTTTCCCAGGCATATCTGCAAGGGCAGCGGGCGGTGGATGCTGCTGCGCTGCTGACCAAGGCCGAAAGGCTCGCACCTGGGCGCACCGACATTCTCCTGCTGCTCGCGCAAGTTTCCGCACAACTCGAGTTCTATCAGGACGCGGCGGCAACCTATGACCGCTATCTCAAATTGAAGCCCGCGGACGAGGTGGCTCGCCGCGAACGCAGTTTCGTGCTGGCCAGCGACGGACAGTACCAGCGTGCGCTCCCAGACCTCGAGAGGTATGTGCACAGGCATCCTCGTGACGCCATGGGTTTCTACGAGCTGGCCATTGCACAGGCTTACGTGGACCGTGGCAAGGCCATCGAGTCGCTCGACCATGCGCTAACGCTCGACGCCGTGTTGACGCAGGCGCGCTATACCCGCGCCGTGCTGAAAATTGAGGATGGGAAACCAGCGGCAGCCATCGGTGACTTGCAGATCCTGCTCGACCGGGATCCCCGCAACCATCACGTCCTTGTCCGGCTCGGGCAAGCCTATCTGGCGTTGGACCGGGCCGGTGACGCCGCTCGTGTATTAAAACGGGCGCTCGAATTGGCCCCCAGCGCGCTGTCCGTTCTCACGGTTTACCTCAGAGCCGTCGAGAAGCTCGGCGACAAGCAGGAGGCCGCGGTGGTTCAATCCCAACTGAAACAGTTCGGAACGTCTCGCCAGGGCTCACAACCTCGGGCCGGGCTCATCGATTATTTGAGCCTGTCCCCTGCCGAGCAGCGCGCGCGATACCTGGCGAACCTGCGTAAGAGCATCGCCACCGATCCCGCGGATATCCGATGGCGGATCAGGTTGGGAAAGGAGTTGCTTGCCGATGGAAAGACTGCCGAGGCTCTGGAGGTCTTTCGCGACCTGAAGTCTGCCACCTCTAATCCCGATATCCTGGGCGATTGTGGAGCGGCTTTGCTGCAATTCGACCAATATGAGCTGGCGCGCCGGTTTCTGGAATCGGCCGTCGCGGCCGCTCCGTCTCTCAGCAGCCTTCGGCTCGACCTGGCCACCGCCATCTTTCACCTGCAGGGCGCCGAGGTGGCCCTGAGGGAACTGGACAAGACGCCGGAGGCAGACCGGAAAGGCGACTACTACCTGCTGCGGGCCCAGCTTCTGGATTCGCTGGGCAGGATTCCAGAGGCGGTGGACGCCCTGAACCACGGCATGCAGGCGGCGCCCACAAAAGCCAGCCTCTATTTTCAGGCTGCCTCATTTCTGCTGAAGCACCACCAAAACAGGGAGGCGCTGGCTTTGCTCGAACAGGCGAACAGCATCGTGCCCGATGTGCGCGAATTGCTCCTGGCCCAATGGGTGACACTGATTTTGCTCCAGCACGACATCGATGCCAAGAAGCTGCTGTCGAGAATTCAGGCGCGCTGGCCGGAGTGGGACCACCCCTACTTGTTGAACGGGATTTTCCTCGAGATGCTGCTCCACTCAACCGAGGCGCGGCAGTCACTGGAGACGGCGATTGCTTTGGGCGCCAACACCCCTGAAGTGTATTATTATCAAGCCCTGGCCATCACGCACTCGGCTCCGGCGGATGTGGAAGCCGCGGAGAATGCAATCACACGCGCGTTGGCACTGGCTTCGAAAGACCCATGGGCTTACCTGCTGGCAGGAAAAATCTCGCTTGTAAGAAAGGACTACCCCACGGCAATCCGGCGGCTGCTTGAGGCGACGCATCTTGAGCCCAGGCTGATCCCGGCCCACTACGCACTGCGCAACGCGTACCGGGCGGTTGGAGACGAGCAGAAATCCGCTGCCGAGCTTGAAGAGGTCAAACGCATCGGACAGGAGAACGCCGTCTCAGATCAGAGGCCCGTGGCCGACTTTCTCTTCACCGTGCGACCGCCCATGTGACCTCGTCGGACGGCACGCAAACAGCGCAGGCGGTGGATACCAGCAAGGTACAAATTACACAAATTACCGCTTTCATACCTTCCAACAATCAAAAAACAGCACGGGTGCAAAAATTTTTCCCTTTGCGGTATAAAATCTTGTGATCAACCGTCTTTAGTAGAAAGACATAAGGGGACGTCATCCGTGGCGATCTGACCGGCGAGGCTGGGTGTGGGATGGAAGTTCCTTATTTTCAGCGTGCCCGATGCCGTCTAGCTGGGTGTAGGGATAGCAATGGACGAGAGCTACGCGGCTTCCGAGGGACTCCCGCTGGACGCTGAACTCTCGTTCAGCATCCGGAATAGCTCCGCCCTCAAGCAACGGGTCACCAAGGTCTTCGAGCTATTGCGCGATCCCGTTTATCGATACTTGTTCAGAATTCTCGGTGATCCGGCGAATGCAGAAGATCTGACGCAGGAGGTCTTCTTGCGGTTGTACAGTCATCTCCACGGCGGCGGTGGAGTAGCGAACGTGCGGGCCTGGGTCTTTCGGGTAGCGCACAACCTGGCGGTTGACCATCAGAGGAAGAAGGTTCATCTGGAGCCGTTCGACGCTCCTACCTGGTATCAAGCCCCCGATCCCGCTCCATGCGCCGAGGATAGGGTCTTGGAGGACGAACGCCAGAGAAGGCTGCAGCGCGCTCTCAGTGAATTGTCTAGTGAGGAAAGACACTGTTTGGAGCTGAGAGCAGAAGGCCTGTCCTATCAGGAGATCGCAGACGTCTTAGACATCCGGCTACCTACGTTGGTCAAGTATTTGGGCCGGATTATCAGGAAGCTAGTGAAACAGACTGCCTATGTTTAGTTTCTGGCGCCACCGGTTATTTCGTCAGACCTGGCACCCGTCATTTGAAGAACTGATGCTCCATCTGGACGGCGAGTCAGTTCCCAAGGGGGGCCGGGTTGGGACGCACACGAAGAACTGCTGGTCCTGCCGGCTGAGGCTCGAAAAGATCGATCACGCAATTTCGGAATTCATGGAGTCCCGAAACGCAACGTTCGCGGGCCCGCCAGCGCTCCCCAGACAGGCCTTGCAAAACTTTGCGGCCAGACTGGACCGGCTGGATAACGAATGCGGTTCTCCCAGGCTTTTTTCGGGCCTGATACGCGAGTACACAGAGGGATTGTTTACTCAGGGATCTTCACCCCGGCTGGCCATCTTCCTGGCATCGCTGTGCCTCATAGTCGTGGTCTTCGTCCGATTGAAGTTGCCGCAACCCGTCTCGGCCAAAGAGATCTTGTTTCAGGTGAGGCAAGCCGAAGCCCGGCAGATGATGCAAGTATCCGCGCCAGTCATCTATGAGAAATTTCAGTTACGCCGCAGTTCCCGAAGCCGTCTGGAGACGGTTACCTGGGAGATCTGGAATGACACGCGAAACAATCGCATGCGGCAGCGCGTGAAGGATACCCGGGACGCGGCATTACCTGTAGGCTCCGCTTCGGCGTCAACACCTATTCCTCCGCTTCTCGAAGATTTCGGAGAAGTGTTCCGGAGTCACGAGGCGGATCTCGCCCGGCCGCTGTCTCCCTCCAATTATGAACTCTGGCGGGGTTCGGTTTCACAGGAGTCGGAGAAAGTGCTGCATGGCACGCTGGCCGATGGCGACAAAGCCGCGATCCTCAAGGTATCCGGACGTGGACCTTTTCCCATTGGCGCAGTCGTCGGCGTCGAATTCACGGTGCGCGCAGCAGACTGGCACCCGGTCGGACAACGCCTTCTGGTTCAGAGGCAGGACGAGATCGTGGATTACTCGCTGGGAGAAATCGCCTTCGATGTGACAGCGCTCGATGCAGTGCCTTCTTCGATATTCGGCCAGCCTGCGCCGAACGGCACGCAAATCACGAAACCGGCGGTGTGGCGGCTCGCGCCCGTTCCGGTGCACAGCGATTTCTGGGCCGCGGGCGCCGATCTACTGCCCAGCGAAGCCGACTTGACCGCTGCGGAAGTGGAAGCGCGGTACGCAATCCATAGCGTGCGCGCCTGCATCGGAAGACCAATAGCTGTGCGCCTTGGCGTCGGCGGGATCGAAGTCGACGGAGTGGTGGATAGCGACGAGCGCAAAGCGGAGGTATTGCTTGCTTTGCGCGGGATCCCGCACGTAGCCGCCGCGATCCGCAGTGTCGCCGAAGAGGCGGCCGTGCCGCCCGCCGCGAACCCGGATGAGGCTGCCCTCCATTCTGCCGGTCGCATCCAGGAAGGCGATCGGGCAGAACAGCCAAAGCTGGCGATTGAAGCCCTGCTGAGGCAGTTTTTCACCGAAGGCAAGTGTGCGGGCCGCCAGGGCAGTGTCCAGAGCAACTGCATACAAGAAGAGATTGCAAACCTGTGGCTGGCTAGTGGGTTCAGCGAGAATCGAAACATCATAACGGCCATTATTGCTGACCGTCGAGGGGAACGAAAAGGATGTATTGTTGCCAGTGACAAATGTATTGTCGCCGCCGTTATTCAGCACTTCCACGGTGTTGCCGGGACCGTCTACCAGACCTACGACCGTCCCACCAATCGTAAACGTCGGCTGAGGGCACACGATCTGAACAGTAGTGACATTCCCTGTGGCTGCTCCAGAGCCATTGGTGATGGCGCAGGTTTGCCCCGGTTTAGAGGGTTGCGTAAGAATCTTCACAGTGTATGACACTCCGCTTGAGAGGGCTGTCGCGAACGTAAAATTGGCGGCTCCCGTGGTGCCCGAGGTAGTAACTGTAAGATTGTCCCCGCCATTGTTTTGCAACACCAATCCTGATCCAAGCAGCCCAGTAACCGTGCCGCCGATAGTAAAGGTATTGCCGCAGGTCACCTGGATGTTGGAAACGTTAGCTAGAGCCTTCCCGGTAGCGGGGCTGACGACGCAGTTCTGTTTGGGGGTGGAGGGTTGGGTCTTGACGGTGACATCAAAGGCGCCGCCAGTGGCGATGGAGGTCTTGAAGGTGAATGGGCCGCTGGTAGTGACGGGAAGATCGTCGGCGCCGTTATCCTGAAGAACGAGACCGGTTCCGCTTAGACCAATCACGGTTCCTGCAATGGTGAACGGACCGGCCGCGGAGCCTGAGCCCGAGCCTGAGAGGCAGTCGGCATCTCTTAGTAAGTACCGCTGTCAAATCTGTGCAGTTTGAAGGCATACGGGTTTGAACCCGAATACCGCAGTGCGCGAATGTTCTGTGGTTGCGGCTGACGAATAATCCTGTTTCTCAAGTCGTCAGTCGCAACTTTACATGTCCTCCAGCGCACGATACCGCGGTCCGAGTCGAGATCTTGGTGCTTGAGTATACGCACTCCAAAACGGGCGGGCGGGCAGAAATTAATTTACTGCGAGGTCATGGGGTGATGCCTGAAGAGAACCGTGGAGTTCCCAACCTGTGATGTCGTTCAGGGTGGTCTACAACAGCCACCCCACTAGGTTTTTGTTCGAGATAGCGCCGACTCGCTACTGCGAGCTTGTTGTGGGCGCCGTGTAGGGTCATGGGTGGGTTTCGCGTGGTTGGATGTGTAGGAGTGATGGAGCGTACCCGCTTAGGCGATTGCACATATGGATCGGCGGCCACGTTTGTTGGTACACAGGTTCACGGGTGTCTGGGGGGCGATTGCTGCAGGGCTCCTCTCCGCCAAGTTGTAACAGGAGTTAGCAACTCAGTCCGCCCCCCAAATTGATAACTACCATAGGCTATTAAATATCAGTCATGTGTATGTTATCAACTTGGTTGAAAATTCAATCTGTTGTGAAATTTTGAA